>Ga0153996_1000869_pt1 | contig 12956 bp, 11 predicted proteins | sample TSNC080MetaG_FD_104728 | JGI IMG/M metagenome (GOLD analysis project Ga0153996, IMG submission 104728) | Attine ant fungus gardens microbial communities from North Carolina, USA - TSNC080 MetaG | ecosystem: Host-associated > Fungi > Mycelium > Unclassified | place: USA: North Carolina, Lumber...
ATTGCTGCCTTTAAGAAATATGGTCAATTACATAACTACTTTTGATGTTGATGATGAGGCAAGGCTTTCACTGTGCCTATGGCACAGCTTTCAACCTCTCTAATTCTGAATGGAGTTGACTATATTTTCATTTAAATTGTATTGTATTGTAGTTAGTCCCCCTATGCATCCTTTCTTCAACTTTATGTGTGACCTGTTGCATAGTGTCTCAATCAGTTTGCTTCACTCACTATCTGCTCCTTTCTGTATGACCTGTTGCATAGTGCCTGTAAGGGCAATTGGAGTGAACTCCAGGAGAATCCTCTTATGCTACATAAGACATGGCTTATCTCCAGGTGTCAAGGTACAAGAGTTACTAATTACATAATACTAACTTATCTAATAAGGCTACTTCCAAATTATCCTGAGGCAATCACACTATTGAATTTCCCTGACACACAACCCCAGTCAACCCTCCTATTTTTCCTATTCTGTTTGACTCATTACATAATAAATTTGTTATGACCAATTCCCTGTGTAGTAATATTTTAGTTTTGTTCTTGGCTTAGCATCTTCATCTAATACATTGCTTCTTTTACTCTTGCCACCAACACCATTGGTAGCGCTGATGGGGATCAAAGGGAATTTGATCTCGAGACAAGGGTGATAACAAATGAAAATATAATAATCTCCAAGATGTTTCACAGTTGTGTACTAAACAAGTAGGCACTGGGGAGATAATCAAATATGAAAGAGAGCTTAAACAGAGGGTGGAATAAAAGGGGGAACTCGAATAACCAAAAGAAATAATAATAAAGAAACTTAAGAATCCACTCGAGGTAGATCTCACTGGAATAGGATCTCTAAGATGCATGTTCATCTCATGTCGTGACACTACTGCCCTTATCTAGTCTAGTAGTCTAGCTCACTGTCAATATAGCAGAACTACCTAGAACTCCCATGCTGTCATGTGGGCTCTTCTTCAGCTGACTGTATAACTGGAAGCCGACTCCAATGACACATAGCAAGCTATTAACTCCTAGTATAAGCAAATACCCAAGTTTGTTGGGGCTCGAATTCCGCGTCAAGGGAGAGGTTTGGTAGGTGTTTAGAAAGTAAAGTAAAACACTTAGAAAGTAGGAAACTTAGTCACTCAAAATAGCCATTAAGCTCTAGAGCAACAGAGAGGGGTGATGGTGGGGGTGTGATGCTTGAGTTCCCTTCTGTGCCCTAGAGTATTTTATTAGGATTACAAAGCAAGCAAGACAATAAAGAAATTAGAACAAAGAAATCCTCCGAATTCCCAAACATAGTAAGACCACAATGATGAGACAGTGCCTTTCTAAACACTAGGTACCCACTTCTTGATCCTCTAACCCTACTTCTAGAATCCTTCTCTGCACGATGGTCAGGTCTCGAGCCTCTTACTAGGCTGTAGACAGAGACAGCGATCTTGAGTTGTCTCGCTCTTGAGTGCATTGTCTTTCTTAAACCATCTCTCTTAGCCTCTCTCCCTATTCTCCTTAGTTCCTGCTACATTTCTTTTATGCCTCCTTGCTTCTCTGACCTCCAGTTTCCTTCTACTACCGTTGCAATGTGACTTCAACTCTCTTGATCCTATTATAATTAGCTATCAGTGATGATGGCTCAGCTCTAATCGTAACTGCTCTATGAATAACGCTGCCGGCCGTAGAGATGGGATGTTACTCAGGTTATAGTAACCCATCTAAGTTCACCTCTGTTCTCAAGAGCACTTCTAGAAGGGAAATCCACTATAAATCTGATATAGGGCACCTGGGCAAGCGTCTATGAGGTATATGTAGCAGTGGTCACAGCTACTACCTTGCTACTCAAGCTAGATGCTTGAGTCTATGACTGGGCGTCTAAAGGAACGTCTCTGGGGGGGCCGAACTCGTCTCTTGAGCTGGTTACTCTGGTTATTAGGGTGTAAATTACCACCTACTTTGCCTAAAGATTTGTGTGGTGTGACAGTGCCCGAGTGCAGTTTAGTGTAAACTTCTCTTCTTGTGTGTTTTAGATTACTTGCTTGTCAATCATGAGTCTTAAGTCAACTAGCATTAGGCCTGAAAATAATGCTTTTAACATACAATTAGGACAGCCACTCTCCCATATAAGCACAGGAGGTTCATGCAATACCTCCCTTTCCTCCATGGACGAGTCTTCTTTGTCTGAGATAGACTATGCCAAGTGAGTCACTTTTGTAAACAATACAGAAGTAGAAATCCTTGATTTATTCCTACCTATGAACAATACAGCTCTATTATACAATTTCTCCCTTCTCTCTTCCTAACCACCACGTGTCTACAACAAGAAAACACCCACACCTGTGTCTAACAGCATCACCCATATGTCATTGGAGTCTTTTCCTCCCATAGTCATTCCATACAGCACTAATGTTCCACCTAACCCTAGTCTATGGGACAATAACTTCATAGCTACTTCACTTTTTGGTACAAATGAGTTCCTCAATAGCAATATATGCAACATTGCATGCTCTCTCTAGTGAATGGTGTCCTTTTTAAGGCAAAGAAATCTTAAGGACCACAATGGCAATAATATTCTGCTGATGGGGATCAAAAGATTTGATCACAAAACAAAGGTAAAAGCAAGATCAGAAAGGCAAAATCTCCAAACTGCTTCACAATTATGCACTAAACAAGTAGATACTAGGGAGATAAATCAAATAATAGAGAGCTTACTAAAGGTGAATGTCTAAGGAATAACCAAAACATATTAAATAGAAACCTAAGAAAAACTGTTTTTAGTATTCACTCGAGTGAACCCTCACCATAATAGAATCCCTAAGGCATGCATTCATCTCGTGCTGTGACACTACTGCCCTTACCTAGTCTAGTAGCCTGGCTTGCTGTCGATATAGCAGTACTACCTAGAACTCTCATACCATTATGTGAGCTCTTCTTCGACTGACTATACAACTAGAAGCTAACTTCAATGATATGTAGCGAGTAGTTAGCTCCTAGCATAAGCGAATGCCCGGGTTCATTAGGGCTTGAGTCTCTCTTTAAGAGAAGTTTTATAAAGTTTTCATAAAGCAGACACAAAAGAAAAACCTCAAATTACTCAAATAGCCTTTCAGCTCTAGAGCAATAGAGGAAGAGACAATAGGGGGAAAAGTATTTTTTTTGTCTCTTCTGTGCCCTAGAGTATTTTATTAGGATTATAAAGCAATGATACAACAAAAGAAAAGAAACAAAGAAAAATTCCAAATTCCCAAAGATAGTAAGAGTGAAATAATGAGATGGCACCTCTCCCAATCACTTGGCTACCACTCTCCACTCCTCTAATCCTACTCCTGGGGTTCTTCTCTAAACAATATATGGCTCTTGAGCATATTGTCTTCATCAAATACCTCTTCTTCTATCTCTCTATCTAACCTCTCTGCCTGACCTCTCTAGCCCTTCTACTACTCCTCTATACCTCATCACATCTTTGAGCCTCAGTCTTCTTCTGTTATGTTTGCAATACAATCCTTGAGAGAACTCATCTTGCTAGTTCTTGCTATAATTAGCTATCAGCAATGATGGCCCTGCTCTGATAGTAACCTAGATGTTATAAATAAGTCACTGCTACCAAGATATGACATTATCCTTATAGAAAACATCTTTGAAGGTCCTTTCTGCTCTTGAGAGCACTCTAGAGAGGAGTTCTGTTATAGATTTGTTATAAAATTCTCTGGACAATGTTTATGAGGTTTCTGTAGTGGTAATTATAGCCACTACTTTGCTACTCAAGTAGTATGCTTGAGTCCACAACTGGGCATCTAATAATATCTCTGGGGGGCCAAACTTGTCTCTCAAGCTGGTTATTCTCATTATTATGGTAAAAAATGTCACTTTTATTGCCTAAACAGCTGTTCAGCATGACAACGCTATAGATCTCAAGGAGATGTTCAAACCACAAAAGGAAAGGATTTACCCAGACCCTCAAAATCACCTCAAACATCGCTAGTGTTTTTTGTAGACAAGAAAGATGGCAGTAAGAGGATGGTGATAGACTACTATAACCTGAACAATCAGACAATAAAGAATAACTACTTACTCCCATTAATTACAGAGTTAATTAACAACATAGGGAGTAAAAAAGTATTCACTAAGATGGATCTCAGGTGGGAGTTCAATAACGTAAGAATAAAAGAGGGAGATGAGTAGAAAGGGACATTCATAACACATATAGGTTCCTTCAAGCTAATAGTAATGTTCTTTGGGATGACAAACTCGCCTGCTATATTCCAGGCAATGATGAATGAAATCTTAAGGGATTTAATAAACAAAGGAAAGGTCGCAGTATTTGTAGACGATGTACTGGTGGAGACAAAAACAGAGGAAGTGTCATGACTTGGCAAAATAGCTAAGTTATTATTTAATATTTCTTTTCTTTTCTTTTCTTTATTACTAGGGTAGAGCATGGGAAAGTATCACATAACTGTCATAGAGTCACAAAAAGGTGTGATAGTAGTCACAGAAATGGTCACAGAAATGGTCACAGTATGTGACAAAGAAGTCAGCTGATAGACATGAGAACTATGGGAGACAAGATATATAGCTACAATAGTAATTGTATATATAGTGTAGCAAATCTAATAGGGACTCTATTGAGTTCTCTTTGTCAAATACTGAACAAAGAACAGTTGGCTTAATTCTGGCACAGAGTTTGGCTCTCTGACAACAAGTATCTACTAAACACCACTTGATTATGAGATCAGGTCTCAGTAGTAATACCCAAGCTTGATACTACATTTTTATCCACTATCCCTAACTGACAGTAAAGTTCCCTTAAGCCAAGGACCTAGCTATGTATAGAAGTAGCTAGTGATTATGGTGATCACCAGCCAAGGGTTAATTTAAATGAGATTAAAGATAAGTAAGGTCCAAGGCAGATAGTACTCTAGAAGTGCTATCGAGTTCTGGTATAAGGTTTAGTCAGGTTGACCTTAATCTCACTCCTTATCTGAGTTGACAAGGAGAACTCGATAGAGTTCCCATTAGATTTTATACACTATATATATACATCTGGTAATCCTAATCTAGTCCTAATATCCTGCACTTCCCTATGAGTCATTTTACTCTCATATGTCTATCTATGAGAAACTAAAACTAAAAGAAAAAAAAGAATATAAATAATAACTTAGCTGTTTTGCCAAGTTATGACAATGAGATAGGACTATGGCTATTACCAACTATGGAGTAATAATAAGTGACTATTATAAGAGTTAATAGACAATAACATCTCTATGAAAGAAGAAAAGGAAGACGATAGTAAAAGCTATTTATAGCTTTTGCATGAGCACAAGTTCTAGATTAAACAAAGACAAAAATATTGAACTCTCAGACAATTCTCAGATAATTCTTAAACAGTAATCTGGACACAAATAGGACAGTACTAAAAGAAAAATCATTAGACTTATCTATTTAAAGTAATGACTCAACTTGTCACCTCTAGTTATACTAGTAGTAATGGTAGTCACAATTTTAGATAGTATAAATATAGTCTAGAAAGAATGAGAATAGCAAGTTCTCTCTTTTTGTGATTCTTGTGTAAAACTCCTACTCTTATAACCCCATACTCTCTTTAGTCTTTTGTCAGCAGCCAAAGTCTAATGACTAGAATTAAGCCAACTATCTCTTTGTTCAGCGTTTGACAAAGAGAACTCGATAGAGTCCCCGTTAGATTTTACTACACTATATATACAATTACTATTGTGGCTATGCACCTTGTCTCCCGCAGTCCTCATGCCTGTTAGCTGACTTCTTTGTCACATGATATGACTATGACTTGTGACCATATGTGACGTGATGTGACTTGTGACCATTCTATGACCTCAGTTATGCTTTTGTGACTCTGTGACTGTTATGTGATATTTCCCATGCTCCACCTTAGTAATAATCTAAAAGAAAAGAAAAGAAAAAGAAAAGAAATATAAATATTGACTTAGCCATTTTGTCAAGTCATGACATCTTTGGACTATAATGTAGAGTATGACTAAAAGTCTCGATACTCTTACTTGTAATATAACTTCACTGAAAACCTTAACTGGATCCTCTGTTAAGGAATATAAAAATGTCAAGTATTGACATAAGCTTTGAGTAGAGTATATATTCTACTTTGAGGTTTAGAGTCTTAACAAGGCATGCCTGCTTGAGCTGGGATGGTACATAAAAGAAGTGATAGTATCGTATTTGGCATATGAAAGATGTGAAAAGCAAAGGTATTATATAAAGAAAAACAAAGGACAGGGGATGATTTTCAAAAGATAGTTAGAGAAACTGAAATGGTATAGATATCAAAAGGAAACAGGTGGAAAAGTAGCATGCTCCATTGAGGGAAAAGTACAGCAAGACAACATATGGGCAAGAGACCCAGAAGATATAGCAAAAGAGGGGGTAAGCAAAGGGAGGTCAGGCAAACTTTCAAAATGCTGAGAAAAGTATAGTTGATCATTAGGATAGAGAAAATTGACATATATAAAGGTGTCATAGTTAAAGCACTCTTGAATAATAGCATAACTGGGGTGTTTATGGATAAAAGGCTAGCAGCAAAACAAGAGTTTAAATTGCAGAAGCTAAAGAAACTGCTAATAGTTAAAAGAACTTATAATAGTGGAGAAGCAATTACACATCAAGTAAAGGTGAATATGTATTACAAAAACCACATAGAAAGAATGAGAATGAATGTATGCAACTTAGGAAAAACAAATATAATCTTGGGAATACCATGGTTAGCAATACATAATCCTGAGATAAACTAAAAGACAAGAGAAGTTAAAATGATGAAATGTCTGCCCTTATGTAGCAGAACAAAAGTAAAAGAAGAAAAAAAGGGTGGCAATCCTAAAAGAGGAGAAAATAGTTAGATAGGTGATAAACAATAAAGAAGATTGGGGAAAAAAGAAAGAAATAGAAGAGAATCATAAAAAAATTAAGAAGTTGGTCCCAAGAAAATTCTTGAAATAAAGAAAAGTATTTGGGAAAATAAAATCCAAAAGAATACCAACTAGAAAAACTTGGGATTATGCTATAGATCTTAAAGAGATATTTAAACCACAAAAAGAAAGAATTTACCCTTTATCCAAGAATGAGAAAGAAAAGGTTCAGAAATTTGTGAATGACCAGTTAAGAAAGAGGTATATTAGACCATCAAAATCCTCTTAGACGTTACTAGTATTCTTTGTAAGAAAGAAGAATAGAAGCAAAAGGATAGTTATAAACTACTACAGTCTAAATAACCAAACCATAAAGAATAACTATCCATTACTATTGATAACAAACTTAATTAATAATATAGGAAGTAAGAAAGTATTTATGAAAATGAATCTATGATAGAGGTTCAATAACATGAGGATAAAAGAAAAAAATAAGTGAAAGAAAGCATTTACAATATATGTGAGCTTCTTCAAGCCAACAGTAATGTTCTTTGGAATGCCAAATTACTAGCAACCTTTCAGGTGATAATAAATAAAATTTTGAGGAGCTTGATAAATGAAGAAAAAGTTGCAGTGTTTGTAAATAATATACTAGTAGGAATGAAAATAGAGAAAGGACATGACAAAATTGTAGAAGAAGTATTGAGAAGGTTAAAAGAGAATAACTTATATATCAAACCAAAGAAATATGTATGAAAAGTGAGGAAAATTGGGTTTCTGGGAATAGTAATAGGACCAAACAAAATAGAAATGGAAAAAGAAAAGGTGGATAGAGTACTTAGTTAGCCAGAGCCCAAAAATGTAAAAGATGTCAGGAAATTCTTAGGCCTTGTAAATTATTATAAAAGGTTTATTAAGAATTTTACTTAAGTAACAAGACCAATGAATGTATTAACAAGGAAGAATGTAAAGTGGCAGTGGGAACAAGAGTAGTAAAAAGTATTTGATGAATTAAAAAGAGTCTTTATGACAAAGCTAGTATTAGTAGCCCCAGATTTAGACAAAGAATTTAGAGTAGAAGCTAATGCTTCAAACTATGCAATAGGAAAAGTACTGTCAATGAAGTGCCCTGATAAAATGTAGAGGTTGATTGCTTTCATTTCAAAATCTCTTAATGATACTAAAAGAAATTATAAGATACATAACAAAGAGATACTAGCAGTAGTCAGATATTTAGAAGCATAGACACTTCTTGAAATGAGCAGTAATTAAATTTGAGATCTGGATAGATCACAAAAACCTTGAATACTTTATGAAGGCATAGAAATTGAATTGGAGATAAGCAAGATAGGCTTGATACCTATTCAGGTTTAATTTTATGCTAAAGCATATTCCAAGGAGTAAGATAGAAAAAGCAGATAGTCTAAGCAGAAGACCAAACTAGGAAATTGGAGTGGAAAAAGACAACAAGAATGAAATACTGGTAAAACTAGAATAGCTAGAAATAAGAAGAACAAAAGCAGTAGAAATTATAGTGGATGAAGTAGATCTACTAGAGAAAGTTAAAAAGTCAAAAGTAAAAGATAATAAAGTGGTGAAAGCTAGGTAGAAGTGAAGATATTGAGAGACAAGGAATGAAGAGAGGTTGATAGTATAATATACAAGAAAGAAAGGTATATATGCCAAAAGACAACAAATTGAGAGCAAAAATTATCAGGCTATATCACAATATGCCAGTGAAAGGTCATGGAGAACAGTGAAAGACAGTAGAGTTGATCATTAGGAATTTTTGGTGGCCAGGAGTTATAAAAAAAGTGAAGCAGTATATAGAGAGGTGCAATATATAGTGACTTAGCCTAGACAACTTAATTACCCTCCAAGTCTGAGTTAATAAAGAGAACTTAATAGAGTTTCTATTAGATTTTCTATTAGATTTTCTATACTATTTATATAACTACTATATGGTCTGTATACTGTTTTCCCATACTCATCATGTGACCCATCATGTGACATCACCTGTGACTTCCTATCATGTGATTATGACACTTGTGATATAATACTTTCTTATACTCTCTCCTATGTAGTTATCACAAATGGTCACTTACTTGATTTGTGATGAATTGAGATATAGATTCAAAAGTGCTTATGAGCAGAGTTAGACAAGCAACAAAAGATGTTGTTAAGTCTGAGGTCTAATCCTCAGACTATGAGTCCTTATATACATAATTGTGATGGTCTGTGTATTAGTACAGATCATCATCTGATTACTACCTATTGTTCTATATATGGTAGTGTCTTTGTACTGGAATAGTGATAACCTAACCATATGGAGGCTGTCCTTTGTTCTAAGAAAAGGACAGATGATTATCTATGGGTAATTAATGAAGTCTATGTGCAAACATTGAGGCCTTCATATCTCCACTAATATTAATCACCTTGAGGTTGTTCTAGGCTCATTCTGAGCATTATGAAGAAGGCTTCTGCTGAGCCTAGAACTAAAGCATCGATCGCGGCGGTTTCCAAGATATTAGTGATTTAATAAATGGTAACATGGTGGTTACCAGTTGATCTGCTTAATATCTCAGCCATTATTGATCGCCTCGAGACATGACTGGTATCGATCGAAAGGTCTTCTTAAGGGCTTTAAGCTGGCTTTGAGACCGTGGGAATTGTCAAAGAATTGGTAGAGATATGACCAAATGAAGTTTGTGACAGTAGTAAGTTCAAAGAAAAAAAAAAGAAAAGAAATATTAATAATGACTTAGCTATTTTGCCAAGTCATGATATAATGCCTACTAGTACAACAAAAATCACACAGAACAACTAGCAAAGAAACTAATGCCAAATTCAATTCCAGAAAAGTCTTAGATACATATATCAACAGATTTTATCATAAAGCTACCTTTGGCTCAAGAATATGATTCAATCTTAGTAGTAGTTGATAGATTGATAAAAATAGTATACTTTATATCTATTACAGAGAAAATGTTAGCAGAGAGACTAGTTAGATTGTTTAGGAATAATGTATGGAAGTTGCATGGTCTACCCGAAAGTATTATATTGGATAGGGGACCACAATTTGCAATAAGGTTAATGAGAGAGTTGAATAGAACATTAGAATAGAAAGTAAATTGTTGACAGTGTTCTACCCTTAGACAGATAGACAAATAGAGAGGGTTAATCAGGAGCCAGAACAGTACTTAAGGGTATTTATTGATTATGGGCAAGAACAGTGGCCAGAATAGTTGGGAACAGCAAAGTTTGTATATAATAATAAAATGCATTCAAGTACTAGGGTGTTGCTTTTCAAGGCAAATTACAGGCAAGATCCAAAAATAGGATTCAAGAGGAGAAAGAAAGGGAAATATAAAGGGGCAGAAAAATTTATTGAGAAGATGAAAGAAATATAGGAAGAGGCAAAAGCAGTGCTAGGTAAAGCACAAAAAGAAATGAAGAAGTACACAAATAGAAAGAGAGTAGAGGTCAACAACTATAAAGTAGGAGACTTAGTGATATTGAGTACTAAGGATCTAAAGTACCAGATGGTCAAAAAAAGGACAGAGAAGTTGATGAAAAGGTTTGTTGGGCCTTATAGAGTAAAGAAGATTGTATTATCAAACACAGTCAAATTAGAACTATCTAGTACACCTGGTAGTTAATGTTAGTAGAATATGTAGATACATAGGGCAAGTAGAGGAGCAAAGAAAGGAGCAACTAGCTCCAGTGATAATCAAGAGAAAAGAAGAGTAGGAAGTAGAGAGGATTTTGAATAAGCAGTAGATAAGAGAAAAGAACAAGTACTTGGTAAGATAGAAGTGATTTACAGTGGAATCAAATACTTGGGAAGGAAGGGAAAATCTGGAAAATACTAAAGAAGCAATCAAAGAATTTGAAAAAGAGTACCAATAGGACATAAAGAATGTTAGAAGACAAGAGCAAGAAAAAGGAACATTTAAAAGAGGAGAACTACTAGGAAGATTTATGGCAAAGAAATTGTTTGGGTAGTCAGATAAATAGTATGACCAAGAATATTGGAGAAGACTAGAGAGAAATTGAAGACAATGGAAAGGAAAACAAAGAAATGAGAGAGAAGTATTGAAAATAATTAGAGAAGAAGAAGAGAAAATAGAGCAAAAAAAATTAGGAGTAAGAGAATGGACAGAAGAAGATAACAATAATATAGGCAACATGGTTGACCTATACTATGAGTTATAAGAAATTCCTTGTCCTGAGAAAACTTAAGAGGAAAGTGGTGTCATGACTTGGCAAAACAGCTAAGTTATTATTTATATTTCTTTTCTTTTTCTTTTGGACTTACTATATAGGAAAGAGTGCAGGAAAGTGTCACATTACAAGTGTAACATAGTCACAGTCACATGATGAGTGTGGAAAAGTAGTGCACAGACCATGTAGTAGTTATATAAGTAGTATAGAAAATCTAATGGGAACTCTATTGAGTTCTCCTTGTCAACTCAGACTTGGAGTAGATTTAAGTCACCTTGGCTAAAGTTCTATGTACAAGTTGAGAAGTGCCTTTAAATAATTCCCAAAAGATTAGATATATAACTAAGTCTTGGCTTAATTTATGTTTTGTCATAAGTTGCCTTGACTGTTGTAAGAAAGCTAAACTCCAAGCTGGAATTAAGCCAATTGCTCTTTGTTCAGCAATTGACAAAGAGAACTCAATAGAGTTCTTATTAGATTTTCTACACTACTTATACAACTACTACATGGTCTATGCACTACTTTCCCATGCCTATCATGTGACCCATTATGTGATGTCATGTGACTGTGACTATGTGACTATGTGACATAATGCTTTCCCACCTTCTGTGTAGTAAGTCCAAGATAAAAGAAAAAGAAATATAAATAATAACTTAGCTATTTTTCCAAGTTATGACAACTATGATAAGAAAAAATATAAATAAGATAACATAAAAGGGAGCTAAACTGCCAATCTCTTAGGTCTGTAGATTAGATCAATGTAAATATAAACAAATAGTGAAACTGTATAAGTAGTTGAGCAATTGATCAGAGAACTCTGTTAAGTTCTCTTTGTAACTATTAATGTAAATAAAGTCATAAAGACTCAGAGTTCACTCAAGGCAGATGTTCAGGAAGAACTTGATAGAGTTCTCTATTAGATTTGAACTATACAAATGTCTGTTTGTCTATGTGCCTAACTCCCATAATCACAAGACCTTTACTAAGTAAAAGATAACGTTGCTCAGAGGTCACCTTGTAAGGTGCACGACTACGTAGTATTTACCTAAAAGATAACGTTGCTACATGTGAATGGTAAGTCTATAGTCTACCGATCGTCCAGAGTAAGCTTACCTCAGAGGTCACCTTGTAAGGTGTACGACTGAGGTGTACAGATAGTGTAGTAGCAATATATAGTCCTAGTCAAAGGTCCAAAATAGAACAATAAGACCATGGTCATCATGTGTCAGTCCAGATCAATGACGATGACAATAGAGTGATAGTCACTGTGCGTCATTCCATCTCAATACTCTCCCTGGATTGGTGCACCCTTGGCACTAAGTCCCATGCAGTTGATGAATTTTCACAGTGTGTCTCGTGGCAATGGCTTGGTGAGTGTGTCAGCCATGTCCTGTGTAGTTGGAATATAATGAAAGACCATGCTGCCTATCTTGGTGTGCTCTTTGATAAAGTGATGTTGTACATCAATGTGTTTGGTTTGGCGATGATTCTTGTCATTCAGACTGTTAGCTATTGAGCCACTATTGTCCGCATAGATAGTGAGTGGTTTATTGATGGACAGTCCAACTTCATCAAAGTATTTGGATAACCATAGGGCTTGAGTAGTAGCCTTTGAAAACGCCATAAACTCAGCCTCCACCGTTGATAGGGCTACTGTATCTTGTCTCTTGCACTCCCAGGAGACTGGCTCTCCAGCTACCATAAAGATGTTTCCTTCTGTAGACCTTCAAGTGTCTCTACAACCAGCATAATCTGAATCGACGTATCCATGAGGTTGAAGACTGCCACCTCCCTTGTAAGTAATGCCATAGTCTATCGTCCCCTTGACATATGCTAAAACATGCTTCAGGGC
>Ga0153996_1000870_pt1 | contig 12941 bp, 9 predicted proteins | sample TSNC080MetaG_FD_104728 | JGI IMG/M metagenome (GOLD analysis project Ga0153996, IMG submission 104728) | Attine ant fungus gardens microbial communities from North Carolina, USA - TSNC080 MetaG | ecosystem: Host-associated > Fungi > Mycelium > Unclassified | place: USA: North Carolina, Lumber...
CCTAAGACCCCGCTTAAGGACTGCTAGTCCTTAAGAATCCAGTGTTCCTTGGCAAACGCTGTTGGCGCGGTGGTGCGGGGTGCGCCGTCGGCGGACTGCCGTCCGGCGCGGCGCTGCTTTTGTAGGGCTAACGCCTAGCCTGAGCACAATGCCAGCTCCCGGAATGGGGTTTTGGGATCCCATGGAGGGAGCGGGAGGTTTGATTGGGGTTTTGGTTGTGCTGAACTCCACAACCCTGCTGGATTACGGGACTTACAGCAATCCAGTGTTCTTGGCAGACAACCGTGGCATTATGCGCGAACACGATAGTTCAGATAAATCAACTCTGTCCGGCTCCTTGCAAGGCTTGTCCGCCCTACAGCACCTTGCGGAAATAGAGTCCCCGGGTTTTCTTTCCCTCATATGCCCCACCGCTTTGGTAGAGGCCGGTGATCCTGTCGCATTCCTCGGGGCTTTCCCTTGTGAAATACAGGGTGAGGAAATCCACCCCCTCCACCTCCCCCAGCCGGTCGGCTAAAAAAAGAGGGACGCAGTTGTACAGCTCGGCCGCCTGCCACCGGCAGTCCACAAAGAACCGGTTGTCCATCCGGTCGGTAAGCCCGGGAAAGCTGTGGCCGCATTTGGCGCAGCCTATAGCCGCCTGAACCGGGCAGCTGCGCATAAGCATCAGGGGCAGGTATCCATAGGCCACCATCCCCCTGGGCAGCGCGCCGCCCAGCTTGGCGATGCCCCGAAGCTCCAGCTCCCAGGATACCGTCATATCCACAAGGCCCAGGGACGCGTATTCCTCCAGCGACAAGGGGTTGGTCACATTTAGACCCCAATCCCCGTGAACAGCCAGCCCGCACCGCCTGGCCAGCTCCACGCCGCCCAGGTTACCGGTCAGCACTCCCTTTATGCCCATTTCCTTTACGATTTGCAGCTTTTCCTCCAACAATTCCCGTTTATCAAATATGACCCTTGGAATTTCAGCCAGCATACGCCCCCTTGCCGCCTCCCATCGGGCAGGGGGCAGCTGGGCAAGCTCCTCCACCGGCAGCACAAGCTCCATATCCTGGCCAAGCATCCGCCGGGTGAGCTGGGCCCGGTTGTGGAGCCGCACCCGAAGCCGGGGCGGCCCCGCCACCCGGCGGGGGTGGGGCCGGGGCAGCGGCGTGGGGGAGAACGCCAGGGGCTTTGCCATACCCCGCAGCCGGGTAAGCTCCTCCAGCGCATCCCGGCGCAGGGCGTTCAGCCCTGCCGCCGGAACCATCAGTCCCTCCTGGATATCGGCGTGTATCCTGTCCGCCAGATAGGGGGTTCCCCCGGTTTTCTCCAGACAGGCCGCCGCCCTTTCCCCCGTAAGGGGGGCGTTCACCGCCTCCTGGGGCATTTCTCCCCGGGAGGCGGCCAGGTGGCCTTCCCCGTCGCCGGCCTCCAGGGTCACCGGTGATCCGCGGCAGACCCGCAGCTTCATGGTGACCGGCACCGATTGCCGCTCCGCCCGGTAGAGCCCCTGGAGCTTTTTCAGCACCGGGGGAGCGGCGGCAACGTCCGACCTTTGGCGGATGCCGAACATAGCGGGCCCGCGCTCCCCGGTAAAATATCCGTCGGTAAAGCCCTCCCGGGAAAAGACAGCCTCCAGGGTGGCGTAATCCACCGGACGCCCCTCCAGCGCGGCGCGGCAGGCGGTGACGGCGGCGGCCACATACTCCGGCCGCTTCATCCGGCCCTCGATCTTGACGGCGGTCACCCCCAGCTCCCGGATAACGGGGATATGCTCCACCAGTGACAGATCCCGGAGGGACAGGGCGCAGCCGTTGTTCCCCGCCCTGAATGGGAGGCGGCAGGGCTGGGCGCACATCCCCCGGTTGCCGCTGCGGCCGCCGATAACGCTGGACAGAAGGCACTGGCCCGACACGCTCATGCAAAGCGCGCCGTGGACAAAGCATTCCACCTCCAGCGAGGTTTTCTCCACTACCCCGGCGATTTCCTCCCGGCTCATCTCCCGGGCCAGCACCACCCGGCGGAAGCCCAGCTCCTCCAGGACGCGGGCGCCGTCCAGATTGTGGACGCTCATTTGGGTGGAGGCGTGCAAGGGCAGTCCGGGCGCCCACCTTCGCACCAGCGCGGCCACCGCCAAATCCTGAACGATGACCGCGTCCACCCCCGCGGCGCATGCCTCGCCAAGGGCCCGGCGCAGCAGGTCAAGCTCCCCGGCAAACACCAGGGTGTTCAGCGCAAGATGCACCTTCACCCCCCGGACATGGCAATAGGACACCGCCTCCGGCAGGGCGCCGGAATCAAAATTCTCCGCGTTTCTCCGGGCATTGAGCGCGCTTCCGCCCAGATATACCGCATCGGCTCCGCAGGCTGCCGCAGCCACCAGGCTCTCTCTGCCGCCTGCGGGGGCCAGCAGCTCCAAGGGGGCATCTCTCATCGCTTTCTGTCCTTCTTTTCGGATGAGATCCGCTCCAGCCTTTCGATTTCCCGCTTGAGCTCGGCTATTTCCTGCCGGGCCTTCCCCGCCTCCGCCGCGTATTCGGTGATTTGGGTACGCAGGTGATCCGCGTTGGCCTCCGCTTTTTTCTGCTCGTCAATATAATACAGGGCCGTCAAGACCAGCGCTTCATTCATCGACGCCTTGCTGGCGTGAATCACATTGCGCACACACTCATCTATCTCCTCCGCCAAGCCTTTTACATAAGCCGTGTCATCTTGCGCGGTAATGGCATACATCATATTGTTGATGTAAATTTTTAATTTATTGGGCAAAACGAATTCCCCTTCCATTGTAGAATCCACTTTCATTATAGTATATTCTGTCACATATAAAAAGAGGGAAGAAAGAAAAACTGCGCTTCCCGCGTAAAATTTATATTTGGTTAATAAACAAATTGCCAATTACTCTCCTTAAATAATTGAAAAAGAAGCGATTTTAGTTTATACTAAGGCATGGTGAGTATTTACAGCATACCATTAAAAGACACTGACAATACCGTACAGGGTATTGGTCTTGCATATAAGAGAGGAATGGTACACATGAAGAGCACCTATACAGCCGAAAAAATCGCGCATCTCATTCAGGATAAAATTAACCGCCTGGGAATCTCGGATATTGACGCCTCGTCCGAGGGGGTTTTTTATCAGGCGGTAGCCCTGGTAGTTGGCGATATACTCTATGAAAAGCGCAAAAAATTCTGGGCCAGCAATTTGTCCGCCGGGAAAAAGCAGGTTTATTACCTCTCCATGGAATTCCTGCTGGGCCGCAGCCTTAAGAACTCCCTGTACAACCTGGGAATGAACGAAATCGTGGAGGCGGCCCTGACTACCTTTGATATCCGCCTGGAAAACCTTTATAACTGGGAGCCTGACGCGGGCCTTGGCAACGGCGGTCTGGGCCGGCTGGCGGCCTGTTACCTGGACGGCCTGGCCCATGAAAACTACCTGGCCACCGGATATTGTATCCTATATGAATTCGGCATCTTTAAGCAGCATATCATCGACGGATGGCAGAGCGAGCTGCCCGACCAGTGGTTGCCCGGCGGAGAGGTGTGGCTGACCCCAAAGACCGGCTACGAGGTGGAAATCCGTTTCGGCGGGCAGGTGGTGGAAAGCTGGGAAAAGGGCTATCATGTGATGGAGCATAAAAACTACACCACCGTGATGGCTATCCCCTACGACATCAATATCCCCGGCTACCATTCCCCCGGAACCAGCATGCTCCGGGTGTGGAAGGCCAAAAATATGTCCGGTATGGATATGGACTCCTTCAACCGGGGCGATTATTCCAGCGCCTTCCATCAAACCTCCGTCGGTGAGGCAATCAGCAAGGTTCTGTATCCCAACGACAACCATCACGAGGGCAAGATGCTCCGCCTGCGCCAGCAGTATTTCCTGTGCGCCGCCTCGGTGGCGGATATCTTCCGCCGGCATCTGTCCGTGTACGGCACCCTGGCCAACTTCGCCCAGAAAAACGCCATCCACATCAATGACACCCACCCCACCCTGGCCATCCCCGAAATGATGCGTTTCCTGCTGGATGACTGCGGCTTTGCCTGGGACGCGGCATGGGAAATCGTCCATAAGGTATTTGCCTACACCAACCACACCGTCATGCGGGAGGCTATGGAGTGCTGGGACGAGGGGATGATGCGCGCGCTGCTGCCCCGCATCTACTCCATCATCTGCGAGATCAACCGCCGCTTCTGCCTGTCGCTGTTTGAGGAAAAGCTCGTTAGCCAGGATACCATTACCCAAATGGCCATTGTGGCCCACAATCAGGTTCGCATGGCCCATCTGGCCGTAGTGGGCTCCCACAGCGTGAACGGCGTTTCCGGGCTTCACTCCCAGATACTTAAGGACGATGTGTTCCATGATTTCTATACGCTGACCCCGGAAAAATTCACCAACGTGACCAACGGCATTGCCAGCCGCCGCTGGCTCATCCAGTCCAATCCATCCCTGACGTCGCTCATCAGCGACGCCATCGGCAAGGACTTTGACAAGGATCTCTCCAGCCTGTCGGCCCTGAACCGCTTTTCCAAAGACAAGTCCTTCCTGGATCAGCTGGCCGCCTCCAAGCGGCAGAACAAGGTGCGCTTTAGCAAATATGTAGAGCGGAAAAACGGCATCTCCCTGGATCCCGACTCTATTTTTGACGTTCAGGTCAAGCGCCTTCATGAATACAAGCGCCAGCAGCTCAACGCGCTGGAGATCATCTCCACCTACAATTACCTGCTGGAGAACCCCAAGGCAAGCGTGACCCCCCGAACCTTTATATTTGGCGCGAAGGCGGCGCCGGGCTACTATATGGCCAAGCAGATTATCAAGCTGATCTGCACCCTTTCCAAGATCATAGAGAATGACCCCGTCATAAGGGAAAAAATGCGGGTGGTTTTCCTGGAGGAGTACAACGTCACCCTGTCCGAGCTTCTGATGCCCGCCTCCGACATTTCTGAGCAAATCTCCCTGGCCGGCACCGAGGCCTCCGGCACCGGCAACATGAAGCTGATGCTCAACGGCGCGGTCACCTTGGGCACCCTGGACGGAGCCAATGTGGAAATCCGCCAGCAGGTGGGTGACAAGAACATTATCATTTTCGGAATGACCGCCCAAGAGGTGGACGCCAAGCGGAAATCCGGATATTATCCCTCCAAATATTACGACAGCAGCCCTATGATCCGCCAGTCGGTGGACACCCTGCTCCGCGGGCTGGGATCGGAAAGCTTCCCGGATATTTACAGCATGCTCACCCAATCCGACTATTACATGACCCTGGCGGATTTTGAGGCGTATAAAATCGCCCGTAACCGCGCCGTCAGCATCTATGAGGACAAATACGCCTGGCTGGAAATGTCGCTGCGGAACATTGCCCAAAGCGGGTTTTTCAGCGCCGACCGCGCCGTATCCGAGTACGCCAATACGATCTGGGGACTGCAACAATGAGCTTTACATGCCTCAATCACCGGGAGAATAGATCATGAAGCCTATTTATGACAGTCGCGAGAGGCAGTGCAAGGATCCCTTTGGCGCGGTGACCAACGGCCAAACCGTCACCTTTGCGGTTCATCTTCCCAAGACCCTTCCCGCCGAGGCTGTAATACTGCGCATGTTTCAAATGGACAAATGGGATCAATTCCAGGATATCCCCATGTTCTTTTTTGAGACGGATCGGCTGACCAACAGCTACGGGTGTACCTTTTCCGCCCCCCGGCCCAGCCTTTATGCCTACCATTTTTTAGTAGACTCCGGCGACGGTTTCATTACCATTAAAAGGGGCCTGGGAAACTACGGCATCATGGGTGACGGCGAGCTTTGGCAGCTGACGGTATACGACGCCGCTATGGAAACCCCCGCGTGCCTCCGGGAGGGTGTGCTGTACCAGATATTCCCCGACCGTTTCCATAACAGCGGTATCCCCGCCGAAAACCCCTATGAGGATCGCACCCTGCGCACCGATTGGGGCGGGATGCCGGTGTGGCGTCCCAACCGGTACGGGGAAATAACCAACTCCGATTATTTTGGAGGCAATCTGGCGGGCATCACCGAAAAACTGGATTATTTAGCAGACCTTGGGGTTACCTGTATTTATCTCAACCCCATCTTTGAGGCCCATTCCAACCACCGGTATAATACGGCGGACTATCTCAAGGCGGATCCCCTGCTGGGCACCAATGAGGACTTCCGCGATTTGTGCCAAAAGGCCAAGGCCCGGGGCATCTCCGTAATACTGGACGGCGTGTTCAGCCACACCGGCAGCGACAGCATCTATTTCAATAAAAAAAAGCGGTATGGCGGGGGCGGCGCATACAACGATCCCAAAAGCCCCTACATCCGCTGGTACCGTTTTACCAGCTATCCCACCCAGTATGAAAGCTGGTGGGGGTTTGAAACCCTGCCCAACGTGGAGGAAACCGAGCCCTCCTACCTGGAATTTATCTGCGGGGAGGACGGCGTCCTGCGCAAATGGATGCGGCTGGGCGCCGCCGGTTTCCGGCTGGATGTGGCGGATGAGCTGCCGGACATCTTTCTTGACCAGCTTCACAGCGCCGTCAAGGCTGAGGATCCCCATGCCGCCATCATAGGCGAGGTATGGGAGGACGCCTCCAACAAGGTGAGCTACGGAGTGCGCCGCCGGTACCTGTTGGGGGAACAGCTGGACAGTGTGATGAATTACCCCTTTAAGGACGCGCTGCTGAATTATGTGCGCCACGGCAACGGAAGCGCCTTTTACAATACGGTTATGCAAATCCTGGAGAATTATCCGCCTCCGGTTATCCCGGCACTGATGAACTCCCTGTCCACCCACGACACTCCCCGGGCCATCACCCTGCTGGCAGGCGAGTATTTAAACGACAATGGCCGGGAGTGGCAGGAGGCCCATCACCTGCTGACAGAGGAGCAATACGCCCGGGGACAAAGGCTGATGCTGCTGGCGGCGGTAATCCAGTTTGGCCTGCCGGGCATGCCCTGCATTTATTATGGGGACGAGGCGGGCATGCAGGGCTATAAAGACCCTTTTAACCGGGGCTGCTACCCCTGGGGCGAGGAGAATAAAACCCTGTTGGAAGGAATGCGGGCTCTGGGCCGGATTCGCGGAAACTACCCGGTATTTTCCAAGGCGGATTTTCTTCCCTTGGTATTCAACGACTGCATGTGCGCGTTCCTGCGTCAAACGGATCAATTGCGTTTTTTATTTGCCATCAACCGCTCCAACCGGCCCCACACCCTGGTCACCCCCGACAATGCCGAGCCGGTCGTCTTATACTCCTGCGGCGGCTACGCAAAAAGCGTTTTGAATGCCGAAAGCGGCGTAGTTTTACTTTGGCACAAAAAATAACCGCCAGAGATTTCAATAAAGACAACCGGCCGGGAAGCTATCCAATTGCTTCCCGGCCGGTTGTCTTATATGCACAGCTCCGGGTGTTCCTACACCATTTTTTGTCGCCGCTTAACCGGGGAATGTTGTTTGCAGACAATTTTTTGCGGCGGATTATCCTTTCCTTTTTCGATTTATTGTGGTAGAATACTAAATTGAGACGCAAGCTCTCAATATCCAAATTATCAGGAGGACTTTTTAAAATGATGAAAAGATTACTTACCATGGTTCTGGCCTTTGTTACATGCCTGGCATTCGCCGCGTGCAATGCTTCCACCCCCGCGTCGTCCCAACCCGGCGCCGCATCCGAGTCCGAGCCCGAGGCGGACAGCTCAGCCGATACGGAGAGCGACCTTGCCTATGTGCAGGGCAAGGGTACTCTGGTTATCGGGTATACGGTATACGAGCCGATGAACTATACCGGCGCGGACGGCAGCTTCACAGGATTTGATACCGAGCTGGCGGAAGCGGTGTGTAACAAATTGGGCTTGACGCCCGAGTTTGTAGAAATCAACTGGGATACCAAGGAAATCGAGCTGTCTGCCAAGAGCATTGATTGTATCTGGAACGGCCTTACGATTACCGACGAACGCAAGGCAAACATGGCCATCACGGCGCCTTATGTCAAGAACGCGCAGGTGGTCGTTATGAAGGCGGACGCCGACTATACCGACGGCACCTCGCTTATCGGGAAAACAGTATGCGCCGAGGCGGGCAGCGCCGGTGAAGAGGTTATCCAGGCCGATGAAAATTTGAAGCAGGCTGAATACATCGCCAAGGACGTGCAGACAGCATGCCTGATGGAGGTAGCCGCCGGTACCGCAAACGCCGCCGTTCTGGATTTAACATTAGCCAATGCCATGATTGGCGAAGGCACAGATTACGCCAATCTCGTTATTAAGGATCGCCTTGCAGTGGAAGATTATGGCGTGGCGTTCCGCAAGGGCTCCGACTTATGCGACGAGGTAAACACCGCGTTTCAGGAGCTGCTGGCAGACGGAACTATGAAAGATCTGGCCGAAAAGTATGGCCTTGACCTTGCGTAAAAATCCAGGTTTTAAGGAATCCAATACGCCTTGGACAGGACTCGCGTCCTGTCCGAAGGCCATATATTTGAGGATCATGCGATGAACGATATTTTCGTTATCATTGGGCGCTTGTTTTCGAGCTTTTGGCTTAATTGTGAATTGTTTCTGCTCACGTTGTTATTTGCCCTGCCATTGGGGCTTATCCTCTCCTTTGGCTCCATGAGCCGGTTGAGGCCCTTATCCGCGCTGACTAAAACACTGGTCTGGATTATCCGCGGGACGCCGCTTATGCTACAGATTATTGTCATTTTCTTTGCGCCGGGCCTGCTGGGATGGGGATCGCCATGGGGTACCGGCAGCGCCGGTCGCTTTTCGGCTGCCACTATGGCTTTTATCATCAACTACGCATGCTATTTTTCCGAGATTTTCCGCGGCGGCATCCAAGGCATTCCCAGGGGACAAACCGAGGCGGGACAGGTGCTGGGTATGACAAAAACCCAGATATTTTTCAAAATCACCTTGCTACAGGTCATTAAGCGCATTTTGCCTCCCATGGCTAATGAGATTATTACCCTGGTAAAGGACACTTCGCTGGCCCGTATCATTTCCAATAAGGAAATTGTTATGATGGCACAGGAGTACACCTCAAAGGGGCTTATATGGCCGCTCTTTTCCACCGCCCTGTTCTTCCTGGCCTTTGTGGGAGCACTCACCCTCCTGTTTAACGGGCTGGAGAAGAAACTGGACTATTTCAAAGCGTGATACAAAAACCGGGCATACAAACGGCGTATGCGTCAGCATTAATAAGTTTTATTCCTGCGGGGTACGGTTATGGCTATTTTGGAAGTTGAGAATCTATACAAACGCTTTGGAGATATCGAGGTGCTGAAAGGCATTCGTTTTTCCTTGGAACAGGGCCAGGCACTTGCCATAATAGGCTCGTCCGGTTCCGGCAAAACGACGCTTTTGCGGTGCCTCAATTTCCTGGAACGGCCGGACGAGGGAATCATCCGGGTAAATGGCGCGGTTTTATTTGACTCAGGCAATCCCTCCACCCAACGCGAGGCAGAGATTCGGAAAAAGCGGTTGAATTTTGGATTGGTGTTCCAATCCTTCAACCTGTTCCCCCAATATACGGTACTTAAAAACATAACATTGGCCTGCGAACTCTTGGCAAAGGAACAATTTGGCCGTAAGGGCGATCATTCTGCTGACATAAAAGCCATGCAGCAAGTGATAGAAAACGAGGCATATGAGCTGCTGGAGCAGATGGGTTTGTCTGAAAAAGCCGCCGCTTATCCCCACCAGCTATCGGGGGGGCAGCAACAAAGGGTGGCCATAGCCCGCGCCCTGGCATTGCGCCCTACGATACTGTGCTTTGATGAACCCACCTCCGCTCTGGATCCGGAGCTAACCGGTGAAGTCCTGCGCGTTATCCGCAGCCTTGCCGCTAAAAAAACCACTATGGTCATTGTTACGCACGAAATGTCTTTTGCGCGGGATGTCGCCGACCATGTCATATTCATGGACGATGGTGTTATTGTGGAGGAAGGCCGTCCCGAGGATGTAATTTCCAATCCCAGAGAAATGCGGACGCGCCAGTTCTTATCAAGGTTCTCCAATGAATCCGCAACAGGGGAACCGAGATAAGGCAGGATGACAGCATGATATTTACAGGACGGCGATTCTCTCGCCGTCCTGTATCGTTTAAGGGACTATATTAGCGGGATATACCGCCATGCCCGATATCCAGCCCATAGAGCTCACTGGCTTGTAAGGGAGAAAAAGAAATAGAGGATTATCAAATAATCATCCCCGCTCCTTACTGTCGCATGGCAGGAGGACGCGGGGATTTTTTGCGTTATGCGGCCTTTTCCAGCATCTCCAGAATCCGGTTCATCAGCACATCGGGGTTTACCGGCTCTAAATCCGGGAGCGGGCTGGCGGTTATCCCGTTCTATATCCTTAATATCTGTGTAAACATTGTGCCATTGATTTCTGTATGTAAATTCATGGCGTAACCCCGTTTGCGATATTTTTGAACAATCTGGCTGATTTGACTGAGCCCAACCCCCGAATGGTTTAATTTCGTCGTGTACCCATCATGAAACAACATCTCCATATCAGTTTCGGTTTTGCAAGTATTGGCGATTGTAATAACAAACTGATCCCACTCTTGAAGAATTTCAAAATCAACCTGTTTATTCTCGACTTCGAGGGTAGCTTCAAAGGCGTTATCCAGCAACATTCCAAGTAACAGGCTAAAATCAAGGTCACTGCAATAATCGAGCGCAATATCACATTGTATAGAAATGTTAAAAACAATGCCATGCAGCTCAGCAAATGATAGCTTGGACAGTATAAAGTTATAAATGATAGGTGTGGATTTGAGGCTTTGGTTTATTACGTCCCTGGTATTTATTTTCAGAAACTCCAGATTTAGCGAGTTCATATACTGCTCTAATGCGGGCCAATCCTTTGCTTTCGTATAACCGCCCAAAGCAAGCATAATATTAGCAAAATTATGCTTAAACAAACGCAGTTCGTTTAATGATTCCTCCAGTGTCCTTAAATACATCTTCTGAACTTGCAATTGTTCTGAAACAATCGTCATTTTCAGATAGTTACGTATAAGTATAAAGTTTGCAAGAAGAAAAACTATAATAATAATCAATATGACAAATACCGCGCTGGTTATCGTTGATGGTTTGTATTCAATATTAATGAGGAATGGAAGCGTAAACAAAACTAAAAAAGCCAAATATGCTACCCATGTACGATTAATTTTTTTCCTTTGCAGAAATTTCTCCAATGATATTTTGTTCTTGGCAATGATTATATAAATTACCAGCAGAATGACGGTCATTACCGCTCGGATAATATTTACGCCCGCTTTATCGAATATTACATGATATCGCCTAATTCCCATCATAAAAAGGCTGCCAACATATTCAATTACAAGGGACAATGCAATTTGGCTGGTCGCTAACAACAGACTTAAGCTTGTTGTTTTCCGAAAAATAAAGCGATACATTAGGAACAGCATCGCGTTATACAAGCCAATGACAAAAAAACTATATACATGAAGGTATATCGCCAAAATAAAATATATCATTTGAACAACGATTGTACATATTGTAATAATAGCAAACTAACGAGTTATGTCAATTACCATTTCACACAATAATAGATGCTCCATAGGCTGATATGATCTGATCTTTCTTTATGGCAACGCGTAAATGCAGTTAAGAAGGTACAAGCAGTCTCCACAGAAACCTACCGTAAATACTTTCCTGCATGTGGTAAACAGATGACTAATACCGTATTTCTGTGCGATTCGGTGCATATTCTAAAAGGCATTATTGAGGAGGAACTGAATGGTTCGTTATTTATCCCGGAAAATGACCAATTACATAGTTAGCAAATCAGATACCGCTGACTATGACGTAATTCTTTATGGGTACGAATTGCTATTCCAGGAGTTACTGGTCATTTTAATCGCCCTGCTCTTAGCGCTCGTGTTTGATATTTTGGGGCTGGTAGTCATTGCGATTATCTCTCACGATATACTTCGCAATTTTGCCGGCGGCCCGCACGCAAAGTATCGTGCGATATGCATCATGATGTCAATTATAATTATTTTTGGTCCGGCCCTAATCGTTTCCTTGACGGGGCAAACACTTGGAGCCATTTCACTGCTCACTATTGGAATTGTGGATATTGGGTTTTTATTCAAATATGCTCCAGCCGACACCGCCGAAAAACCAATTAGTTCAAGGGAAAACAGAGTAAGGCTTCGAAGATATTCAATTATTATAATGGCCATATATGTATTACTGGGTGAATTACTTCTAAACATAGCCCCCTCCATATCAACGGTGCTGATTATGACCCCGTCATTCGTATGCTTATTCTCACACCCTATCGCGTACAGGCTGTTTGGGTGTGCGAAATATATTACAAAGGAGAGCTGATCATGACAAAAGCAAATCTCTTGCAAAAGGTTGGGGAAAAATTGGCAATGGCATCAATTGCGCCAATGTGTTTTCCGTTCCGGATGTTTCAACCAAAGCTGCCGGCAAAGCTGCAAAACGAAATGAAAAAAAAGCAGAACTAAACATCCTATCGCACCAAAAACCGTCCAGGCACATTGTGTCTGGACGGTTTTTGGTATTCATTGCAAATGTTTATACATCCATGGCCGTAAACGCTTTGAGGAGTCCCTTGATAACTGAATGGCCATACATGAAGGACGATACATCATGCCGAGCGATCATTCTAGTTGTTGGTTCCGCGATGGCGCAAGGTTATGAAATGCGCCGCAGGATGGGGCAGAAACAACTTGAAAGTGCCGTTTTGAACCAATAAAAACAAAAATACATACGACTCCCCTAATGGGCATAAATCCCTTAAAAACAGAATTTATGCCCAATGAACTACCCCGCAGCAGAGACTGCGGGGTATCAATCCCCCTAATCTTAGCTACGCGTTCTGTTTTTTATAAGGAAGCGCAGCAGAGCTGCGGGGAATTGAACCCTAAGAGATTAAAGAAA
>Ga0153996_1000871_pt1 | contig 12924 bp, 10 predicted proteins | sample TSNC080MetaG_FD_104728 | JGI IMG/M metagenome (GOLD analysis project Ga0153996, IMG submission 104728) | Attine ant fungus gardens microbial communities from North Carolina, USA - TSNC080 MetaG | ecosystem: Host-associated > Fungi > Mycelium > Unclassified | place: USA: North Carolina, Lumber...
ATCGCAAAGGCCTGCCAGAAAATCATCCATAACGGTGATTCAATATTTCTGGATGTATCTACCACCGCGCTTTTTATCGCCAAGGCCATTCAGAATATGCGGCTTACCGTAGTGACCAACTCCCTTCTGGTCGTCGATCAGCTGGCCGATTGTGAGAATATCCGGTTAATCTGTATCGGCGGCTCGCTTTCCCGAGATCACAAAGCCTTCCACGGCAATATCGCTACGCAGGCTCTGGACTTCTTTTTCCTGGATAAAAGTTTTATCTCCTGCCGCTCTCTTTCCATGGAGCACGGCATCACTGATGCTTCCGAAAGCGTCCGCGGGGTTCGCCATAAAGTGCTCAGCCGCAGCAACGAGACCTATCTCATCGCCGACTACTCAAAGTTTGACAAGACCTCTTTTCTCCATATATGTAACTTCGAGGAAATCTTTGGGATTGTCAGTGATTATGAATACACCCCCGAATGGTACGAGTTCCTCGACAAAAAAAATGTTAAAATCATCGCTTGTAATTTAAACCGCGACTGACAGGAAAAAAGGTCTGCTTATAGATTCTTTTTCTCAGCCAGTGCTTTTTCTTTCCATTCAAAAATCCGCTTTAGAGATTCATCATACGGAGCTCTCGCAATACCATATTCGGTAATGATTCCGGCAATCAGATTATGATCAGTAACATCAAAACAAGGATTAAAAACCTTTACTCCTGCCGGAGCCATACGTTCTTCATACCACATTTCAGTAATTTCTTCCGCCGGACGCTCTTCGATCTCAATATCATCACCGGTCAAAGTCGCCATATCTATAGTTGAAGTCGGTGCACAGATATACATCGGAACACCGTACTGTTTGGCTACTGCTGCAACTACTGAGGTACCGATCTTATTAGCGGCATCACCATTTGCGGCAACCCGGTCACAGCCCACAAACACAGCGTCTATCCAGCCTTTTTTCATCACCATTGCCGACATATTATCACAGATCAAGGTCACATCCAAACCTGACTCGTGCAGCTCATAAGCAGTCAGGCGGGCCCCCTGAAGCAAGGGCCTGGTTTCGTCCGCAAAGATCCGAAATTTATAACCCCGCTCCTGCCCCAGATACATCGGAGCCGTCGCAGTACCGTATTTTACCGTCGCCAGCTGACCGGCATTACAATGGGTTAAAAGGCCATCCCCCGGCTTTACCAGCGACAAGCCGTATTCACCAATCTGTTTGCAAACCCATACATCCTCATCACGGATTGCCAGAGCTTCATCATGAAGAATCCGCTTGATCGCCGCAACCGGCTTTCCACTGTTTTCTTTCACTTTATCTTCCATACGGTTCAACGCCCAAAACAGATTTACTGCCGTCGGCCTCGCCGAAGCCAGATATTCTTTGGCTTTGCTGAATTGTTCGTAAAACCCTTGCGGATCATCGGCGGTAATTTCCTTCGCCGCCAGATAAATTCCTATCGCTGCCGCTACGCCGATAGCCGGAGCCCCGCGGACCTGGAGCAAATAGATCGCATTCCATATTTCCTCTTGGGTGGTTAGGGTGAGAATTTCCGTGCGGTATGGTAACCGGGTTTGGTCGATGATCAAAAGCGCACTCTTTTCATCGTCCAGAGCTACCGTTTCATAGTCTAAAATTGTTGTCTTTTCTTCTGCCATTTTCCTTCTCCTTCTGCTAGTATTCTGAGATTGCCGCCGCAATGGCTTTTCGGTAAGCCGTACCATCAGTAAATTTTTCGCGGTTCATAATATAATCCTTCGCCAGAGTGATAATGATCCGTTCTGCTCTGGCTCTTCTTTGCTCATCAGTGATGCTGGTAATATCCTTAACATTGGCCATTCCCACAGTCCGGCGGATCGACTCAAAACCAGCTGCAGCCGCAGTATCAGCGAGAACCCCCGCGAGATACCAGTCAGCAAAACCTGCAACCTTCGCCATTCGCTCGACTGCTTTCTCCTGAAACTCAACCTTAAACTTGGCAATGAATTTATCGACAATACATTCGATTGTATCCAAGACCCAGCCGCAGAATTTTTCTTTTTCCGCTTTATCTTCAATGGATGCATCGCCATTGCACCAGGCAAAAAACAGATTGGCGATAATATTGCCGATATCGTATCCCATCGGCCCATAAAAGGCGAATTCCGGATCAAAAATATAGGTGTGCTCCTGATTGATGAAGATCGAACCGGTATGCAGATCACCGTGTATCAATGACTGAGCATTGTTCATAAAAGCAAACTTGCATTTCGCCGCCTCAAGATGCAGCGTTTTATCATCGTATAACTCTTTTTTAACAAATTCGGAATTGACTGGAAACACATTATTTCTTTGGTTATAATCGACAAAAGGTTCCGTGTATACCAGATCTTCACTGATTTCACACAGATCCGGGTTAATAAAACTCTTGACCAGTTCCTTTTTCTTTTTATGGTCCATCATTACATCGGTGGTTAACAACAGCGATTTCACCAGAAAAGTACTGATGTGTTCGGCGAACAGCGGATAGGTTTCATGGTTGATCAAACCGGTTCTCATCATCGTATGCCCCACCATATCCTGCATCACCATCGCACACATCACCCCATCATAGAGGTATACTTCCGGTACCAGTCCAGGTGCCAGACTACCCTGGATTTTTAATATGTCGGCTTCAATCCGTCCGCGGTCGGTGGACAGCTTCATCTCTGCTGAAATCCGAAGGCTTTCACCGGCCTGTTTGACGATAATGGACTTTCCGGTATCGGCATCTTTAACCCGAAATACATAATTCAGATTCCCATCCCCGATTTCTTTACATTCGACTTTAGCATTCCGAGGGAAAAGCTGTAGTTTCTCTTCTACATAAGCCGCTACATCTTCCTCTTTCATCAAGAAATATTTATCATATCGAGACATCACAATTCCCCTTTCTTCCAGATGTTATTTGTTTTTATTGTAATAGGTCATCGCCAGGGCGACGGCTAATACCAACCCTTTGACAATATTCATCGCATAATATGGCAGAGCCATCATGATCAAGCCGTTTTCCAGCAAACCAACCAGAACAGCTCCGACCAAAGTACCGAAAGCGTTGGCCTTACCGGCTCCCAAAACAGAAAAACCAATATAGGCGGCGGCTACCGATGGCATCAGGTAGGCATCGCCGGCCTGTACCTGAGCCGTTCCAACCCGGGCCGCCAGACAGATACCCCCAATTGCTGCAAAAGCTGCCGACATGAAATAAGCAAGGATCTTATATTTAGCGACCGGAATACCTGATAATTTTGCTGCTTCCGGATTGCCGCCTACGGCATACATATATCTTCCATGCTTAGTATATCCCAGGAAGAACATTGCAAACACCACGACACAAAGCATAATGACAATCAGCCACGGTTCCGCCCCGAGGGCCCGAAATCCTGCATTTAGAAGTCCTTCTGACTGCGTTCCGTCCGGACGCGTCATCCGCTCCGTGATGGCCCCGCCGTTAGAATAGGTCAGCGCAACTCCCTGGAACATAAACATCACTGATAAGGCGGCAACCATATCCGGTATTTTAAATTTAACGATCAGAATCGAGTTGACTACCGCAATTGACAGACAAACCAGGATCGTAACCAAAATTGATATCCCCATATTTAAGTTGTACCAGACAAACATCGTCATGATAAAGGTGTCGGCAAAGTTTGCACAGGCACCGATGGATAAATCCATCCCATCCACAGCCAGAGAATATGTAAGACCGATGGAAATAATCGTCGTGATTGAAATAGATCTCAGGATGGTTACAATATTTGATGTGGTCAGAAACATGCTCCCGCCAACCTTAGGATTCCAGTTCCCAAACGTAAAGATCAGAAATAGAATGACGATGGTCACAATCGTTCCCCACTTCATTACAAAGCCGGATACATTAAATTTTTTCCCCATTTTACTCTGTTGATTCATTTTTATTTTCCTCCTGTCGAGTAGTAAAGCAATTCTTTTTCGCTTGTTTCAGAAATCTTCAGTTCTTTGACAATGGCCCCGTCATACATCACATATACCCGGTCACAGATACTCAATATCTCCTGAAACTCGCAGGTCGCATAAATTGCGCCTTTCCCCTCCTGGGCAAGCCTTTCGATTAATTCATACATATCTTGTTTGGCACCGACATCGATTCCTTTTGTCGGTTCATCGAAAATATAAACATCGGCTTCTGAATTCAACCATTTGCCCACTACTACCTTCTGCTGATTACCACCGGACAAAAGAGCTACCGTCTGATTCTCCGAGGGGGTCTTGATCCCTAAATCCTGAATCATCTGACGGGCATCGGCTTTTTCTTTTTTCTTATTAACAACCGATAATGCATTGGCATACTTCTTCATCGCCGCAACCGAAATATTAGCATAGACCGGATCGGTTACTAAAACTCCTTCTTTACGTCTTTCTTCAGGAACCAGTGCCAGCCCGTTTTTCACCGCCTGTTCCGGATTCTTACAGCGCAGATCTCTACCGTTGAGCCTGATCGATCCGCTGTGCGGATAACAGCCGAACAAAGTCTTACACAATTCTGTTTTCCCGGCACCAACCAATCCGGCAACACCGACAATTTCACCTTTACGAACCAAAAAGTTGATATCTTTTACCTTTTCTTCCTTTTCGGTCATATTCTCTATTTCAAGTAATGGTTCACCAATCCGACAGGGCTTTTTAAGATATACATCGTCGTATTTACGTCCCAGCATATACTCAACGATGGTATTCGCCTCTAAATCTTTAGTCAGCGGCATGCTGTCAACCAATTTACCGTCTTTCATAATTGTAATGTGTCTGCAAATCTCATATAGCTCATTCAGCCTATGGGAGATAAATACAATCCCTACGCCTTCCTCCGCTAAATCACGAACAACACGGAACAGCTCCTGAGTCTCTGCATTGGACAATGGAGCCGTGGGCTCATCTAATATTAAAAACTTACAACTCTCTGCCACACACCGGGCAATCAGTACCATTTGTTTCTGCGCCAGCGTTAAGTTCTGCGCCAGTTCATTTACATCTATATCTACCCTTAACTTCTCCAGTACCACTTTGGCTGCTTTTCTAATCTTGCTCCAGCTGACCAGCTGCTTCTTGCCCATTCGGTTAACCAAAGTATTAAACATTACATTTTCCGCCACCGATAAATAGGGAATCAGAGCAGTATCAACCTCCTGGTATACAATTTCGATCCCTAGATTTTTGGAGTCTTTCGGAGAACGGGTTTCCACCTGTTCTCCGCCGAGAAAAATCTCTCCAGTGTAGTGTGTATTGGCGCCGGCAAGCACCTTCATAAGCGTTGATTTGCCGGCACCGTTGGCACCTACCAGGGCATGAATTGTACCACTCTGCAAGCTAAAATCCACTCCATCCAGTGCCTTGACACCAGGGAATTCAATTGATATGTTTTTCATCTCCAACTTCAAATTGTTCATGGCACATCATCCTCACCTAAATCTATTATTTTACATACAGTTCTTTTACTTCTTCAGTATAAAGTGCTCCTTCCGGATCCTCGGCATTTCCCCAATCCGCGACGATACTGCTTAACTCTTCCATGGTTGTGCCTTCGGATAAATCACTGGTTACGATATTGTTGGCATTTAAGTTGAAATATTCCGGTGTCTCTTTTTCTGCCAGCTTCAGAGCAACCAGTCTCATGTTCACTGTTCCGATCAGTTTCGGGTCCACTGCTGCCGTTGATTTCCACACTTCCGGATTTTCAACCATTAATTGAATATCATCGTTGGAAACGTCAATGGTATACATCGGGATGTCGGTACGTTTTGCATCATTTAACGCCTGCAGCACGCCCTTTGCCAATTCATCGTAGCAGCCCCAGATTGCATCCACATCCCCTTCACCAATGGTCGGCAGAACAGCTTCTGTCTTGGTGGTCATATCGCCCCTGGCATTAGCGGAATCGGATGGTGAAATTACCTGCACAGTCTCAATCTTGCCTTCTTCTTCAAGCTGGGTATAAACAGTGTTCCGGCGGTCAAGCGGAGGGATTCCTGGTCCCATAAATGTTTTTAACACCTTCATCGGATAGGTCCCGCCGGCTGCTTCAAACTCTTCCATCATATACCCCAGTGAAAGTTCTGCTAAAGCGACATCATCCTGAGCTGTTGAAGTGACCCCTTCAAGTAATTCTCCTTCGGCGTCTCCGCCCTTCATCGGCATAGTATCAAAAGTAACCACCTTCATACCTTTTTCAATGGCCGGCAGCAGCATATCATAAGAATAAGAAAGCTGTCCGTGCGATACGATCAGAGCATCATAATCCTGAGCGATAACCTGAGCAACCGTCTCCTGACATTTAACATCGTCGCCGTCAGTCACAAATGTGTCAACCGTAAAGCCAAACTTTTCGCCTTCTTCAACACAGCCGGCCAGAAATTGCTGAGTATGGTCTCCATTTGCCAGGTTCCTGACAACTGCTACCTTCATTCCCTCCAGCGACCCGCCTTCGGCAGTTGCTGCCGGGTCTCCGCTGCCGCCTTCCGTACCGGACTTAGCATCCCCGCAGCCGGCTGCCAAGGTCGAAACCATAACTGCTAATAACAGTGCACTAATTAGTTTTTTCTTCATAATGTCCTCCTTCTTGTACCCTCTCTTGATAATGTAACACACGGTTTTGAAATAGAAATTTTCCATTCTGCTTCGTTACTGTCAATCAGCGTACGTCCAGTACGCTTCAATCCAGTGCCTTGCAGAATGAAGAATTTCTGTTTCGAAACTCTTCGACCTCTGCCCGATATTTTGCCGATTTACAAGGCAGAGGATTGAGGCGTACTGGACGTACGCCGATTGACGATAACGCAGTAAATCGGCAAAATATCGGGCTTGAGGCGTGTGTTACATTATCAAGAGAGGGTAGGTTTGTTACAAAAGAACTTTTATTCCTTTGTGGTTTATGGATACATTCTAGCATCAGATTTTGTTTTATTCAATATTCTTTTTGATTTGTGTTAGAATATTTCTGTTTTACACAAATAAAATGGTTAAATTTATACTATTTATACAATGTTTTTCTGTTTTTTATAATTTTTCTATATCGTTTTCCTCCAAATCCACACAATCCAACTTTTTTTCATTTCAGGGAAATAATAAATAATGATAATATTACGATATACATTACAAAAAGAACGCTCCCAATCACTTGGAAACAAATTTGACTTTACTTAATCTCTTCTTTACGGTAGTATAATAAAATAGATCAAGGAAAAGATTGATCAAAACCATAATCAATACTTCTCCGTTAAAATAAAGGGGGACAATACCATGAAAAACAAGCTGACACCCTCAGCATATTTTTTTGTCGGTTCCATGCTGTTTGGACTTTTCTTCGGTGCCGGCAATCTTATCTTCCCGGTTCACATGGGCCAGGAAGCCGGCAGCCAGGTTTTTGCCGCAACTATCGGATTTATCATAACGGCGACCGGATTGCCATTCTTAGGAGTGCTGGCTATCGGTATGTCCGACGTCGGCAGTCTTCTCGGCCTATCCAGCCGTATCGGCAAGAAATGGGGATATTTCTTTACCATCCTCCTCTACATGACCATCGGCCCCTTTTTTGCTCTTCCCAGAACGGCGACCGTATCCTATGAGATCGGCTTTTCCTTATCTATGCCGCTGAAATGGCAAAAACCGGGACTTTTCCTATTTACTTTAGTCTTTTTTGGAATCGCACTGTTCTTTTCTCTGCGTCCGGGCAAATTACTCATCTGGGTGGGAAAAGTACTCAATCCGCTCTTCCTTATATTCCTAAGCGCATTAATCATCATATCCATCGTCAACCCCATGGGCATGGTCGGTGATGCCTTTGTTAGTGCCCCTTACACCCAGGATGCCTTTTTCAGAGGATTTACCGAAGGATATCATACCATGGACGCTCTGGCTTCTCTGGCTTTTGGCGTTCTGGTGATAGATGCACTCAGAGGTCTTGGTATCACCGATCGTAAGGAAATCGCCTTAAGTACAGTTAAGGCTGGTTTTGTCAGTGTTTTACTCATGGTGGTCATCTACAGCTGCTTGTCTTATATGGGTGCCATGAGCATCGGCCAACTGGCTTTATCGGAAAATGGGGGCATTGCCCTTGCTCAGATCGCCCGATACTATTTTGGGTCTTTAGGCAGTATCCTGCTGGCGCTTATCGTCACTCTAGCGTGTTTAAAGACTGCTATCGGTTTGATAACTGCCTGTGCTGAAACTTTTGTAGAAATGTTTCCAAACTCTTTTTCGTATCCTAAATATGTAGTGATTTTTACGTTGTTAGGAAACGTGATAGCCAATATCGGCCTGACACAGATAATCCGGCTTTCCATTCCGGTTCTGATGTTCCTATACCCTCTGGCAATGGTGCTGATCCTTCTGTCACTATTTTCTCAGTTCTTTGTCAACAGCCGGATAATTTATATTACCACCACAATCACAACCGCTGTCTTTAGTATCGGTGATGCTCTGGCTGCAATGCCGGAAAGTGTTCGCATTCTAAGACCGGTTAACGAAGTTCTGAATCTTTATTCAAAAATGCCCTTCTTCCGCTTTGGAATGGCGTGGGTGCCTCCGGCCGCAACAGGATTTCTGATCGGTTTAGCAATTTATTTACTTCGCCGCATGAAAACAGAACCGGTTTGTTAATCAGTAACAAACCGGTTCTGCCTAATATACTTTTTAATAGCACCACCAAACTGCTGTGGTTTTATCTAACATCAGATTGGAGGTTTACACACACTTATCAGCTTTTTACTCCCGTACTGGATCGCACTACCAGCTCCGGGTCAAAAACAATTGGATTCTTCTTCATCTTATTTCCATCGATTAATGATATTAAACACTCTGTGGCTTTTCTTGTCATTTCTACCCGCGGCTGCTTCATCGACGTTAACGGAATTTCCAGCAGATTATTAATAAAGCAGTCATCAAAACCGATGATCGAAATATCTGTCCCGATCTTTATATTATGCTCACGGGCATACGTGTACAGCCCGTAAGTCATCATGTCATTATAGCTAAAAACCGCCGTCACCTGCTTCTCTAAAAAGTATGGCATCGCCATAACTCCGCTTTGAATCGTAAAGTCTCCGTAATATAGCAGCTCTTCTTCAAAAGGAATCCGCCAGTCCGCCAATGCCTTTTTATACCCCTTCAGCCGATCCCGTACACTGCACTGCCCCATCGGTCCAAGGAGGCAGCCAACCTTCCGATGCCCCAGTTCAAACAAATGGGTGCCTGCAAGATATCCGCCCTTTTCATTATCCAGCACGCAGCGGAATATTTCCGACACGGTTATATCATTATCCAGCATCACGAACGGTACTCCGGAACGCTGCACAAGTTCAATAATTCTTTTTTCTTCAGACTCGGTTACATAAGAAGAATGCAGCAAGATTATCCCATCCACATTCTTGCCCAGAAATTCTTCGATATACTCGATTTCCCTCTGACCGCTGTCACCGGTATTGCCAAAAATCACTGTATACTTATACTTTTTTACCTCTTCCTCTACGATCTTAGCTATCTCAGCCAAAAACAAATTACTTATATCCGACAAAATTAATCCGATGGTGCTGGTTTTTCCCTTCACAAGCCCTACGGCAATCTGATTCGGACTATAATTCTGCTTTTTCGCCGTTTCCAGGATCAGCTTTTTAGTCTCGGCTGATATTCTGTTCGGCTTCCCATTTAAAACCAGCGATACAGCAGTAATTGAGAGATTGCATTCCTGCGCTATGCTTTTGATTGTCGCTTTCATTACTTCACCCGCACATTCCATCGTTTTATATGCATTCTAACTGATTTCCCATTCAATGTCAATCTGGCATTATTTTAACGTTCTACGTGAATCTGCGGCGTTTTTGCCATGAATTCATATACTTGGTTTTTATCTTTTACAGCACCGTGAGCACCAAATTCTTCTGCATTCACTGCCCCTGCGGCACAGGCAAATTCAGCACTTTCAGCTAATGATTTTCCTGCCAGCACAGCGGATATAAAGCCGGCGCAGAAACTGTCGCCGCAGCCGGTTGTATCAACCGGTTTGATCTGATACGGATTCACATAAAAACGGTTATCTTTATTTTTCACAAAGCAGCCTTGATTCCCTAATTTTATAACAATACATCCAACGCCCTGTCTCAGAAAAAAGTCGGCTATCTCATCCACATCGGTCTTTCTGCTGGTATAGACCGCCTCTTCATAACTGGGCATCAGATAATCTGTAAACGGATATACCGATGCTATATTATCCGGTCCGATGTTATAGGCGTCACTGGTCATATCGGCAAATGTCAGCACCTGTCTGGCTTTGGCCTGACGGAACAATTCGGCCGCTCCGCCCTGATCCATATCTTTCATAAAATACAAGCTGCCTAAGCTGACCGCTTTCACCCTGCCTAATACCGTCAAATCTATCATCTCAACAGAAAGATCCAGATTTCCCTGACCTTTGCCGACCAGAAAACTGCGTTCACCGTCCGGCTTAATTACCACTACCGACAGGTTTGAGCGGATAATTCCCTCTCGGATGCAATAGCTCATATCCACTCCTTCGCCTTCCAAGAGCCGATAAATCCCTTCACCGATCGGATCACGACCGACATTTGCAGTAAGAGCCGTACGGTTACCTAATCTGACAAGAGTTACCGCCTGATTGGCCGCATCTCCTCCCGCCGCTATCACCGTGTGGTCGGCATGCGCGGAGTCTCTCGACAGGGCATCATCCGGAAGGCCATTTAATATAATATCCTGATCCACAAACCCCACACATAATACATCGTACTTTTTCTCCAAAACAAATCCCTCCTAATCCGCCGGTTTAAATTATTACAGCCTTGCATCAATAGTCAAGGCTGTAATCGTGCGCCGCAAAATAAACTGCTTCCATTTTGCGGCACTTATTTTATTATTATACTATCTTAACCGATACTATGGCAAGAATTCTGTGTAATTATCTATGGTAATTACCTGATAGGGGATATCGTATTCTTCCTCCACCGCCTTGCCATTCGCCAGCTCGATCGCAACATCGACAGCCTTTTCACCGATCGTCTTTGAATCCTGTAAGATCGACGCCGTCAGTTTTCCTTCCCCAACCGAAATTACCGCCGCCTCAATACCGTCGATACCGATAACCGGTACATCAGTGATACCGGCTGCTTCCAAAGCATCATATGCGCCAAGGGCCATTTCATCATTATGGGCAACCACTGCATCAATATCAGCGCCAAGCTGAATCCAGTTTTCCATCAATTCCATCGCTTTATCACGATACCAGTCAGCCGGCTGGCTGTACAATACATTGATATCCGGGTATCCTGCAAGCACGTCATTGATACCGTCATTTCTCAGTACCGCGCCGGTCACGCCGGTAGGTCCTTCAATGATAACTATATTGCCTTTTCCGTTAATTAAATCAGCAATATACTCCATCTCAATAGTACCTGCATTAAAATCGTTGGAACCAACATAGGTTTCAACCACCGACATGTCAGCAATTAAACCTTTGGCTACAAATACAGGAATTCCAGCATCCACACATACCTGTGCCGCGGTCACACAGGCATCATAATCATAGGGACTGATAATAACCGCATCCACACCCTGTGATACGAATGCCTCACACTGGGCAATTTGATTATCCGCTGTACCTTCCCCATCGTTTACGATCAGTTCAACATTATCAAACTGTTTTGCATAGGCAATTGCCGCATTCGCACAAATTGCGTTTGACTCATTGGAAAGATTTGCATCGGTCCAGCCAATTACAATTTTGTCTCCGGTTTCCGCCGTGTCATCCTCCGTCACAGCCGGCTCATCCGTGGTTGCTTGATCTTTGCTTCCGCATCCAAACAGCATCGTTGCCGTCAGTCCGATAGATACTAAAATTCCTGCAAGTTTCTTCTTCATACGCTACCTCCTTTGAAATAATGATGTTTAGTTTCTCTGCTTAACCGGCAGATATGCCGTTTAACACATTCACATTTATGCTGCCGCTATTTCTTTTTGGCCCGGTCAGATAATACTGCAACCAGAATAATAACCCCTTTAATCACCTTTTGATAATAGGAAGATACATTGAGCAGATCTAATCCATTGGTCATAACACCGATAATCAGCATCCCCATAACAGAACCCAATACGCTTCCCGAACCGCCGGACAAGCTCGCTCCCCCAATAACAACAGCAGTGATGGCATCCAGTTCAAATCCTTCGCCGGCTACCGGCTGCCCGGTCTGCGTCCTGGCTGCTAATACAATGCCCGCGGCGGCACTGGTAACACCGGAAATTATGTAACAGCAAAACTTTACTCCGGCGGCACTGATTCCAGATACGATCGATGCCTTTTCATTTCCGCCGACAGCCAGCACATGACGTCCAAATTTAGAAAAGTTCAGCAGAAATACGCCCAGCAATATGGTAACAAAGTAAATAATGACCGGAATCGGGATTGGTCCCAGCAGCCCGGTTCCAATGATCTTATAATCCGCACTAAAGCCGGTAATCGGGCGGCCATCCGTATATACATAGCAGACTCCTCTTGTAATCGTCATCGTCGCTAACGTAGCTATAAATTCGGGGACCTCCAGCTTGGAGATAAAGAAACCGCTGAATCCACCACAGGCAACACCGACCAGGATACCGCAGAGAACTGCCGCAAAAACCGGAACGGTTGAATCGCCCCGCATCAGACTGGTGCTGATCACACCCGAGAGCGCCATAACTGCTCCTACCGATAAGTCAATTCCACCTGTCGCTATAACAAAAGTCATACCAACCGCCATGATGCCAATTACCGATATCTGCCTCAGCACGTTGATGATGTTGGTCGATGTTAAAAAGGCATCCGAAATCACTGCCAGAATAATAATCAGTATTGAAAATGCAACATACATTCCATACCTGCTCAAAAACTTTCCA
>Ga0153996_1000872_pt1 | contig 12922 bp, 11 predicted proteins | sample TSNC080MetaG_FD_104728 | JGI IMG/M metagenome (GOLD analysis project Ga0153996, IMG submission 104728) | Attine ant fungus gardens microbial communities from North Carolina, USA - TSNC080 MetaG | ecosystem: Host-associated > Fungi > Mycelium > Unclassified | place: USA: North Carolina, Lumber...
AGTCGTGATTCAGGTTGCATTAAGCAACAGGTCTTTCAGAAGGATTTATCCTTATACCCCGACTTTCAGTCGGAAGCGCATTCATGCGTTAACCCGCCTACTTTAGTAGGCGGTAGTTTAGTAGTTTATAGGTATCTACGATATTTAAATAGGGGCACCGGCCCCTAAAACCCCCGCTTAAGGACTGTTAGTCCTTAAGAATCCAGTATTCCTTGGCAAACGCTGTGGTGCGGTGCAGCGCGCCGTCGGCGGGCTGCCGCCGGTTGCGGCGCTGCTTTTTTACAAAGCTGCGTTGGCTGCAAGGCTAACGCCTGGCAAAAAGCAAAGCCCCGGGCAACCGGGGCTTTGTTATATATTCCGGCAGTAATGCGCTGTTTAATCCTTAGGCGTGACCACTACCAGCAGCACACCGCTGTTTAATGTAACCGTAACGGTATCCAGAAGGAATTCGTTGCTGACGGCGCGGGCCTCCAGGCTGGAGAGGGGGTAATCGCTCAGGGGATACATGGCGCCCAGGATGGTGACGCCGGAGCAGGCGTCCACCAGGGACAGGAGGGAAAAATAATGGCCGGGCCGGGGGGGGAGCCGCAGAACGCCGCCGTTCAGCTGGGGGCAGAGGGGATAAATGTCGGTGCGCCCATCGGTGATGACGGCGGAAACCCCTCGGACGGCGCATTGCCCCAGGGTTTGGAGGTTGGCCAGGGTATGATCCAGCCGCCCTCCCAGCATACCGCAGAGGAGAAGGGGGCCGTACCCCCGGTTAATCGCCTCCTCCACGGCGTGGGCCGTGTCGGTGTAGTTCTTGTGGGGGGAGAGGGGGAGAAGGGGTACTCCCTCCGGAGGATTCCCCACAGAATCCAGATCCCCCACCAGGAGGTGGGGCCGCAGGCCCAGGGGGGCGCAGTGGGCAAGGCCGCCGTCGGCGCAGATAACAAAGCTGTCCCGGGGGATCCGGGCGGCCACAGCGGCGTAGTCTATAATTTCACCCGCGCCCAGCACCACGCAGGAGCCTCCGGGCGTCCCGCTCACTTCTGTTCCCATGGTTTTATATCCTTTACCTCGTTATAGAGCAGGGTGTAGCTCTGATGCCGCCGCGGGTCAATCTCTCCCCGGGCCAGTGCCTCCAGCACCGCGCAGCCCTTTTCACAGGTGTGGGAGCAGTTGACGAAGCGGCATTTTTCCGTATAGGGGGCAAGGTCGCGGAAGCATGCCGCCAGCTCGTCCTTTCCGATTCCCCCCATCTCCGTGATGCTCATGGAGGAGAAGCCGGGGGTATCCGCCACCAGGGCGTCCCCCGGCAGGGGAAACAGCTCCACATGCCGGGTGGTGTGCTTTCCCCTGCCCAGCTTCTTGCTGGTGCCGCCGGTGGCTACGGCAAAACGGGGATCCAGCAGGTTCAGGAGGCTGGATTTCCCCACGCCGCTGTTCCCGGAAAAGGCGCTGACCTTGCCGGACAGGGCGTCCATCAGGGCGGAAATGCCGTTGCCGGTTTCTCCACAGACGATTAGCACCGGGAACCCGGCCTTCTTATAGAGCTTGGCCAAATCGGCGGGATCGGCCAGGTCGGACTTGGTGATGACAACAAGGGGCTGGATGTCCTGCTTTTCCAGCAGGGCCAGAAATCTGTCCACCACCAGAAGGTTGGGGGCCGGATCCACCACCGAGAGCACCAGAACCATCTGATCCAGATTGGCCAGGGGAGGGCGGACGGTGGCGTTGCGCCGGGGCAGGATCTCCACAACAGTGGCTTCGCCGTCCAGGCCCGGCAGAATCTCCGCCAAATCCCCCACCAGGGGGGTGATATTCCGGTTGCGGAACAGGCCCTTGGCCCGGCAGGTGAAAGCCCGGCCATGGGAGGTGCGGACATAGTAGAATCCGCCGGTAGCCTTTATAATTCTGCCGGTTTGCCTGTCATTCATGGGGATTTAACCCCCCAACGCAAATTCAAAGGCGTTATTGACTGTCTCCCGGTAGCTCTTGGAGGCAAAATCCAGGAGATATTCCACATAAAGCTTGTTGTCGATATAAATGCGGATGGTAACCTCCTGCTCCTCTCCCCGGAAGCTGGGATTCCAATAATCTATTTCGCTGGGGACAATCCCGGATTCCTCCTGCACCACCTCACCGTCCATCTTGGCGGTCAGGGTGACGGCATAATCCAGATTGGGCATGGATACGGGGATGGACAGGGTTTTAAAGTTGGTGCTGCCGCCCTTGCTCACCACCAGATCCACCTCGGTGTCCTCGGGCTGGAGGGCGCCGGGAGCGGGATTCTGACCGATGACGGTGCCTTCGGGGGTGTCGTTCTCCTCGTAGCTGATGTTGCCCGGCTTCAGCCGGACAATCTCCAGATAACGCTTGGCATCCTCCTCCATCACGCCGATGAGGTCGGGTACATTGGCGAGAACCTCCTCCGGCCCGATGCTTACATATACCTTGACAACGGCCCCCGCCACCACGGTGGAGCCCTTGGAGGGCTCGGTGTAGATGACGCTGCCAATGGGAACCTCGGAGGAATAGGAATTGATCTGCTCAGATTTCAGCCCCAGATCGTCCAGCTTGGCAAAGACCTCGGTGGCCTCCCGGTTGGTGAAATTAGGCAGCTCGTTGTTGGCCTGGCCGCTGCTCACCCTTACGGTGACGGTGCTGCCCACCTTTACCAAAATGCCCGCCTTGGGAGTCTGCTCAAAAATGACGCCGCTGCCATATTCGGCATTGGGGGTGGCGGGGCCGTCGGCAACGATCTCAAACAAATCGGAGTTTTGCGATTTCGCCGTCTCAAACTTAATGCCCACCAAATTGGGCATCACCTCGTCGTCCACCTGGGTAAAGGGGTTGTTCAGGTAAACCATAAGCCCGATAAAGCCCAGGGAGGCCAGCACAAAGGCGAAGGTAACTCCGGTAAGGATGGGGATATAAGGTGTTTTTTTTCTTTTTTGGCCCATAGGATCCTCCTCTCTGCTCCTGCTGATGGCGCGGCCATATTTTTTCTGCTGGGCGGGCGCGCTTTCCACATCCAGGTACTTATAGGCGAAATGAATGCTGGGGTCGCTTTTGAACCGTTCGATATCCGCTATCATCTCCGTTGCGGACTGGTAACGGGACGCGGCGTCCTTCTGCATGGCCCGGACGGTGATATCCTCCAGCCCCCGGGGGATGGAGGGATTGATGGAGGTGGGGCGCACCGCCTGGGAATGAATCTGCTTGATGGCCACCGATACCGGGGAATCCGCCTCAAAGGGCAGCTTGCCGGTAAGCATCTCAAAGAGCATAACCCCCACGGAATAAATATCCGACTTTTCATCGGTATTGTCGCCCATGGCCTGCTCCGGGCTAATATAGTGAACGGAGCCGATGGCCCGGTCGGTGAGGGTCTTGACCTCGCTGCGGGCAAACCGGGCAATGCCGAAGTCGGTGACCTTGATGGCTCCGTTTTTCAGCAGCATAATATTCTGCGGCTTGATATCCCGGTGGACGATGCCCTTGTCGTGGGCGTGCTCCAGCGCCAGGAGGATCTGGAGGGTAAAGTGGACGGCCTCCTTGTAATCTAAGGCCCCCTGCTGCTCCATATATTCCTTGAGGGTAATGCCGTCGATATATTCCATAACAATGGAATGCACCCGCCCGGTAAAGCTGACGTCGTACACCCGGACAATGTTGGGGTGGGACAGGACGGCGATGGCCTTGGATTCATTCTTAAACCGGCGGAGGAATTCCGTGTTGCCCAGGTATTCGTCCCGGAGGATTTTTACCGCCACCTGGCGCTGGTCGATGATGTCAAAGGCACGGTACACATTGGACATGCCGCCCATGCCCACCAGCGCCTGTATTTCATAGCGGCCCTCCAGCCGCTTTCCCACGTATTTATCCATGTGATCCGCGCTTTCCATATTACTATTCATAGCTCACCGCCACTACCACAGTGATATTGTCCGCGCCGCCCCTGTCCTTGGCCAGCTGGATGAGGCTGTCCGCGCTCTTTTCCCGCACGCACTGGTGGAGGGCGGCATAGAGGGCGCCCGCCTCCAGGTAATGATAGAGCCCGTCGCTGCAAAGCAGCACCAGCTCATCCGGCGCCAATGTGTGAACCAGAAAGTCGGCGTTTACCGTGGGAGCCACCCCCACCGCCCGGGTGATGTAATGGCGCTTGGGATGGGATTCGGCATCCTCCGGGGAAATTTCCCCGATATCCAGCAACATTTGCACCACGGTATGATCCTTGGTAAGCTGAAGCTCCCGGGTGGGGGAGGCGGTGTATACCCGGCTGTCCCCCACAAAAGCCACGTAGAGCTGGGAACCCTGGAGCACCGCGATGATCAGCGTGGTGCCCATCCCCTCCAGGTCAGGCTCACTTATGGCCATATTGTATACCAGGGCGTTGGCGCCGGACACCGCCGCGCTTATCACGCCCCGCAGGGAGACCTCGGACATATCCTCCGACAGATCCCGGCCCAGCATGTCGCAGACAAAGCGCGTGGTCATCTCGCTGGCCACGTTGCCGCCGTTTTGGCCGCCCATTCCGTCGCAAACCACGGCAAAGCCCAATCTATCGGACAATACGCGGAATTCAAACTGATCCTGGTTGGATTGCCGTACCAGGCCGGTATCCGTTCCCCCATAGAATGTCATCAAACCTGTGTCCACCTTTCAAAGAGTCGAGTCGGTTACGGTTATTTCCTGTAGACGCAGCTGCCCGCAGGCCGCCGCGATGTCGCTGCCCAGCTCCCGGCGCACCGTCGCGGTTACGCCCCGCTCCTCCAGCAGCTGCCGGAAGCGGCGGACACGCTGTGGGCCGCTGCGGCGGTAGGAGGTTTCGGCCACCGTGTTTACGGGGATGAGGTTGACATGGCAGTTCCGGTGTCCCACCAGCGCCGCCAGCCTTACCGCGTCCTCATCCCGGTCGTTCACCCCGTCCACCAGCGCGTACTCAAAGGATACCCGCCGTCCGGTGGCGGCAAAATAATCCTCACACGCCGCCATCAGCTCCCCCACGGGCCATTTCCGGTTAACGGGCATCAGGCTGTCCCGCCGTGTGTCGTCCGCCGCGTGGAGGGACACCGACAGCGTAAGCCCCAGCCGCTTTTCGGCCAGCAGCCGTATTTTATCCACCAGACCGCAGGTGGACAGGGACACATGGCGGAGGCTTAGGTTCAGCCCGTCCCCGCTGGATAGAAGCTCCAGGAAGCGGAGCACGTTTTCAAAGTTGTCCAGAGGCTCTCCGATGCCCATGAGCACCAGGTTCCCCACCCGCTCCCCGCCATCCCGCTGGGCCATGTACACCTGATCCAGCATTTCCGACGGGGTGAGGTTTCGCACCAGCCCGCCCAGGGTGGAGGCGCAGAACCGGCAGCCCATGCGGCAGCCCACCTGGGTGGAGACGCAGAGGCTCAGCCCGTGGCGGTGGCGCATCAGCACCGCCTCGACGCGGTTGCCGTCGGGGAGCTCATACAAGTATTTTACAGTATCATCCACCTCCGACACAAGCTTTTTCTGAATTTTAACCCCGGTTATGTAGCATTCCCTCTCCAACAGCTCCCGCAGGGAGGAGGGGAGGTCGCTCATTTCGCTAAAATCCAGCGCCATGCGCTTGTGGAGCCAGCGGAAGACCTGCCCGGCCCGAAAGCGCGGCTGCCCCTTGGCGGCCAGCCAAAGGGTAAGCTCTTCCAGACTCATGGATTTGACGTCCTGTTTTGTAGGCAAGGGGATAGCTCCTTTTTATTATACGGATGCGCTTAACGGGTGTCGGAACGGATGAAGCAGGCTATAAAAAAGCCGTCGGCGTCCATTTCGTCCAGCAGGGTTTTGCTCCAGCCGCCTCCCAGTTCCATGGGGAGGGGATGGGGCAAAAATCCGGGATTCGCCTGCAAAAAACGCCGGGCCACATCCTCGTTTTCCCCGGGATTTAGCGTGCAGGTGGAATAAACCAGCAGCCCCCCCACCTTACAATAGTGTGCGGAATTTTCCAGTATTTTATACTGGATATCGGATAAATTTTCCAGATTCTCCAAGGGCTTATATTTAATCTCCGGCTTCCGGCGGATAACGCCAAGGCCGGAGCAGGGCACATCGCAAAGCACCCGGTGGAAGGTTCCTATTCCCGAGTGGGGTATTGTCATATCCGCCTCCACCGGCGTTATAATGGAAATACCAAGGGCTCCGGCCCGGTCGCGGATCATCTCCACCCGGTGGGGGTGGAGGTCGGCCGCCAGGATCTCGCCGGAGTTTTCCATCATCTGGGCCATGGTAAGGGATTTTCCGCCGGGAGCGGCGCAGGCGTCCAGCACCCGCATCCCCGGCCGGGGATTCACCGCCAGGGCGCAAAGCTGGGACGCGGTATCCTGGATGTGGAACAACCCCTGTTCATACTGGGGCAGGCGGCCCGGCGCGCCGGTTCCCCGGATGGTCAGGCAGGCGGGGAGGGTTTCGTTGAGGGACACCTCCATATTTTGGGCGGAAAACAGGCCCGCCAGGGTGGCGGGGGTGGTTTTCAGCGTGTTCACTCGGACGGTCGTGGGGGGGCGGCCCAGGCTCCCCGCCAGAATACGGCGGGTCATGTCCTCGCCGTAGCCGTCCAGCCATAGGCGCACCAGGGGGACGGGACAGGAAAATTCCAGGCTGAACCGTTCCTCCAACGTCGCGTTCTTGGGGTAATAGACGCGCTTTCCCGCCCGCACAAAATTGCGGAGAACCGCGTTGATGAATCCGGCGGATTTGGGCTGCCGCAGTCTCCGGGCCAGTTCCACGCTCTCCGAGATGGCGGCGGAATCGGGTACGCCGTCCATATACATCAGCTGGTAAACCCCCATCCGGAGGATGGCGTGAACCGCCGGGGAAAGCTTCCGCAGCTTGACGGTGGAAAAGGAGGCAATACAGGCGTCCAGGGTGAGGCGGCGCTCTAAAACGCCATAGAACAGGGCGCCCGCGAAGGCGCTGTCCCGGCTGCCAAGGGGATTTTTTTTCATCTGGCTGTCAAACACCAGATTGGACCAGGATTGCTCCCGCTCCATCCTGCACAAAGCCTCTGCGACGACCTGCCGGGCGTCCTTCATGAGTATTGTCCCCTTTCTGTAAAGATAAAGCCGGTTAATTTAAAAACGCCAAAGCGTGTTTAAATCGCGGAAAACGCCGCGCGCCGCCCATAGGCGGCGTTAACCTTGCTGCACAGTCAGCGCCGGTTGCGCCGGCCGCTGAACATAAGCAGCAGACGAAGTATCTGGGCGATGGAGGAGGCCAGCGCCGCCACATAGGTGAGGGCGGCGGCGTTCAGCACCTTCCGCGCGCCCCGCTGCTCGTCGTCGTCCAGGATATAGCCGGAGGTGATGGTGTCCATGGCCCTTGCGCTGGCATTGAACTCCACCGGCAGGGTGATGAGCTGAAACACCGCCATCAGCGAATAGGCGAGGATGCCCAGGAGAATCAGCGGATAGCTGTTAATCAGCGCGCCGATGAGAATCAGGGGCACCGACAGCTTGGAGCCGATGTTGGTCACCGGGATGATGGTATTGCGGAACACAAGGGGAGTATAGCGCTCGGCGTGCTGCACGGCGTGGCCGCATTCATGGGCGGCAATGCCCACCGCCGAAATAGAGGCGGAGCCGTACACCCCGTCGGACAGGCGAACCACATCCCCCCGGGGGTCGTAGTGGTCGGTGAGGCTGCCGGATATATGCTCCACCTGCACATTGTGCAGCCCGTTCTGATCCAGGATGGTTCGCGCCACCTGCGCCCCGGTGATGCCCCGGGAACCGGTTACCCTGCTGTACCGTTTGTAGGTGGATTTCACCCGGGCCTGGGCCCACAACGCAAATATGAGGGCGGGCAGTAGAAATATCAGTGAGGAGCTGTCGTAATAATACAATAGAAGCACTCCCTTCCCAAAGCATGGGATAGTATAATATACAGAATTGATTGTAGCCCATTTTGGTAATGATAATGTTACATCACTGTAAATTTTTCACCGCCCTGAAGCTGGCGGCCCCGGATAAAGGCGGAGCCCTCCATGGCCTTCTTGCCCTCGGGCTGAACCCGCGTCAGCTCCACCGCCTCCCCGCCGCCGCATCCGGCGATGAGGCGGCCCTTGTCCAGCAGAAGCCCCGGCTCCCCCGAATAGCCGGGGGCGGGCAGCGCCTCGTGCACCTTGAGCAGCTTGCCGCCGAAGCAGGTTCGCGCGCCCGGCGCGGGGGACATGCCCCGAACCAGGCAGCTGATCTGGCGGGCTGTCCGGGTAAAGTCAATGGTGGCCAGCTTCTTGTCCAGCATGGGGGCATAGGAGGCCCGGGCCTCCTCCTGGGGGATGCGGGGGGCCTCGCCCCGGGCCAGTAATTCTACCGTCTCCCCCAGCAGCTCCGCTCCGATGTCCCGCAGGCGGAGGCTCAGCTCCCCGGCGGTTTCCCCGGCTCCTATGGGGGTTTCCCGGCGGAGGATCATGTCGCCGGTGTCCATTCCCTCGGCAAGGTACATGGTGGTGACCCCGGTGACGGCGTCGCCTCTGATTACGCTCCACTGGATGGGTGCGGCTCCCCGGAGCTCCGGCAGCAGGGACGCGTGGACGTTGATGCAGCCCAGGGGCGGAATATCCAGCAGCGCCGGAGGCAGCAGCTTGCCGTAGGCCACCACCACCGCCAGCTCGGGGGCCAGTTCCCGGAGCAGGGCCTCCGCCTCCCCGTTTCGCAGGGAGGCGGGCTGGTATACCGGCAGGCTCAGCGACAGGGCCAGCTCCTTCACCGGCGGCGGGGCCAGGGAGTACCCCCGGCCCTTGGGCTTGTCAGGCTGGGAGAATACCCCGGCGATTTCGTGGCCGTCCTTATGGAGCCTCTCCAGGCAGGGAACCGCGAAATCGGGGGTTCCCATAAAAACAATACGCATTCCGTGCCGCCCCCTTACAATTCCTCGTCTTCCTCGTCGTCGTGGTCAAACAGCTCCGTGGCCAAATCCTTGAAGATAACGCCGTCCAGATGGTCGGTTTCATGGCAGATGGCCCGGGCCAGCAGCTCCGACCCGGTGACGGACACAGGGTTCCCCTCCCGATCCTGCGCCTCCACCGTGACGGTGTGGGGCCGGGCCACCATCCCCGATTCCCCGGGATAGGACAGGCAGCCCTCGGATATCTGAATGGTTTCTTCTGATTTTTGGGTAATCACCGGGTTGATAAGCTCGATAAGGCCCTCTCCCACATTGATAACCACCGCCCGGCGCAGCACGCCCACCTGCACGGCGGCAAGCCCCACGCCGTTTGCGTGATCCATGGTTTCGGCCATATCGTCCAGCAGTTGGTGGAGGCGGCTGTCAAACACCGTGACGGGGCGGCTTTTTTTCCGGAGGGAAGGGTCTTCGCCGGTGATAATATTTCTAAGTGCCATGATGATTGCTCCTTATTTTAAAAAATGTTCTCTCTGTATTCTCGTTTGTAAGTGTAGCTTTGGAAACAAAGGCGAATCTTCAATTATTCCACCAACAATAAACCGAAATGATTTTGCACTTCTTCCTCGTTCCTTAAAGTTTGAATTTGCAGACCATTTGCTCTAACGGTTGCAAAAACATCTATTCCGCAAGCCTCCATTGCAGGGACGGTTTCTTTCGGGAAACTACAAAAATCAGGATTGCATTTTTTGCACTTCTGACAAGGGCCGCTTCCGAAAGCAATCACTTTATAATATCCATCCAGGAATAATTCTCTTGCCACTTTAACTGCTAATGGCGTAACAATATCCATTGAATGGCATCTGAACAAAACCCCATATTGAAAGCAATCTATCATTTCTTGAGTCTGCTTCCATGTCGGAGCATTTGGCGGACAACAATGGCTTTTTCCATAAGTATTACAGCCAAACTGACATCTGTATATTGTCCATGCGGCTGTAACAATAGTCTTTGTGTCAATCTTCATAGCTAAATCCGCGCCGCTGCTTTTTAGCATGTCATAATATTTTTTCACATTATCATCCCCGCAGTAATAAATACTGTTCATTCACCTTTTCGCCCACAAACGGTCACAACCCAGAGAATAAACACAAATCACATCCGGTCATAATGCATATCAATAAACCCGTGCATCGGGCCGCCCTCCTTGTCGAACCAGGCCAGCATTTCCGCCAGCAGCAGCCGGGTGGGGGGGGAGTTTTTGCATTTGAGCACCAGCTTGTACCGGTATTTCCCGGCGGCCTTGAGGATATCCGAGGGAACCGGGCCCAGCAGCCTCACCGGCAGTTGGGGATAGCGCTCCGCCGCCACCTCCCGGAATTTTTCTAGGAACCGCTTGCAGGCTTTCTGGACAGCGTCCAAATCCTCCCCCACAAAGCCGATACCCGCCATAGCGCAGTAGGGGGGATAGAGGTGGAGGCGGCGGCTGCGGATTTCATCGGCGTAGAAGGCCGGGTAATCCTGCATGGCCGCCAGCCGGATAATGGGGTTTTCCGGGGAATAGGTCTGAATGAGGGCGCGGCCCCGAAGCTCTCCCCGGCCTCCCCGGCCCACCACCTGGGTGAGGAGGGAGAATGACCGCTCAAAGCCGCGAAAGTCCCCGTTGTAAAGGGATTGGTCGGCGTTGAGCACCCCCACGAGGGTCACATCGGGGAAGTTGAGCCCCTTGGCCACCATCTGCGTCCCTATCATTATATCATATTCATGGGCGGAAAAAGCCTTGAATAGCCTCTGATGCGAAAATTTTGTCATGGTGGTGTCCATGTCCACCCGGAGGATTCGGGCGCCGGGGTAGCGGGATGCCAGCTCCTCCGCCACCTTTTGGGTGCCCGCGCCCGCGTAACGGATCAGCTCGCTGCCGCAGTGGGCGCAGGCGGTGATAAGCCCTTGGGTGTAGCCGCAGTAGTGGCAGATGAGAGAATTGTTGGCCTGATGGAAGGTCAGGGCCACCGAGCAATGGGGGCATTCCGCCACTGTGGCGCAGCTGGAGCATTTCACCAGGGTGGAATACCCCCTGCGGTTAAGCAGCAGTATGGACTGCTCCCGGTTGTCCAGATTCCGGCGGAGCTCCTCCTCCAGCACGGCGCTAAGCCAGGTGAAGCTCCCGGTGTTTTCCGGATCCGCCATATCCACCACACACACGTCGGGGAGCTGGGAGGGGCCGAAGCGGTCGGGCAGCTCCACCAGCCGGTACCGCCCCTGACCGGCGGCGTGGTAGCTTTCCACCGCCGGGGTGGCGGAGGCCAGCAGCAGGAGCGCGCCATGGTTGGCGCTGCGGAACCGGGCGATGTCCCGGGCGTGGAACCGGGGAGACTTCTCCGATTTGTAGGTATGCTCCTGCTCCTCGTCCATGACGATAAGGCCGATGTTCCCCAGGGGGGCGAATACCGCCGACCGGGTGCCCACCACAATATCCGCCGCCCCGTCGCGGATCCGCTTCCACTGATCCATCCGTTCCCCCAGGGACAGGGCGCTGTGGAGCAAGGCCACCCTCGGCCCAAAGCGCCCGTGAAAATCCTCCGTAACCTGGGCGGTGAGGGAAATTTCCGGTACGAGAACCAGGGCGGAGCGGCCCATTTCCAGCGTCCGCCGGATCAGCCGCAGATAAACCTGGGTTTTACCCGACCCGGTGACCCCGTAGAGGAGCGCGGGGCGGGGAGCCTCCTCCTCCAGCATGGCCGCCAAGGTGTCATAGGCCGCCTGCTGTCCGGGGGAAAGGGACGGAGTGGCCCCGGCGGCCGCCTCCACCTCCCCGAAGGGGTTCCGGAGCACCGGCTGATCGAAGTATTCCACCGCCCCCTTCCTTTCGAGGGCGTCGGTTACCGCCCGGGTGGAGGCGGTGTAGTAACAGGCTTCCTTGAGGGAGGCCGGTTCGTTTTCCTCCAGAAAGGCCATGACGGCCTTCTGCTTGGGGGTGAGGGGCTGGGGGTTCCAGTCCTCCCGGCGGCGAACCATGACGACCCTTTCGTCCCGCACCGCCTGAAGCCGGTTCTCGCCCTGGAGAAGCACCCCCTGGGCGGTCAGGGAGGCCAGCGCCAACCGGGCTTCCGGGCCAAACCGCTTCTCCAGCTTTTCGCCGTCCACCGGGCTCCGGCGGCTGCGGACATAGTCCGCCAGCTCCCTTTCCAGATTGGACAACAGCCGTTGGGGCGGCAGGTTCCCGGCGGTGTAGGATGTGCGGTATACCACCCCGAGGCCCGCCGGAACCAGCAGGCGCAGCGCGTCAAAATAGGTGCAGAAGGTGTTCTCCTTCAGGTATTCCAGCAGGGCTACACCCTCCCCGTCCAGAATGGGCTGGTCATCCAATACCTCCAGCAGAGGCTTGAGGCCCTCGCGGTTGTCGGAAAGGCCGCATTCCAGCACAATCCCCAGCCGCTTGCGGTTCCCCCGGCCAAAGGGTATCCGAACCCGCTGGCCAGGCCCCACCTCCCTGTCCTCGGGTATCAGGTAGCTGAACGCCTTGTCAAAGGAATAGGCAGTGCCATCCACCGCGATTTTCGCAACCCTGTACATGGATACCCCTCCCTTACCCTTCCGGATACAAAAATTCCCCGGCAGAATAGCAGCGCGGCCCTAAGGTCGCGCTGTAGCTTGCAGGGCATAATAAAAAACTAAGGAAGCCACGGCGGCCTCTCGGGGCTTTATCTCGGTTAGCCGAACCGCTGCCTCTGGCTTGGGTTTGTGCCAGGCGTTAGCTCTGCAAAAAGCAGCGCCGCAACCGACGGCAGTCCGCCGACGGCGCACCCCGCACCACCGCGCCACCAGCGTTTGCCAAGGAACACTGGATTCTTAAGGACTAGAAGTCCTTAAGCGGGGTCTTAGGGGCCGGTGCCCCTATTTAAATATCGTAGATACCTCTGAACTACTACAAGATTACGAAAGACAGCTACCCAAAGTGCAGGGGGGTCACGGGGGCCCTCCCCCGTGGGAATTTTGGTTACTTTTGTTCCTCCAAAAGTAACTGCCCGTCGCGGCATGAGCGACATGCCATCCCGTGGCACAG
>Ga0153996_1000873_pt1 | contig 12915 bp, 5 predicted proteins | sample TSNC080MetaG_FD_104728 | JGI IMG/M metagenome (GOLD analysis project Ga0153996, IMG submission 104728) | Attine ant fungus gardens microbial communities from North Carolina, USA - TSNC080 MetaG | ecosystem: Host-associated > Fungi > Mycelium > Unclassified | place: USA: North Carolina, Lumber...
AAAAAAAAAAAAAAAAAAAAAAAAGGTTTGAGAAAAACAATATGCTTGAGAATAAGACAACTCAAGATTACTGCCTCTCTTTACAGCCTCTCAAAAGGCTCAAGAGCCACTCATTGTGTAGAGTAGGATTCTAGGAGTAGGGTTAAAGGAGCAGGAATATTCAGAGGAGATGCCATTTCATTATTCTAGCTTTGCTATCTTTGGAAATTTGGAAGTTTTCTTTGTCTCATTTTTGTTGTTATATCACTGCTTTGTAATCCTAATAAAATATTCTAGGGCACAGAGGAGAAATTGACAAATCACACCCCTATCATCTCTCTTTGTTGCTCTAGAGCTTAACAGCTATTTAAGTGATTGAGTCTCTTATTTTCTTAAACTACCAAAAACCTTCCCTTAGATGGGAATTCAAGGCTCAATAGACTTGGGTATTTACTTATGCTAGGAGTTAACAGCTCACTACATGTTTTTGGAGTAGGCTTCCAGTTGTATAGTCAGCTGAAGTAGAGCTTACATGAAGGTACAGGAGTTCTAGGTAGTTCTGCTATATCAATGGCAAGCCAGACTACTAGACTAGGTAAGGGTAGTAGTATCATGGTATAAGACAAACATGTGTCTTAGAGATCCTATTATAGTAAGATTGACCTCAAGTAGATTTATTAAAAATACTATTTCAATTTCTCTTGGTTATTTTGAGTTTCTTCTCCTTTATTTCCTTCTATACAAGCCCTCTTTTCTATTTGATAACCTTCCCAGTACCTACTTGTTTAGTATATAATTGTGGAACATTTTAGAGATTTTATTTCTTTTACTTGAATCCACTATTATTTGTGATCAATTCTCTTTGACCCCCATCATTATCTAGTATAAGACTATTGATGTTTGAATGGACTAACTATCAAAAATAAATATACTCTTCTACTCATCCAAGAGTTAATTGACAAGGTCAAAGGAGCACAGTACTTTACAAAACTTGATATCAGATGGGGCTACAATAATGTAAGGATCAAAGAGGGTGATGAGTGGAAAGCAGTATTCAGAACCAATAGAGAACTCTTTGAACCATTGGTGATGTACTTTGGCTTGTGCAACTCTTCAGCAACCTTTCAACTGATGATGGATACCTTATTCTGAGATCTTGTCAACTAAGGAAAGGTGATTATCTATATGGATGATATCCTAATCTTCTTGAAGACCTTGGAAGAACACTCTGGAGTTGTAAAGAAGATTCTTAGAATCTTAAGTAACAACAAATTATTAATCCAAACAAAAAAATGTCATTTCCACCAAATAAAGATTGACTATCTAGGGGTGATTATCTCAAAGAATAGTGTTGAAGTTGACCCTATCAAGATCAAAAGAGTTGCTGAATAGCTAGAACCTAAAGAAAAGTGAGAAGTATGACAATTTCTAGGCTTTTGCAACTTCTACAAATGCTTTATTTGGAGATTTGCCAAGGTTACTAAACCTCTAACAAAGCTAATAGGAAAGATAGAATGGAAATGGGAAACAGAAGAGAGAGGTGCCTTTGAAAAGCTAATAAATTAATAACATTTACTTTATTCTCACAATATCTAATGCCAACCACAAGCTGTATATGGAGGTTAATACTTCAGGATATGCTATAGGAGGAGTCTTGTCTCAACAACAACTTGATAAATTATAGAGACCCATCTCATTTATTTTCCAATTACTAAGCAAAACAGAGAAAAACTATGAGATCTATGATTGTGAGTTACTGGCAGTAATGACAAGACTAAAATAATAGTGCCCATACCTCATGAGAACAAAGCAAGTTAAGATCTAAATAGCCATAAAAACCTAAAATACTTCAGACAACTTTAAACTAGTAACAGGCTTGATGGCTATTTGAGCTCTAGGACTATGACTTCAAATTAATCCATAAGCCAAGAAGTACAATGAAGAAGGTTGATACACTATCTTGCCATTCTAATCATGATTTTAGAAAAAATAACAATAAGGAAAAAATAACATTAATCCAGAAATATTTTGATCAATTCATCTAGCAGATAGAAAAGTAATATGAAAGGAAATAGAAAAAGCAGAAGAGTTTGTTGAAAAAGAGATAAGAGTAGCAATAGAGAGTAGAAACGAGGGATAGAAAAAAAAAGAAAAAGTAATAACCTAGAAGAAAAGAGTCTATGTTCCAAACTTAGTGATACTTTGAGAAGAGATTCTTTGGTTACACTATGATCAAGAACTTGCTAGGTATCCTGGATATACCAAAACTCATGAACTCATTACACAAAATTATTAGTGACCAAGGATAATGGAGAATATTAAGAGATATATTGCTAGTTATGAAAGTTATCAAACTAACAAACTAGACTAACAAAAAAAAAGAAATTACCTTTATTCCAATGAAGTTCCAATTCAGCCATGGGACATTATCAGTATTGATCTGGTAGAACTGTTACCAATCTTGTCTGGCTATAATGGAGTCATAGTAGTAGTTGATTGTTTTTCTAAAATAGCAAGATATATTCCAATTAATATAGAAATTTTATTAAGAGGTATTGCCCAAAAACTATGAGAGAAGGTATTTAAGAATATAGGACTACCTCAAAAGATTATCAGTGATTAAGGACCTTAGTTTGTTTCCAACTTTATGAAAGAGTTATACTTATAGCTAGAGATTAAATGAAATTCCTCTATTGTCTATCACCCATAGACTGATAGCTAAACTAAGTGAGTAAATCAAGAGTTAAAACAATATCTTTGCCTTTATATTAGTTACAGGCAAGATAACTAGATAGAATAGCTGCTACTTGCTAAGTTTGCATATAATAACTAAAGCCACTCAAGTACAGGACAATCTCTTTTCTTTGTTAACCTAAGGAGGTACCCAAATACAGGCAATGAGGTCAAGGGAGCAGAAAAGAAGGTCTTGATAGTAGATGAATTTCTAGAGGGAATGAGAGAGATAAAACAAGAAGTAAAAAAGGCTTTGAAGAAAACCAATAAGATAATAAAAAGAAAATTTGATAGAAAAAAAAAAGTAAGCAAAAATATAGAGCAAAGGAACTAGTATGGGTTGATGGGTCCAATCTAAGTGACAGTTGTCCATCAAAGAAATTATCATTCAAAAGGGCTAGACCATTTCTAATTGTGAGGAAAGTAAATGAGTTGTTATATGAACTACAAATTCCCAAGACATGGAAAAACCTCTATCCAGTTATTAATGAATTGTGATTGAAACCATATGTTAGACCCACCTTTGACCAATAGTAAGAATAGTCTAATACAAACTTGAAGCCTATAGGAGGCTCAGAACAGTTGCAAGAGGTTAAAGAAATACTAGACTTCTAATGGAGAGAAAACCAGTTATAGTATCTCATTAAGTGGAGAGAATAGCTATTGGAAAAGATGACCTAGGAATATTATTCAGATGTTTGTGAAGAGACTAATAAGGCTTGCTATAACTTTTATCATAAATATTCTATTATACTATGCATGCTCACAATCAGTATTTCAGGGAATGTATACACCAATATTGCAAGAACACAATTTTAGGAAAGAGGTAATGTAACAAATATTAGCTATCTATAGGTAACTTACAAGTCATGTGACTTTCATTGTATGGTAGTAACATAGCTTAGTAGATTCTTAGCTTCAAGCTAGTATATATATATCTATCAATTCTCTAACACAGGATTAATAGTTTTGTAACAACATGCCTCATTAAATATAGCAAATACTTGGCCATTCTAGATCCTCTAATGTTCCTAATTCTTTTCACCTTCAAATATGGTCAAAAAAAGTCATAAAAAGAACTGCTCTTCCTCTGATGGTGACACAAAGTATATTCTCCCAATTATCTTGGCTATTATCTTGGAATGCTATAACTTGGCTTTAGCATTCCAGGTATAGTGCTAAGGAAACTGCTAGTAGATAAGGCCCAAACTTTTTGAATTTTGGAAGGAAAAAACAATCGACACAATAATAGGGGAAATTTGTTGCAAATGCACAATGTTCTTCATTACTAGGTAAACTATTTATATACAAAGAACAATAAAACATAAAACAATAAAAAATAGCCTAAAACTCATTTAGTATAGCATTCGATATTCTAACAAAACTATTATCATGTACAGAGTTGTACTTAAACCAAGTAATAAGTTGAGTTTTCTTCATATCTTACCTAGCTAGTACTTCATTAACAGTCTGGTGTACATGGAAGTTAACATAGTGTTCATTGGGAAAATAGATAGGAAGACATTGAACTGCTGGTGACTCTCTATGCATGTTGAATTCAAAGATCTTTTAGTAAGCTTCTGTTAAACTAATAAATCAACTATCTAAATGAGCCTTGATTTCATTCTGTATTCCACTACTAATTTCCATAGTTGCTCTATCAGGACCCTTATAGATGTACTTGCTCAGATACTTGACAGTTCCCAATCCAGCAGAGATCTCAACATTGAGATAACAATGAAAGAGAAAGAGAAGTTAAGGACAGTAAGAGACCACATATTGATTGTGAACTTGGTCCCATTGTGTTCAAAAACCAAGCCACTGTTAGGCTTAGTATAGAGTGGATAACTCTTCTTAGCCCAATCTGTTCTCTCTCTAAAGTTCTTGGGAAAGCATTTACTATATTGTCTATTGATCATATACTTGGCTTGGGGGTTGTCAGTATCACATAGACTATATAGCATGTATTTGGTGACTTTTGCATAGAGAAGTGGCTATAGTTGAGGATCAGGTAATTGAGCTAAGATCATGGAGTTTATATGATAAGAGTCTCAAATGTGATGTTGAAGATGAAGAAAGATAAGCAAGTAAATACAAGGAAGACCTCTCTTTTGAAACTTGATGGAGTAGTACTAAAGAAACCACTGTCAATGAGCTTAAGGAGTACTTTCTTCTTCTACTCAAAGACCCATGATACAATGTCAGGATAATCAGTAGCTATTTGTCCAGAAAAGAGACTATAAAGGATTTCTGGCCACTTGGGATTAGCAGTCATGGTAAGGAAGAGATCTGGCTTGTGGAAGTGTCTGCAAATGACCATAGCATCTTAGCATCCTATAGTCCCTGGTAGAGCTCAGATCTAAGAGTATGTTGATGTGTCCAAGCCTAGTCAAGTTTTCTCTGCTCACAATTTACCTATACATCAACAATAAACTACTAGAACAGCTTTCTATCATAAAAGAGAGATGGCTGAGGACTATCTCTGATAGCATATATCAGACATCACCTGTGAGCAAGCTCATTCCTCTCTATCTCTTTGCCTTGCATTCTTCCCTTATTCTCTCAGTTAGCTCTCCCTGAATTTTGAAACAATAGGGACCAAATTGCCTAGTGACTGAATTGTTAATTTTGACTCCTATTGAAGTCATAGCAAAAGCTACATTATACTATTGTATGTTGTTGTGAAATTCTCTTGAGGAATAATCATCTCTAGTCAAGTAGTTTTGTAAGATTCCAGTAAGAGGTTGAAGAGAGGATAATTGTATTTGTTCTTGCAAATAGCACATGCCAAACTTTGGATGATTAACTCTTGAGGAAGAAAGCTTTTCATAGTCAAAGTGAAAAGCATGACAGTGAGAACAAATAACAGATAACATGCCTAAGTTGTTATACTATATATTAGCCTCTAGAAATAGTTGTCCAGTTAGTGGATCCTCATTTCTCCATTATTTGATTGATTTCCACCTGTCTTTGTCTTTCTTTTTCTACTCTTCTCTGCTTCTGAGTTGTTCTTAGTAATTGCTCAGCAAGTTGGCATCTGCATAAATCAAGTATATTATCCTCAAGGTTTTGTAGAACATATACAGAGATCAAGTGGAATTTAGTTCTTCTTTCTTCTCTTTCTCTATTTAGAACAAGAGCAATAGATTATTGATCTCTTTGTGCTCACTCCTCAGCTCTTCTAGCTTGGCATTCTTCTTTAAGAGGATCCATTTCTCACAATTGTCTTATTGTTCACTTATAGCTACTCTAAGAATAAAGATATACTATTGCTCCTAAGAAGGAGACCTCTACTCTAGACCCCTCTCTTAGTGAGCAGTTGTCAATCCTGTATGTAATCATAATGGACCCCTAGTACCAGGTTTATAATAGAAAAGTTTATAGGTATACTACTATAGCACCACTCAAGGAAATAGGCCTTTTGGAAGAGGAGACCTGAGCTTAGTTATGTACTTCAAGCTCTATACCACAGTTGTAGAGTGCTGTTCCCTTTACACCTAGGGCTTGGCTTCCAGTTAAGGTATAGAGAGAGTAGAAAAGTATAGGAGAGCAAAGAGGAGAGCAGAGAAGGGTAAAGAATAGTGATTATAATTTGAGAGAGTGAACTTGATGATGAGCTGACATTGTTTGTATATATTATGTTCCTCTCACATATCCATTTAGGTTAAATTATGAAAAGAGGAGAATTGTAATAATTGAATATTTCATTAAAAATGTTTAAATAAGGAGAGAAAAGAAAAGGTCAATTAATAATTTTCTCCAAAATTTCCTCAATTTCTTTGAATTTCTTTGAATTTAATAGAATTTTTGAAAAGTGTATGAAGAAAGCTACTATTATCCCATATTTGGCCTTGCATACATAGTAAACAAGGTTTTATCTGGGCCTCTAGCCTATTTAAAACTCTCTACTAATTCTATGTTATTAAGTTTGTGTTGAAGTTAGTCCACTATGCTTCCTTGTTGTAAAATGATATTCTTGTTATAGAATGACATTAAGTTGTCTTGGAAACTCCATTTGCTGGGGCATTTGTTTCAGATATTTACATATAAATATAGAATTATAGTTACATTTTAATTAAGTCTTTTTGTTTTTTTCTCTTTTTCCTGTACTCAATTTATTTTGTTATGACATCTCTTCCTACAACAGTCTGTATAGCTACAAATAGTGTTATCTATTGGATTGCTTTGCTCCCTTCCAACAATGGTCTACATGACAGTGAGCAATGTTATACATTAAGTTGCTCTGCTCCTTTCTAATACTAGTAGTTTGCACTGTTATAAGTCAGGTTGCTCTGCTCCTTTCCCACAACAGTGAGGCCATAGTCAGCTTACTTTGCTTACTACTTGTTCCAATTTATTCCAATTTTCCCTAATTTATTTGCATTTTTGAGTGAAAAAAGTGTATGTGTGAAAAAGTTGAACTATGTGTTAGTGCCATCTTCCCACATTAGTCTCACATACATACTAGATTCATTTATGGAACAATAAGCCTAATCTTAGATAGGACTTATTGGAAAATCTTTAAACTAACCACAAAGTATTCATAGGTCTTATAGGTTTCTTATGAACTTTAGAATTATCTGGAGATTTGTTGGACTAATACATTTTCAAACTCTGACTTGAGTTGTTACCAGAGTTACAAGTAGTAATAAATGATAATATAGAGTTATTATAAATATAAATCAAAAAGAAAGAGAATAGCAAGTTTTCTTTTTTTGAGTTCTTTTCTCTAAATCTTGAGGTTATACTCTGTAGCTCTCTTAACTATTTTAGGACATTCTTAAAGAGTACAATATAAGTTTTATACCCTTCACTTTTGATATAACTCTTTTGAAAACCTTAATTAGACCCTTTGTAAAGGAGTAAAGGAATATTAAGCATTAGCATGGGTTTGAAGCTAAAATACATATTCACCTTGTGGTCTAAAGTCTTAACATTGCAATTGAAAACTATGTAATAAATTGGTGAAAAAAGTAATTTTGGTTGAATTCCTCAGTATCCCCTAACAAAAGTTTCTCTAGTAGCAGCTACAAGCCTAGAAGCAGAAAAGAAGTTAGACTACCTCATATTTACTACTATGTGGCTTGACAAACTATATAGCAATATCTGTACTCTAAGCAAAATCTGGGTTCTAGACTACTAATTCCTAGCTCCTGTTCTGAATTTAAGGTCATCTAGACCTGTTATCAAAGTTATTCTCATAGTACTATTCTTTTATTTATATGTTAGCACATCTGGTAATTTTCTTCAGTTTATATAATAAAAAAATCAGAAAACTCCAGAGCCTAGAGATATGCTACTCAGACAAGCTCTGTATAATAAATCATTGAATTTTTTTTTAAAAAAAGATATGCTACTCAGATAAAAAATAAAATAAAGTTAGTCTAGAATATTATTAATCTTTAAAGACAATAGTAGTAGCAAGGTTTGAACTCATGTGAACTTGCATTTACTGGGAATTAAGAAGAACTTAAATCCAGTGTCTTAAACCAACTCAGCTATGCTACCTTGCAAGTACATTGGTATATCTACTTAATAATGCATATTGCTTTTAAAAAGGAAGGATGAAAAGAGTGGAGATAAAAGTCTATTTTATTTTTTATCTCTTTATCAAGCCTTGATTACACTTCCAAACTTTTCTGATAGCTTTAAGACTATCTTCTGAAAATCCAGATATTTTATGAGCATTTTGAATTAAATTATAAGTCATGAAAACTCAGACTAACCATTAAGTACACCTTGACATCCCTGACATTGTTGGTTGAAATTCTGAACATCATCAGAAAGTATCAATGAATTCTTTCAAGGTACATGACTTACCAAATTTTTGCTTGTATACATACTGCCCCTATCAATCTTCTCCAAATATCACCATAGCCTGAATGCTTAGACATTCCCTGATGTCTTACTATATTACACAACTATTTCTAAATAACTGACATGTTATAGCAGATACTGAGTTTACTGCATAGTTCTGTGCACCCAATAGTTGGCCAGTCTTTGGTATTCACATTCCTAGCTTGCCAACCTAGACATATAAGATATGTATTGCCTTTACTTTCCTTGAAGTACATATTAGTACTACTGAACTCATGGAATTTGAATTTTGGTTTGATATTTTCTTACAATCCCACTCCTTTGCCATCCCAATTGATTATAGCTTATATAACTCATTTTAAAGCTGGGGCCAATGTTCAGCCTTCAGATATAGAAAAGCAGCTTGCTTTGTTTCATGCACTCATAGAAACTAAACTCAAGACTTTGTTTGAGTTGATCATCAACCAATAGGAATAAATGAGTAAATTTGTAGGTTGTAGGAATTTGTGTTGTGAATGACTATATTGATTTGCCTATTCTGGGTAAAAGATCTCTCTTCACTATTACTCCACTCACAAGAGGCATTCAAAGTATATTTAAGTTGCTTGATGCAGACCAGCCAACAGATTACTACTATGAATGTTACTATATTGAGATAAGATAGCTTATTGGCTGCTTACTCTCTTACAAGTGGTAAACCTTCAGTGAGCATTAATGATACAATTGCAATATTTGTGAAAGCTGCCAGCTAACCTAGCAATGCAACTATATCAATGAAATCTGTACTTTCAACTGTACCCTTAGTGTCCAAGCAAGCTGAAATTTCTCTAGTCAGCAAATTGCTCAATCTATATTGTCTGGTCAACTGAGAGCATCTGTATCTAGTCTTTCCAACAATATCTCACTTTTTATCAAGCTCAAAGGCTTTTCTTTGACTCCAGAAAGCTCAGCAGGAAGCCCAATTCAAGTATTTATTATTGAAAGTCTGTATTCTCATTGAGTTGTATTCAGTCTGACTTTTGTCACTAGGAAAAGGTCCTTAGATGCTATGTCTCATTTGGTTTATTGCTTTAGTTATCACTAGTTTCTTTTGTGAGTTGTAATGATATTGACCTACCCAATGGTAGAGTGATCTGATTGGTTTGTTTTGTTCTAGTCTTCCTTGTTCTTTTGTTTGTTCTTCAAGAACACTAGTTTCATAAAAGCTGGTCCTTGTCAAAATGAGTTTGAACCTACAAAAGAAAAAATTGTTGTTTCAGTGATATTCATGTGGTAGATAAGATGAAAGAGATATGTTCTATTATTCTTAGGCTCCATTCTAGATAGTTGCATTGTATTTAGATCTAATAATAGGAACTACAAGACATTATTGTCTTATTGAAAGACCCTACTGTGTTTATATCTCTTGGTAGTAAACTCCCAAATGGTATACTCTTCACTAGGTCTGTTAAATGAGAATTGCTGTTGTATATATTAATTGATTGTACTTCTTTTTTCTTCAGGTTCTCTGACACTGGTAAAATCTGTAACTATTATAGTTCGGAGCTGAGGATAGAGATGTAAGGGAATATTGTATTGATTTGTCTAATGATAGATAGTTCCTTTTTATACTAGGATAAATACTACTAGAACATTCTGTAAACTTGTAGAAAGGTGGAATTATGAAGAGAAATAGAAAACAATAGATCTTTCTAGAGAGCCCTATAGCTATGTTCATCTACATAACTTAGCTTGCTTACTGAGGTCCAAGAATATTCTACACTTCCTCTCAAGCTGAAATTAGTCCTAGTGTGCAAATGAGAGGTTTGAACTTGTGAGAGGATAATGGCTTTGTTAAAATATCAGTAGTCATCTCGGTGGAACAATAGGTGATTTTGATCAAGCCATCTTTGATTTTCTTGTGGATAAAGTGATAGCGTATATCAATGTGTTTTGTTCTGGCATAGAACTGATCTAGTTTAGCATGTGTGAGGGAGATGGCAAACTGATTGTCATTGTATATGTTGAGTGGGAATGTGATAGGGCTGATGAGTTTGGAGAGGAAATTGCAGAACCAGATTGCTTTCTTGGCTATATAAGTAAGAGCAATGTACTCAGCTTTTGTGGTTGATAAAAAGACAATTTCCTACTGCTTTGATAACTATGAGATAGCAGTACTATTTAAAATAAAGGTATATCCAGACACTGTTTTCCTATTATCAAGTGACATTCCATCAGCATTGGTATAGATCTGGAGTCCAGATGTTGAGTTTGGGTCATTGTAGGTAAGTCCATAGTCTTGAGAGCTCTTCAGATACTGTAGTACTTGTTTTCCTGCCTTCTAATATATTATTCCTGGGTTGTCAAGAAATCATAATAGGTTTCTGACTGCGAATACCAGGTCTGGTCACGATTCCAGTTGTGAGCCAGATGAGTCCCCCAATAAGTTCCCGATAGGAGAATTTCTTTATCTCAGCGGTTTCTTTAGGAGTTATAGGACATTGATCTTAACTGAGCTATATAAACAGATTAAGAGGTATAGAGGCTGGTTTGCACTTCTCCATATTGAACTTTCATAGCAAAGAGTCGACATAGGTCTTCTGCAATAGAATGAGAGTATGGCTTTTCCTGTTGCGAGTCACTTCCATCCCAAGTAGCTAACTAATTGGTCCAAGTAGGATAATCTTAAAGATATGTCCTATTTTTTTCTAAATGTCATTGATTAAGGCAGGGGAACTTCTAGTGATAGTACTGTCGTCAACATGGATAGCCATAAGTAATATATCTTTGTCTTTGATGAGACGATAGACTGCATAGTTTGAGTAAAGTAGGTAGATGTCAAGTTTTCTGAGTTTCTTAGTCAGCTTCTTGTACTATTTGTGACTTGACTATTTGAGTCCATATATTATGCATTGTAATTGAATAACGTCTTTAGGGTTGCCATTTGTATAATGTGGTATTTATTCTATATAAATTTCTTCTTCTAGGCTGAATTCTCCATTTAAAAATACAGCTAAGTAGTCAAATACTTTGATATCCCAATCAAGATATGTTGCAATGGATAAGATAGTTCAAAGTGATGATAGTTTAGCAGTAGAAGAGAATGTTTCAAAATAGTCTATCCCTTGTACCTAGGTAAATTCATGTGTGACGAGTCAGGCTTTGTATTTGTCAATTTCGCCATTGGTCTTTCTTTTGATTCTGAGTATTGAAAGGGGCAAAAGGAAATTTAGCTGTGACTAGCAAGTAGAAAAGGGGGTGGTGACAGTTCCCAATTGCATGCTAAAGGGTTCGTAGGAAGAAGAAGGAAGTGGGGGTATCAGAAAGAAATTAAAATATGAAGCACAGCTTATCTATAATGTAAAAATAGTCAAAATGATGGTAGGTTCAATCTAGATCTGCCTCACATGGTGTCCCTAAGGTGTCCACCTTTACACACCGTAACAAGCTCACTAATAGAATAGTCAGTAAATCACTCATGGGTCTTACCACACTCAATCAAGCTCTCATCTGCACCCCCACACCAAACCTTATGGGTGTGATATGATCTGAGTCAATGATTAGCCAGGCTTTTCAGGCCTGCTATTCCATAGAAGGTTGCCTGAGCGACCGCTGCGTCTTGGTTCCAGAAAGAATAGGGTATATAATAGAGAAATATTCACCAACTCAACCTCTCACCAAGATCACCCCTTATACACTCAAGAGAATTGCATTTACAACCTCAAGAGCTTCTGAGATGAAGGCAAGGGCCAAGAAGGCTCCCTTCCATCAATCTCCACTCTGAGAAATATATTAGAATATTACAAATGTTAGGGACTCAATTAAAAGGAAATAGAGAAGAAAACTCTCCATTCTACTACTTTCTCTTACATCTCTCCTCTATGACACTACCATGCGGCTATGACAACCATCACCTCCCTGTCCTCCATACCTCCCGGGCATAACTATGTGATCCTGCTCCACCTCCATACTTCACTCCTGCCTATCGTTCCCCGAACCCTGAACTGGCTTCCTTCTACTCTGAATATGGTCTAGAAACACATGACAGTGTGTCCTAGCGTCAGCAATATGATCGTCGTCTGGCGGCGCGTCTGTTTCTTGACTGAGTCAAGCAGTAATGGAATCACTAGTTACTGATAGACTTTTGATCTACTGTCTTGGTGTCATATTAGTCTAAGTCTGCTCTAGATTGAAATTATCTCGCATTCCAAAGGTATCTCTGAGTCTCTGATTTCTAGAGCTTCAACATTAATAGTCTGTATCTGAGAAACCTGATACTAGCTTATCAGTCTTGCCTCCTGAGGTATATGCTTTTCTGGCATGTGACAGCTTGGCCACTACCTGATAGAAGGACCCAATCTTGGGTCTAGATTATGCCTGGGGCTTGTAGGAGTTCTCTAGAGTGGG
>Ga0153996_1000874_pt1 | contig 12908 bp, 13 predicted proteins | sample TSNC080MetaG_FD_104728 | JGI IMG/M metagenome (GOLD analysis project Ga0153996, IMG submission 104728) | Attine ant fungus gardens microbial communities from North Carolina, USA - TSNC080 MetaG | ecosystem: Host-associated > Fungi > Mycelium > Unclassified | place: USA: North Carolina, Lumber...
CATAGTCTAAGGATTAGACCTCAGACTTAACAACATCTTTTGTCACTTGTCTAACTTTGCATTTTTGAACTCTTTAAAGTATCAAAGCACCCATCACAAATAGTAAGTGACCATTTGTGATAGTTCCTGTTAGATTTGCTACACTATATATACAGTTACTATTGTGGCTATACACCTTGTCTCCCATAGTCCTCATGTTGCTGATTAGCTAATCTCTTTGTCATGTGCTGTGACTGTGACTTGTGACTCTGTGTGTGATGTGATTGTGATGTGACCATTCTGTAACTTTGTGATGGTCATGTGATACTTTCCCACACTCTACCCTAGTAATAAAGAAAAGAAAAAGAAAATAAATATTAAATAATAACTTAGCTGTTTTGCCAAGTCATGACAAGGACCATAGGAAAATCAAAGAGATAGTCCCAAAAAGGTTTTTAAAGTGGAGAAAGGTGTTTGGAAAGGTGGAGTTAGAGAGGATGCCAACCAGAAAAACTTGGGATCATGCTATAGATCTCAAGAAGACGTTCAAACCATGAAAGAGAAAGATTTACCTGTTATCAAAGGGAAGAGGTCCAGAAGTTCATGGAAGATCAATTGAGGAAAGGGTATATCAGACCTTCAAAATCATCTCAAATGTCACTGGTGTTTTTCATGGGCAAGAAAGATAGCAGTAAAAGAATGGTAATAGACTATTGTAATCTGAATGATCAGACAATAAAGAATAACTACCCACTCCCATTAATTACAGAGTTAATTGATAACATGGGGAGTAAGAAAGTGTTTGCTAAGATGGATCTTAGGTGGGGGTTCAACAATGTGAGGATAAAAGAGGGAGATAAGTGGAAAGGAGTATTCATGACGCACATAGGTTCCTTTGAGCCAACAGTAATATTCTTTGGGATGACAAACTCATCTGCTACATTCCAGGTGATTGTCAGTGTCTAAAGTCTGATGACTGGAATTAAGCCAACTGTCTCTTTGTTCAGAGTTTGACAAAGAGAACTCGATGGAGTTCTCACTTAATTCTCTACTACTTATACATTTTACTACTGTGGCTATGCGCTTACTCTTCCATGGTCCTCATGTTACTTTAGTCATGTGACACACTGTGACTGTGACATGACCATCTGTGATCATCCATCACACCCATTGTGACATTGTGACAAAGTCACATGATACTTTCCCATGCTCCATCTTGTAGTTATAAGTCTAATAAGAAAAGAAATATAAATAATGACTTAGCCGTTTTGCTAAGTCATGACAGTGATGATGAATAAAATCTTGAGGGATTTAATAAACAAAGGAAAGATTGCAGCATTCATAGATAACATACTGGTGGGAACGGAAATAGAAGAAGGATATGATGAAATTGTGGAGGAAATACTGAAGAAGCTGGAGAAAAATAACTTATATGTCAAACCAGAGAAATGTGTATGGAAAGCAAGAAAGATAGGATTCCTGAGAGTTGTTATTGGACCCAATAGAATAGAAATAGAAGCTGAAAAGGTAGAAGGAGTACTCGGTTGGCCAAAACCCAAGAATGTGAAAGATGTTAGAAAATTCTTAGGCCTTGCAAATTATTATAGGAGGTTTATTAAGGATTTTGCTCGAGTAGCAAGACCAATGAATATGCTAATGAGAAATGGCAGTGGAAAGAGGAATAGCAGAAAGCATTCAACGAGCTGAAGCAAGTTTTCACAACAAAGCCAGTATTAGTAACACTAGACTTAGACAAATAATTTAGAGTAGAAGCCGATGCGTCAAACTATGCTACTAGAGGAGTACTGTCAATGAGGTGCCCAGACAAAAAGTGGAGACCAGTCACTTTTATTTTCAAATCTCTTAGTGATACAGGACAAAACTATGAGATACATGACAAGGAGATATTAGCAGTTGTTAGATGCTTAGAAGTGTAGAGACACTTTCTAGAAGGAGCAATGAAAAAGTTTGAGATCTAAACAGATCATAAGAATCTCAAATACTTTTATGAAGGCACAAAAATTAAATCGGAGATAAGCAAGATGGGCATTATACCTATCTAGATTTAGTTTTACACTGAAACACATTCCAGAAAGTAAGATGGGGAAAGCAGACAGTCTGAGTAGGAGACCAGACTGGGAAATTGAAGTGAAAAAGGATAATGAGGGTGAGACATTGGTAAAACCAGAGTGGTTAAAACTAAGGAGAATGGAAGCAGTAGAAATAATAGTAGATGGGGTAGATCTACTAGAGGAAGTAAGAAAGTCAAAGGTAAAAGATAATGAAGTGATAAAGGCAGTAGAAGAAATGAAACGAGCAGGGGTGAAAATGCTAAGAGACAAAGAATAGAGAGAAGTTGACAGCATAATGTATAAAGAAGAGAAAGTGTATGTACCAAAGAACAAAAAGCTGGGAGCAGAGATTATCTGGTTACATCACAATACACCAGTAGGAGGTCATGGAGGACAGTAAAAGACAGTAGAATTAGTTATCTAGAACTTCTGGTAGCCGGGAGTAACAAAAGAAGTGAAACATTATGTGGAAGGGTGCAATGCCTGCCAATGCAATAAAAACCACATAGAACAACCAGCAGGCAAGTTAATGCCTAATTCAATACCCAAAAAACCTTGGACATATATATCGGCAGATTTCATTACTAAGCTACCTCTGGCTCAAGGATACAATTCAATCTTAGTAGTAGTGGACAGACTAACTAAAATGGTCCACTTTATACCAACTACAGAGAAAACATTAGCAAAGAGTTTAGCAAGGCTATTCAGAGATAATATGTGGAAGTTACATGGTCTACCTAAAAGTATCATATCAGATAGGGGACCACAATTTGTGGCAGAACTAATGTGAGAGTTGAATGGGATGTTGGGGATTAAGAGTAAATTGTTGACTGTTATGACTTGGCAAAATAGCTAAGTTATTATTTAATATTTCTTTTCTTTTTCTTTTCTTTTTTTTATTACTAGGGTGGAGTATGGGAAAGTATCATGTGACTGTCACAGAGTCACAAAGGTATGACTACTATCACAGAAATGGTCACATCACATAGAGTTACAAGTCATAGCATGTGACAAAGAAGTCAGCTGATGGACATGAGGACGGTGTTATGACTTAGCAAAATAGCTAAGTTATTTTCTATTTTTGTTTTGTTTTGTTTTGTTTTATTTAGTTAGATCATTACTAAGGTGGAGTATAAAAAAGCATCACATGACAGTCACAGTCATAAATGTATGATACTGGTCACATGTCAGTCACACATTTTGGTCATATCACAAAGTCATAGTCACAACATGTGAGGAAATAGACACATGACGAGAATAACATGAGGATTATGGAAGAATGTTGTATAGCCACAGTAGTAAAATGTATAAGTAGTATACAAAATCAAATGGGAACTCTATCGAGTTCTCCTTGTCAACTCTGACTTGGAGTGGACTTAAGTCATCACAACTAGAGTCTTACAGACTATGGGAAACAAGATGCATAGCCACAATAGTAATTGTATATATAGTGTAGCAAATCTAACAGGAACTCTATCGAGTTCTCTTTGTCAAATACTGATAAAGAGCAGTTGGCTTTATTCTGGCTTAGGAGTTGGCTCACTGATATCAACGGTGTTCCACCCTTAGACAGACAGACAAACAGAGAGGGTAAATCAGGAGTTGGAACAGTATTTAAGAATATTCATTGATCATAGGCAAGAGCAATAGCCAGAATGGTTAGGAACAGTAGAGTTTGCATACAATAATAAAATGCACTCGAGTACTCAGACATCGTCTTTTAAGGCAAATTACGGGCAAGACCCCAGGATAGGGTTTGAAGGAAGAAAGAAGGGAAAGTATGAGGGAGCAGAGAAATTCATTGAGAAAATGAAAGAGATATAGGAGAAAGCAAAAGCAGTGCTAAGTAAAGCGTAAGAAGAGATGAAGAAATACATAGATAGAAAGAGGGAAGAAGTAGACGACTATAGAGTAGGAGACTTAGTAATATTAAGCACTAAGGACCTAAAATATCAGATGGCTAGAAGAAGAACAGAGAAGTTAATAAAGAGGTTCATTAGCCCTTACAAAGTTAAGAAAATTGTATCATTGAATATAGTTGAATTAGAACTACCTAGTATAGTAAAGATACACCTGGTAGTAAATGTTAGTAGGATATATAAATACATAGGGCAAGTAGAAGGGCAAAAGAAGGAGCAACTGGCTCTAGTCATAATCAAAGGAAAAGAAAAATGGGAGGTGGAAAGAATATTGAATAAGCGACAAGTCAGGGGAAAGGACAAGTATTTAGTATGCTGAAAGGGATTCATAGCAGAGTCAGATACATGGGAAGAAAAGGAGAACTTGAAGAATACAAAAGAAGCAATCGAAGAGTTCGAAAAGGAATACCGACAAGATATAGAAGATGTGGTGAGACAAGAACACAAAGATGGGACATTCAGAAGAGGAGAATTGCCAGAAAGATTTACAGCAAGAAAGCTATTTGGATGGTCAGACAAGAGGTACAATCAAGAATACTAGGGAAGATTGGAAAGGAATTGGAGACAGTGGCAAGAAAAATGAGCAAAGAGAAGAAAAATGAAAATAATTAAGAAAGAAGAAGAAATAGAGGAAGAAAAATCAGGAGTTAGAGAATGGACAGAAGAAGATGATGATGAAATGGGCAACATGGTTGACCTATATTACGAGTTATAGGAGAAATTCCTTGGAATAAGGAAACTTAAAAGAGGAGTGGTGTCATAACTTGGCAAAACAGCTAAGTCATTATTTCTTTTCTTACTAAGGTGGAGCACAGGAAATATCACATGACAAGTCACAGAGTCACAAATGTGTGACAATGGTCACAGTCACAATATGTGACAGAGGAGTCAGTTAACAAGTAACATGGAGACCATGAGAAATAAAGGAGCATAGCCACATAGTAATTGTATATATAGTATAGTAAATCCAATGAGAACTTTATCAAGTTCTCTTTGTCAAATGCTGATAAAGAGCAGTTGGCTTTATTCTGGCTCAGGAGTTGGCTCACTGACAAGCATGGAGACCATGGAAGTTAAAGAGCATAGCCACATAGTAATTGTATATATAATGTAAAAAATCCAATGAGAACTCTATCAAGTTCTCTTTGTCAATCGCTGAACAAAGAGCAGTTGGCTTTATTCTAGCTTGGAGTTTAGCTTTCTTACATCTATATTCCACCAAGTTGGGAGCTAAACCTTGTCAGTTCTTTGTTCTAAGTGCATGGGAGTTTAAGTTCATTCTAACAAGAAGCATAAGTCCAACTTTAATACATACTAGTAGTAACAGTTGTTACATCTCTAGATATAGTCTAGAAAGAATGAGAATGGCAAGTTCTCTCTTTTTGTGGTTCTTGTGTAAAACTCCTTACTCCTGCAACCCCATACTCTCTTCAGTCCTTGGACTATAGTGCAGAGTGTGACTAAAAGTCTTGATACTCTTACTTACAATATAACTTCACTGAAAACCTTAACCAGACCCTTTGCAAAGGGGCATTGTAAGACTTTAGCCAAGACAACTTAAATCCACTCCAAGTCCAAGTTGACAAGAAGAACTCAATAGAGTTCCCATTTGATTTTCTACACTATATATACAACTACTATTGTGGCTATGCACTTCACCTCCCACAGTCCTCATGTTACTTTGTCATGTGGCTACTCTGTCATGTGTTGTGACCATTCTGTGACTTTGTGACAGTGATGTGACTCCTTTCCCACACTTCACCTTCATAGTAGTGATTCAACTGAATAAAAGAAAAAGGAAATTGAAAAATGAAAATAGAAAATGACTTAGCTGTTTTGCCAAGTCATGACAGGCATGAAGATATCAAGTGTTGACATAAGCTTCAAGTTGAAACACATATTCAACTCTGAGGTTTAGAGTCTTAACAGCCCCCCCCTCCCCCTCATTGAGGGAGATAGCTGTTCTTCCCCACAGTTCCAAGTCTGGCCCATTCTTGGCCAAAGGTGACTCAGATTCAGTAGTTGTTGATAGCAAGGGCAGGGTGTGTGATTTACTCACATGTGGTGACAGAGATATGCATGTTGCCGATTGCACCTACCTCACCTTGATCAATTTTATCATCAAGAGGCTGGAACACTATGGTGTTCATTCCATCATCTTCCCCAAGCCTGTTGATATTTGAATGCTGCCCCTTTGGATCTGCCAAGTATGTTTGTTGTGCTTATCTGTGTTCTTTTTCTGATCTTCCTTCAGTCATATGACCCCTTGACAACCCCACTTTGTACTTTTATGTTACATCTTGTTTGTCTTGGTACTTGAAACTGGAAATGGTTTGGAAATGTTTCAATAAACATTGTGTGGCTGAGAAGCTCACATGGAGGTTTTGGCAATTAGAGTACACGTTAACTATTCAAGCACGAAATTAATACAGAAGGTGTAAGATCAATGAAATAACCGATTTCAAGATTGCTGTTGACGTAGTATGAGATTTATCATCGTTGCTTTGTTTTCTGAGTGCAACATTTGAAAAAGCGCTTCCTGATAAGAGATAACCAAGACTCAACGGGTAAGAGACGCACATGGTTCTTGCAAGTGTCTAGAGCCTGACAGCATTTCCGTGTATCGTGGAGGCGCCATCAACGCTGCACCGTTTGACCAGTGTGTGTGTGTTACTGGGCTAATGGAAATGTATGCAAGGAAATGACAAAGACGACGGGACTAGCGTCGCATAATTTGGTCAAAGAATGGAGGAGGATGACGGCAGCATCGAGAAGAATCAAGATGAACCAGCTATCACGCGCACGCCGCTGATGCTACCAGAATTGCTTCAATTTCTTATTGGCGATGTCCTTTGCATCAGGGTAAGCTGCAATCTACTCGGTCTCCCAGCTTTCGTGATCGAATGAAGTCAGGTCATAGTCGAAAACATGTCCCACAGTACCCCATCCTAGACTTGTCTCCGCCAAGCCTTCCAGTCCTTGACGACTACGATTCACTAATGGTCCTCTTAACAATAGGTTCATTGCTTAGCTAAAATTATCGTGGAGTGCCACTTGAATAACCCGCTAGTCACGGACGTCAAAACGTCAAATCCTGGAGCCTTGACCGGTAGCTGGATCAATTGCTCACTGTCTCCTCACAAGCGTTATCGAAAGACGGACGGATCATACGACAGCCAATCAGGTATCGTCGAGAAGCACACGACTTGCACCGGGGTAGATGCTTTCTCGAAATTACTTGAGGAATAGCAATCTTTGTAGGGCCATCTGATTGCCCCTCGGACCGCGTTCTTCATAGAGCTTTTCGTCCGCCACCCCGAGTTCAGGAAATTCTGGCAGGAGTCCCTAGTTATAAGTTCCGGACGCATCATGCTCAGCAGTCAAGCCCGAATCGGATTGGAAAGTCACTATCTTTGTGCTATCGGATCGCTACTTCAGGACTGCAGTTTCTCCCTTTGAGTAACACCTAAGTAAATCCGAGACGTTTATGGACACTATCCTCGGTCATAAGAATTAGCATGATGTATGTATACTTCAGTTCTTGCGCTGCTTCGAGTGATCTGAAGTATTTCCTACAAGGACATGGTATCAAGCGTGTTTGATAGGCTATATGACTTGGGGGCCAGATCCATGATGACCCTCACTGTGAGAAATGCCATGGATAGCAGTCGGTGTAGGGCTCTCAGTCTGAAAAGCTACCTGAGGTGTTGAACAACGTGCGGTTGCCTGATCGGACTTCTTGAGAATCCAGCTTGTTCCTGCACTCTGATAGAAGATACGAAGCGCTACACTTTGCGCCATTTACAGTTAGATTCTTGCTAGAATTGACCTTGCGAAGTGCATTGTGCCGTAAAACCTGTCACAAAGGCCAAAAGAAAGTGAGCACTGAAGTGTGGAACAGCTCATCCCAATGATACTGCTCCAGTAACTTGCCCTGAAATTTCGATGCACCCTTCCACCCTTTACGGCGATTCTGACCATAGATGGCTCAGATCATAAGATTCATAAAGTTTTGCTATTCACTATAGTGCTCTGAACCGATCGGTTGGGACATCATTTGCGCTGTCAATTCGCCAAATACGTCACAAGCATCTTTACGATCAACTTCGGTTCTTGCGACCTTCAGGGTGACAGTGGCGATTGATTGATTACCGACAAGGACTATAAAGTTGCCGCAAACTAGCAGTCCCTAATTCACATCACTCTCCTTCTCTCCTCTACACTAGCACTATGTCATTCAAAGCCGAGGAAACCTACGTTATTCATAACATTGTCGATCCCCGCCCGGTACAAAGAACAGGACTTGAGTGTCCTCTAACACTGGTCAATAACCCTAATTCACACTCCAAGGTGAGCTCTCACACCAACCTCTGTAGTTGGCAATGTCCATTAAGCTTTTTAGTGGACTATCACCAGTAACGGTGACCATGAACGATATGTCATCCAAAATGCGGCAACAAACTGCTATGCTGACCTCAAGGGAGAAGTGGTGAGTAACCTCATCTCCTACTTTTGACCTAAAAACAAAATGCGACGTTTAGGCTATCATCGCTAGCTCAAATCCTCTCACCCGATGGAAGATTAAAGTCGTCAGTCAATCCATGTATCGGGTGCGTTCTGCTGTAGCGAATACCGTGAGGAACCCCTTCATATTGGGCTCTCTAGATTTACGACCCCACATCACAACTATTTTGGACTACCCATGCGGACTCTGACGAGGTCGGTCTCGAAATTTTGCGATCTAGGCCAGAAAGTACTCACACTATCACTAGGTATCCCTTGAACCATTTTCCCCTGGTTCAGACCAGTGGTGGGCAATACAATCCGCTCACTGACGATAGTATTGGTTTGGTTCATTCATCTGCATTTGTTTTCCTTCACTGTTGTCGAAACACTGTATCATACACTAGGGCTCCTTTCGCAATTACATCTTGCACGTTTTTAATTGACCCTGGGAGCAGGAGAAGCAGTCATATGTTCGGGTTCCAAAGTCCAGGCACAGTAGTTGGCGGCGATACAGCGCAGTAAGCTGCCAGACGCTCCGAACTTCCGATGCCCATGCGTATTTGATATAGCACCTCATGAGTCAGTATGTTGCACGAGCGTTTATGAGCAGTGCTTGATTCAGCAGATAAGCCGAATAGTCATGAATAGAGTTTATCCTCCCACAATCTAGCAACATCCCCATCAATCCCTTTAGTGAGAGGTTCCACGAGTTGCCAAAGCTCTTGTGCAATTGTTTCGCACTCTCTTCCAGCATCTACAACTATCCACCTCCGAACCGGGTTGCCATCAACATCATCCTTAGGAGAAGCCATCTCCTCTTTTAGTCGATAGAACATCTCTCGGACACGGTTTTGCATCTCTTCTTTTTCGTACCTCTCTTCGCCGTATCCCCCACGTAGTTTAGCGTGTTCAGGTGTGATATCAAGGAAGATAGTCAGGTCAGGAGCGGGAAGTGAGATATCGGGTGCTCGACACCATGGTAGAGCATCGCCATGGGTGCTGGGGAAGGTATCCCGGAGGGAATGCTTGGCAGCAGAGAAGGCAATACCAGAGAAGGCATAGCGGTCGCAGAGAACCAAGGTACCCGATATGAGGAGATTGGTTATCGTCGATCTGAAAGGGGAAAGAGTGACATGAATGTTAGAAAAAACTGTGAGCGAAGAGTCAGCATACGCAAGTTCCCATCGATTAGCAGAAAATAATAAATGGATGACGTGATCGTCTAGCTCAGACTGAGAGCGTAAATATGAATCGATCATCTTTCCAATAGCAGTTGTCCGATCTTTTTTTTTCATATTCCAATACAAATTCCGTCGAGTATCATGCAAGGGAGAACAGCGACGTCAATATCAATATTTGTGCACAAGTATAAGGGAGGTGCATACCAGGAAACTTGAGCAGTCGAGTCCTCATCCCCATTGATTCGAGACGGGAATGGAGAAGATTGATTTGGGTAGTTTTGCCTGAACGGTCCAGGCCTTCTATCACGACAAACGGTGCACGTTTCTGCATGCCGATCGGCGAAATGATGCAGGGCTCGTGAATTGTTGGCATAATAGTGATAGACCTACAATCATATCAAAGGAATAGTTCTGCATTTAGCATCGCCTTAATGTAGATGCTCACGTGTTGCTCGCGTTTATAGAGATGCACCCAGTCAACTTAGGCGCAACCAAGTCGAGGAAATTAGGGTCGCTTCCGAAACTGGTTGGGTCAAGATAGGTTTCCCGGGGCTTGTGTCAGAACCAGGCTTTCCATTCTGATCTAGACAACGACAATAATTGCATTCCCCTCCATCAGAAGAACAGATGATTATCTGTGTTCTATTGATTCGTTCAAGGACCTCAATCTATCAAAACATAGACCAGCCAACTCGATTTTTCCTATGAATTTACTGAAACGACAATGGTCTGCTGTAGAGCAAGGTAGGTGGCATGATGCAAGAGTCAACCTAACGAACAAAGACCCTTTCCATCTTTTTCACCGGACGGTTCCATCTGATGGTTCAACTATCTTTTCATCAGGAGTATGACTCCTCAAGTCGCCGAGAGATATTCGAACAAGCATTAATACACTGGCCTGACATTGAGTTAAGGTATCTTCCGGGAAGACCACGATAACCGCAATGGTGAACGTCCACCAACGTCTTCCTGTATGTCCCATCTGCCATACCGAGCTTATTCAAGCGTCAAGAGAAGTTTATTGATAATTGTGACCTGGAAGTTCTGGAATCAACGTATGGAGGTTGATATTTGAGAGACAAGGCCGAGCACAAAGATCGTCCAAGCAGTCGTTGACGAGGCTGGACCACACTGAGGGATGACCATGTCGGAAATCCACCTGTAGAAGTACGTGATACAATACGACAGCCATAAGGCGTATTGGCAGAAGATAGCATAGAGCGACAGACGTAACAATGCGTGTGTGGTTCCAATTCGTGTTTGAGAATTGGATCTGAAGAGTACACTTAGTAATAGGTTATAAGGTGAAAACTGGAACTGAAAGAATCAGGTCGATTAGTAGGATCATAATCATTGACAGAGTCCCTTGATGTCTACTTCAGTTGCTTCCGAGTCAAAAGTATTAAGTCAAATTAAACATACAATATTCATCTCCGATATCTTCTACCGTTATTCTTATTTGCGGCCTTCTTTCTCTCTCTCTCTTCTTCTCGTGCTCGTGCGTTTCGTTGTCGTGGATCAATCACTTCGTAGTCCCTCTCAGCTTTATCAGTCTCCTCTGTATTATCCTTAGGGAAGTGGAGGGCATGACCGAGGAAGTCAGTGTCTTTGTCCACGTCATGCCCTATTCCCTCGTCAATGACCTCATCTACATCCATACCTTCACTACTAGACAGCATGGAGCTTTGTAACTTGCCGCGGAATTTGTTCAGGGCCGCTAGAGTATCTGTTTCATCTTTCTTTCGACCGTCTTTTCCTTTCTTCTGCAAACCCCGACCCTTGGAATATTTAGAGAGCTCCTCTTCCAAAAAAGACTTTTTGGCTTTCTTTCGCGATCGCTCCTCTTCGCTTTCTTCACCAGATTTGCGTTTAGTGATCTTGCGTATTTCCTCTTCCATCTTCTCTATCTCAGCATGACGTGCATTCCTGGATATCTCGAAGTCAAAAATCATCGTGCTTGATAGAGAATGAGCTTACTGAACAGCAGCCTGTTCCTGCGCATGCTGTTCTCGTATTTTCGTGATATCTGCATCTTTGTCCCTCTTCCACTTGTCAGGCTAGATAGTACTTGAGTTAGGGATTCACATTGACCCAAGACGGACTCACCTTAGGCTCTTTGGATTCTTCTGATTTTAATGTAGAATCATACTCTCGTGATACAGACGATGGACCAACAATCGAAGGAACAGGAGTGTCATGTATTGGCTGATCCACCACTGTTCAAGAGACAACGTTAGCGGTGCTAGCTTTCAGACAAGGAAGACTCACAGTCCGGTCGAAACATAGATCTCTTCTCAGGAATATTAGCCCCTTCCTCCTCCTCATTCGCACCAAAGCTGAGCAATTTTGTATCTCTAACAAAGGTCAAAGGTAGAAGGGTGGCAAGAAGAACGGGTACACACTTTTTAGTACCTTTCCGGAGCTCCTTCTCTCTAAGCTCTTGTTGTTTCTTCCTCGCAGCCTGTTGCTTTCGCAGTTCTGCCGCAGTGATACGTGGAAGAATATCAGGGAAGGGATTATCAATGATGCGTATTGCTTTTATTTTTGGAGGGCTGATGGTATGTCAAAAGAACGCATACTGAGAGTCTGCGTTGCGTACGTACTAGATAGGTCGTTCAGTCTTTTTGTCGATTTCTGGAATAATCGTCCATTCCTTTTCCATGTAAACTCATTTGTCTGTACCTACCTGCCTCACCAATCTTCAACACATCTGAAAACATGTATGAGCTCTGAGTTGATTCTCCAAATAATCAGTCGCACTGTATATTGTGTCTCCCATGACCCGTCCAAAGAGAGTACACTTGCCATTTAACTCGTCGGCACGGTCTACAGGAGTGGAGCATGAGGGTATGGTAGAAAAGAGGGAATACGACACAGACCGAGAGTTATGAAAAATTGAGAAGTATTGGAATTTCGTTCTCCATCATTGGCCGATGCAACTAACCCCCTGTGCTCAAAGCGTAGTTGAGGGTGGACCTCATTGGGGAACGGACCTCAGGACAAGGGTCAATTGGACGCATTCCTTCGTGAGCACTACACTCACTTCCGTAGATTGACTCCCCCCCTCTACCAGTGCCAGTTCTGTCTCCAGTCTGGACCAGAAATCCCGGCGATACACTAGGTTGTCAGTCTTGGCCCATAGGTAAATGTTGAGGTGCTACCGGTGAAAAATAGTATTATCATAATATCCTTCAGCCATAATATGAGGGATTGTTTATGAGCACCGCAAGAGACAAACAGACCCTCCATAG
>Ga0153996_1000875_pt1 | contig 12897 bp, 6 predicted proteins | sample TSNC080MetaG_FD_104728 | JGI IMG/M metagenome (GOLD analysis project Ga0153996, IMG submission 104728) | Attine ant fungus gardens microbial communities from North Carolina, USA - TSNC080 MetaG | ecosystem: Host-associated > Fungi > Mycelium > Unclassified | place: USA: North Carolina, Lumber...
CGCTTGGGACCGCGGACGCCAGGCTGAAGGCGCTGCTTTTGGCTGCGGTTCCTTTCTGATAAGTCAGGGTTGCTTCACTGTAAAGATTGATTCCATTAGGTGCCTCGTCACTTAACTGACAGTCAAATTTAAGCAGCAGAAAATGCTCCCCGGCCGTTTCATTTCTCTGATTTAAAAGATCCATTCCGGATTGTGTCAAACGTACCGCCAGAAGATTAGAAGCCTGATCAAAAGATTTCTCATAATGCTGCCCTTCTGTCAGTGCCGTGCCATCCTGCACCTTCGTTTCAATACTTGCAGCAAGATATACTTTTAACGTCGCCGGATAACATATCATGTCTTTATTAATCCGGTCGGTTACCGCATAAGATTCTCCACCGGTTGCTCCGATGTTTCTGGGAACATACGCTGCCAAAGTATAACCGAACTTTTCCTGTGCGCCGACCGGCCGGTGTTTTGCCCGGTTTACGTCCTGCGTATCAAAATGCTCCTCACCGGGACTATTGACAAACTGGTCTATTCCCAGCGCCTGATTCTTTAAGCTGACCTCTACATCGGAAATCCAACCGGCAGCGTCCTCATTCGTCACCGGTATCTCGACCAGAAACGGTGGATTGGCAAATACTGATAGATTCATTCCACCCAGATCCGACTCCGATACATAATAGATCCCAGCCGGCAAAGAAGCAAATACCACCTTCCCCCCGCTGCCGGTTTTTTTACTCTGTCTGGTATCTTCCAGAAGATAGCCTTTCGCTTCCGCTGCCGCAGCAGGACGGTAGCCCCCTCTTTCATCCACCTGCCAGATGGTATATTCCACACCGGATACCGGCTGGCCGGCATCATTCTGGTTGTATATAGTGATGCTCCCATATTCCGGCGCTCCGGCTGCTTCGGCCCCGGCCGGCCGGCAAAGCATCCACACCAAAGCAAATATTAAAATTGTTATTTTTTTCATCCTAAAACCTCTTTACCTTGTTCTTTTACGTATGATTATAAAAGTGATGATGCTCACCGCCAGGAAACACAAACAAACTATCATAATGATATATCGTTTGCTTGTTACCATGCTCTGACCGGCAACATTTTGATCCTGTTCCTCGATATATTCCGTCCGCTCACCTCGTACCAGCAACCGGTGGGAATTGATCCCATAAGGCGTGCAGGTGACCAGGGTGGCGTAATCTTTTGATGATTCAATCATTAAGCTGTCAATATCAGTGGGGTCTACTACCTTAATCTGGTCTACTTTATAAGCCAGCGTTTCGCCTAATACTTCCAGAAAAAACAGATCACCTTTTTCCAATTTGTCCAGATTGGTAAATAGCTCTGCTGCCGGGCTTCCCGTATGAGCAGACAAGACGGTATGGGTCGACTCTCCGCCAATGGGAAAAGAGGTCTGCTCCAGATGCCCGACTCCTTTATCCAGTATGTCTTCACCGGTTCCGTGGTAGATAGGCAGCTTTACGTCTATCGCCGGAATGCGGATATATCCCATCATTCCATCGCCTCCGATGTTGAGAATGGAATGGTAAGATCCCGAAGATGTTTGGTTTGCATCTGCTTCAAACGGATCGGTCAGTTGAACAGTCCCCAAAAGGCTCTCATTATAAGCGCGGGCTTGTGCCCGTTCCCGATCAAGTTCAGCCTGGTTGATACCAGCCACATCCTGATCATAATTCTGCATCACCTGGCCCTGGTGAAGCCGGTTATACCAGTCACCCAGAAATGGATACGATATTAAGGTGAGCCCTGCTAAAATTACCAGAGCCGTTATAATATTGAGTGTATACTTCTTCATTTTCCCCCTGTATTGAGACAGATACAGAGAAGACCTCTTCCCTGTATCTGTCACCTGGCAATTAAATTATTTTTTCCCTGCCAGACTGCGTCTTTTAGCATAGAGTACAAGACCGATCGCTACTAATGCGATACCTGCTGCAATGTAGATAATAATACCTGCACCACCGGTTCCCGGAAGCGTAAAGCCAGTTACATTGACAATGGTGGTTGTATAACCTTCACTCTGCTGTACCCCTGTGGTCATGTCATCAAAGTCAACACTTACCGGAGCTTTTAATAATGTATAGCCTTCCGGAGCTTTTGTCTCGATGAGCTGATGGGTTCCGCCCTTAACACCGGCGATTGCAAAATATCCCTCTGCAGTATAAGTTGTGAGCGGAGAATTACCACCCGATACAAATACAGTTGCTTCCGCCTGATCATCAACTTCTATCCAGCCATCTGAAGTATTATTTAATCTCAGATATTTGTCATTTGAAAGCTTAACCACAAACTCAGCCTGACTTAGTGAACTATTGCTGCCGTCCACCTTTAATACGGCATGGCTGTACGTATGCAGGGTCGGTATCGGTTTTTCCGGGTCCGGTTCTTCGGTTCCCGGTCCGTTAGAGCCTTCATAATCATATTTGATCGCTGCCGCATTGGTAATATCTTTACCAATACCCTCTGCCGTTACAGTTGCCTTATATGTAATAACAACCGTTGCCCCGGCCTCAACCAGAGGATTAACAGTCTGGCCATCTTTTACCAGACTTACCGTGAATCCATTCGGATCTGAAGGATCAGTCGGTGTTCCGGCAACCCCGGCAGCTACTTCAACGCCGTTAACAGTTGCTCTAACACTGCCGACATCAATCTTCAGGCCGGTGGATGGTATATCGTACACATCGAACTGAGTATAATCCTTTGCCGGGTCCCCATCATAGAAGTCACTCGGCATGATCACTGTAATCTGATATTCAATCTCCTCGCCAACATTGACCGTCCAAACCCCATTACTTTCTTCCGTAGTATCACTGATAACCGTTTTCGATACACTACCGTTAAACACTGTGTTCTTCGGTTCTGCAAAGACATCATATACCCAGCCTTCACCGGTCGGATCGGTCATCGGTATACTGACGATAAAGTCATTGCTTGCAATAACGCCGGCCGGTGTAGTAGTCTCCTTAACCAGATATATACCCAGCGGAAGGCTTTCAAATAAAAGACTGTTAACTCCATCAGTTACCTTCTCTGAGCCATATGGATCTAATGAAATGCCATCAAAATCCGCTGCAATCGTTGATCCTGAAACCGCAATACCATGTGGATACGCTGAAGTGTCGTATGACATTTCTGAGCCATTCTGAACGATATCTGCTACTTTGTAGATCGTGTAACCGGCTCCGGCAATGCTATGTCCTTCTTGATCAGTCTTGTTGATCTTCAGTGTTCCCTCTGTTCTCGTGTCATCCCATGTGGATGCTGCCAAAGCCTGTGCAGAAATTGTTCCAGCCATAACTACCATTGCCAGAATCAATCCAAACACTCTTTTGATTGAAAAATGTTTTTTCATTTTGTTCTCTCCATTTCTTTTCTCTTCTTGTTTTAATTAGTTAACGTATCAGCCCGGACGCGTTTATCATACCGGTGACGTATGATGATGGATGCCGCTCCTGCCAGCAGGGCTGCGATGCCGGCGCAGATGTACCATGGAAATCCTGAGTTACCGGCTTCCGGCAGCGTGAATGCACCTATGTTGGTGACAATATAGTTCAGATTAATGTAGGAATAGACCGTGTCACCGTCTTCATTTACATATTTCGTATCCCAGCCGTCCTCCGGATCGGATTCGGCGGTCTTTTCATAGGGCAGTTCCGTTACAATCGGCTCCTTCAGAAGCGAATACCCTTCAGGGGACTTTACTTCGGTTATCCGGTAAGTCCCAAAAGGTAACGTACTTTCTCCGCCGCTCTTGCCCAAAATCAGCTGTCCTTCCGTATTGGTCTCGCCGGTATAAGTCTCACCGGCAGGTAAAGTGGTCCATGTTTCTGCGGAACCGTCCCACTTCAGGGGAGTCCAGTTATCTCCTTCCTGTTTCTCCAGCAGGAACCTGGCTCCTTTCAGTTTTCCCCCGCTTTCATTTTCTTTCTCTATCGTAATGGAGCCGACGCCCGGGGTATTACCAAGCTGATAGTATTCCTTCCCGCCAGCATCCATAACTGAAGTAAAATCATTTACCGTTTTGGCATTGCTGTCTTCGATTGTCTCAATTGTGATTGATGCCGCATCTCCCGAGACCTCTGCCAGCCATTGACAATCACTTTCTAAATACCCATTTGGTGCCGCTGTTTCCACTAACATGTAATAGCGGTGGTTCGGATAATCTGTGATCTGGAAATACGATACCAATCCATCTGTACTTGAAAACAGTTCGGTTTGCTTTGATGTTCTCGTTACCGTGCATAACTCCCAATCAGAAGTTAAATTACCGGGATCAATAACTGAGGTTGGTTTTCCCGATCCGGTATATTTATATAGGGAGAATCCGGCGCCTTTCAGTTTCTTGCCGGTATTATTAGCATCCACTTTATAAAATTCAAAAAGATACGAATCATAAACCGGATCCAAATTATCATCACTGAACTCATAGTCATAGTCGACACCACTGGCTGCACCGGTATACCACAATTCACCTGAAAGAACTGCTTGGTTTTCAATATCTCCACTATAATCTGCAGCTGACGTAAAGTGAGATGCCGCATCTTTTTCAACAATTACCTTAAACGATATGGTGTAGCTGGAAATATCTCCTGTGTCTGGATTTATTTTCGGCATATCCTTCAAATGCACCGTCAGCTTTCCCGTATCCTTACTATAAGAATAATAAGGTTTTCCGCCGTCCGCCCCGATTGTAACCGCAGTGTCGGGATTAAAGCTTTCTCCTTCGTTAACCGTAACGGAATCGGGCAGGAAGGTTACACAATCAAGAATTGTATCGGTTACTGTTACCTCTTTAAAATCCGATTCCGTATCATAATTCCAGGCCGTCATGTAATAAGTAACAACGTCACCGACATAGGTGTATGTTTCCGTATCATTTACATCCCACACCGCGCGGTCAGAACTCTTTTCAGCATAAGGCGATCCATTAAATGCAATGATGTTAGTCTTTGATACTCCGCCCAGAGAATACAGCTGCGAATTATAAGCGGCGCCGGGTATATTGGTGTAATCGCCGCGGCTGATATTGTAACGGCTCGTCCCACTGTATGGCATATACGCTTTGACCGCTCCGGCTGATAAAACTCTCAATGGCAGGCTGTCTTTTTTTACCGTAAAGTCGGCCCGTTTCTGACCTAACCCGGTTTTATCCTGATATGTGGTACTGGCAATAAAATAGTTTGTTTCAGCTTTTGTATATCCGTCAAACTGGTAATAGAAATATGGGTAAGTAATATCATCATCGATATACCATGGGCTGTCATCAGTACCTTTGCCTCCGGCTTTTCCCAGGAAGTTTTCTTTTATGCCCCACGCACCAAACTTATCAATATCGACCATATCCGTTGTGGAACAACCGAGGATTCCCTGACTTGCATTGCCGCTGGTGCTAATTGCTGTGCTTCGGCACGTGGTGGTAATATCGTAAAATGATCCCGAGATCATGTTTGCCGCCGCTGCGTTACCTGCAAAACCACCCGCACGATTCGGGAATGATGCATTAACAGTCCCCGTCCCGAAAGCATTGTTGACGCGTACTCCGCTAGCAGCAAGATTACCGGCAAAACTTCCGATATAATTATTTACAGATGCGGTTACACTTCCTGTTGAATAACAATTCGTGATTTTACTGGAACCGCGAGCACTGCCCACAAATCCCCCTTTTCCACTATATACACTTGTATCCGCAGTTGTACCTCCGGCAAAAACATCCACCTGTGCATATGATCTGTGAACCTCTGAAGTATTCCACATCATTCCTACGAATCCACCTGTGCCGTAAGGACCACTAGAGGTAATAGTACCATCTACAGCATAGCAATTTGTAACAGTCGAAGAGGCAGAGGTATCATTATAGATCGCTCCCGCGAACCCCCCAAGCCCCCATGAGTCCGTACGGTCAGAAGCTATCGTCATATTCTTTGCATAACATGAGTTGACCTTAGAGCCATCATAAATAACACCGAAGGCACCCCCATGCCACTGTGCACCGTACGCATTAACGTTAGTAGCGCCAGAATTAGTTACCATTCCGTACCGGCATGCGCCTATCAGACCCGCCGCGTAGTTCCCGCTCGTCCGGGCTGTGATATTAGAGGTATGACAGTTATCAATATAGTTTGTTAAACCGTAAGCATCCTGGCCTTCCACAATTCCGACCAGACCTGCCGCATATCCTCCGCCGGTAACAGTAAATGTTCCGCTATCCACCGTACAGTTTGTTATTTTTGTATTATTTCTCACCCGGCCGGCAATTCCTGCGACCTCGTACCGGGCCTGCGCCTTAACCTTCATAACATTGCAATTGTTTATGATGACATTATTTTCAGCATGTCCGACAATTCCGCCAGCCTCTATATCTGACTGGATAAGAAAATTCTGTCCATCTACATCACAGTTTATTATGCTTGCTCCTTCTGCCCAGCCTGCAATAACACCTATATAGTAATTTTTATAAGTTGTACCTCCATTGTTAGTTCCATTAACAAGGTCTCCGCCTAAAATTACTTTTATATTTGACACGGTACTGCCATTTAAATAACCAAATAATCCATAGCCTCTATTAGCATCTCCGTAAGTCTGAGCACCCCGAAGCCCGGAAATAGTATAACCCTTTCCATCAAAATGGCCCGAAAAAACACGTTGGTTACTGGTTGTACTGCCATATCTGCCGATTCCCGGCCAATTATAGGCTGAGATATCAACATTTCCGCCCAGCTCAACATACGCGTTTGAATAACTTGTATTTCCTGCGTTTACATATCCGGCAAAATTATATAAATCTTCACCCGTATAAATTATATAAGGATCTGTTTGCGTTCCAATGCCTGTCATGGCTGCCATCTGCACCTTTGCAAAAAAGGTGTAATAGTCCGCTCCAAAGTCCGGATCGTCGATCACTGAAACCAATCCGCAATCATATCCCAAAGGCATATACTCCGCTTCAACGGCAAACTCCCAACGCGGCTTAGCAACTTCTATAGCGGCGGTGAATCCCCCTGTAGAGAGCGCCTCTTGATAAGCGCTGTTATATGCGTCTATGGCATCCTGGACATCTTGCAGCGATGAAGGCTGTGTGTCATATACAGCATTATGTTCCGCTGCCGAATATGCTTCAGTTGACTCAGGTGATATCTCAGTTTCCTCTGATGTAGCTTCCTCTCGTCCCGCTGCATTTTCGTCTCTGCTTTCCTGCCTTGCATCTATTTCTACCTGTTCCCCGGCGCTTTCTTCCGCGTATACAACCGGCAGTATGCTGTTACTAAGCGGGGCCCCTAAGACCGTCAGCATTACCAGCAGACAAATCCAGTTCCTGGTCCTCTCAAAATATTTCATAATCACACCCTTTATCTTTCGTTGACTGTAGTCACTAAACAGGTACTACTTTTGTCTGCCTTTTAGTCTACCAGCAAAAAAATCACAAACAACACCCTTTTGATATTTAATAAAAATAAAAGCAAATTTATGTCTGATTGCCTTGAATAATTCTGTATGATATGATAATAGTAATTAATAATATTTTGGAAGGAGGAATGCTGTCATGTACGATAATTCTTATACTGATAACCCATCTGTGATCGTCAGGGAGAACATCAACCACATGCTTTCCACAGCGGCCGCACAACCTTATGTATCTTTTACCGCCGGGGCCGGATACGGTAAATCAACCGCCGCGGGCAGCTTTCTTTCTTCTATAGATGCCACCGTAATATGGGTTGCCCTTACCCCTCTGGACAACGATTATGTCCACCTATGGGATAATGTTATAAATTCGGTACGGGGCGTCAGCCAAATTCTGGCCGACAGGCTGGAAAAATCTGGATTTCCACAGGATTCGGCAGGCATACATGGTCTGATTCTTATGCTTTCCCAGCTGATAAGGCCGCAAAAAAAATGCGTTCTGGTCTTAGATGATTATCACTTCATCACCGAAAAACGCATCAAAAATTTTTTTAGAGAAATTGCCTGCGCAAACATCCATAACCTGTCACTCTTTGTTCTTTCCCGGGAAGACGTCAGTTTTCTCGAAAACCAGAAAAAAAACACCCTGGTCCTAACCGAAAAGGAGCTGGCCTTTTCCCTTAAGGAAACCCGGGAGTATTTCTCACTCATGAATCTCAATGTCTCAGAAGATATCTTATTTGATATCCATTATAATAAAACCTGCGGTTGGCCATTTGCCATTCATCTGGCCGCAATTTCACTTAAGAACCATCCGGAGATTGCCGAGCATTCCACATCTTTTTCTGATAAATTAATTTTTGAAACGATTGATAAAGAAGTATTTTCCAGGCTCTTGCCGGATGATCAGATCTTTATGCTGCAATTATCACTGCTTGATTATTACCCGAAGAAACTCATCGAAGATGTCTCTGATAAGATGACTCGCCCGATTGACCTCAATACTTTGACGCAGAATACCTTTATACACTATAACCGGCATACAGAAACATATCAGTTCCATCAGATGTTCCGGGATTTCTTACAGAGTAAAATCCATTTATTGAACAATGGGGAGAGAAAAAACATTCTTTCGGTTTGCGGTGATTGGTATCACCGCCACGATTTGATCATAGATGCTCTCAGCTGCTACCGCCGCATAGACAGCTATGAAAAGATGTGGGTTCTGATCGCCAGCCTTTTTCCAGATTTTATATCAATAGGTTTTGCCGGCATGCTGCTGGAGATCATAGAGGAATTTCCGGAGACCTTTCTCGATACCCATCCGATGGTCTATCAGACTATAGCAACATTGCAGCTGCTATCAGGTGATCCGGAAAGTGCGGTTAAAAAATGTCATGAATTTATAAATATCCTGAAGAGACGCCCGGATAGTCCGGAAAACCGCGAAGCCATCGGCGAGCTCTACATGGCAAAGGGCTTTGCCGGCATGTATACCGGTGACCCTTCCTTTTATCACTGTTTTAAACTGGCCGGCAAGCATCTGGACGGTCCCAGCCGTTACTTCGAGAAGCCCTGGCTGTTTATCTTAAGCGGCATTCCCATTACTCTGAAAGATACTAAAAAAGGCACACTCGAAGCCTGGACGGGCACAATTGAAAAGACGGCACCGCTATTTGATAAATTATTGGGTGACAGCATGACTGGAATAGGGCCGTTGGCCAGAGCAACCGGTTATTATTATCAGAACGATTTGAAAACAGCTGAACTATTTACCCAAAAAGCCCTTTATCAAGGTCTGAGCAGGAATGAAACAGATATCGCATGTCAGTCTTATTATCTGTTAATACGGATTGCGGTCGGAAAAGGGGACTATAACGCCGCCATAAAATACCTGAATATCATAAATGATTATATCGTCCACAAACAAATACCATCCATATTAAATACTGCCGATATTGCCGTTGCCTGGTTCTATGCTGAGATTGGTTTAGATGAGTGCATTCCACCGAGGATCGCGGATAAAACGGTGTATGTTTCCGATATCTATATCCAGGCAATCGGGTTTGAGCGGATAATCAAAGCCTATTGCCTGCTGAATGATGCCCGGTATGATGAACTGATCGGGTATTTGCTGGCAGCCCGGGACGTCTACCACAAGCGTCGTCTGCACATCGGTTTGATTTACTCACATGTTATACTTTCCATCGCTTACTATAAGACCGGCCAGATAGAGGCATCTATTCGGGCCTTTCACACCGCCTATATGATGTCATACGATAATGATATTCTGCTGCCTTTTGTAGAAATGCGCAACCACAACCGGCTGCTCTTATCAAGTATCGCTAAGCTGAAAGAGGCACCTCCTGAAGATCGCGACCTGCAGGCCCTGATCAGCGACATCGATGACAGCTGGCTGTCACGGGTGCAGAAAAAGGCGGGCACCTGGACTAAAATGGCCGATACAATCCGTTATAAATACCTTGCCGATAATCCCACCTACGATAAAGAACACGTCCGGCTCAGCAAAAGCGAACAGGAGATCATGCAATATCTCAGCGATGGACTGACAAGAGAAGAGATGGCCGATTTTATGAACATCTCGACCAATACTGTTAAGTCCGTAATCCGTTCGATTTACAATAAGCTGGGCGCACGTAACAGTGCCCACGCGGTTCATATAGCATTAAAAAAGAATCTTATCTCTTAATAATAACTGCCGGTTTTCCGAAGGCTAGAATTGAACCTTTATTAAGCATAAGCCTTTTGCCGGTGCCGTATATCCGGCTGCCGCCCGCTCTTTTGCCGCCAGGGCGGCTCTGACCGATTCCGGTGTCCGCTCATGCCTTCCGACCTCGATCAGAGTCCCGGTTAAAATACGTACCATATTGTAGAGAAAACCACTTCCGCAATAAGTAATTCTCAGTTCTCCGCGGGATTGCCGAAAGCTTACCTCATCCAGCCTGCGGACCGAACTTTTCTTCATCTTCTTAGCACAGAAACTTTGAAAATCATGTTCACCCAGCAGATATTTTGCTGCTTTTTCCATTGATGCAACATCCAGTGGCTGATCCAGATCGTAAATGTAATTTCTTTCAAATACATTTCTAACCGCAACGGTAGAAATGCGGTAAACATAAGTCTTCTGTCCGGCATTCAAACGGCTGTGAAAACGATCTGATACTTCTTTCACCTCCAATATCGCAATGTCTTTAGGCAGGTATTCGTTTAAATAGTCACGAATATATTTCTCATTATAGTTTTTAGGCAGATGGACGTTGGCTGCCTGTCCTTTCGCGTGAACTCCGGCGTCGGTGCGGCTGGCACCTTTGATTTCAACTTCTTTTCCAGTCATTTTCGACAAGACGTCCTCGATCTTTCCCTGAATTGTGTTTCCGGTCATCTTCTGCCGCTGCCACCCCTCGTAGCGGGTGCCGTCGTATTGTATTAATAAGCGGTAATTCATCCTCGTACCTCTCTCTGCTTTTGCGGCAGCTTTATCGTAAAACTGCTGCCTTTGCCAATTTCACTGACAACCTTTATCTCACCTTTATGAGCATCAACGATCGATTTTACAATTGCCAGTCCAATTCCGGCACCTCCGGTTTGTCGGCTGCGGGACTGATCTGCACGGTAAAACCGTTCAAAAATATAAGGCTGGTTCTCCTCTGGTATGCCAACGCCCTGATCTTCTACCGTCAGAATGCCGTAATTGTTTTCACTGCTTAATACCACCTTAATATCCCCGCCTTCATGTGAAAACTTCACCGCATTGGTTATAAGATTGGTAACTACCTGACTGATTCTATCCCGGTCGGCTAAGACAAAAACAGTGCCTCCTTCAATTTTGGGAGAGAGATTTTTCTTACTCATTTCCGATGCAAAATTAGCCGTAACCGAATAGGCAATATCATAAAGATCAATGTATTCTTTATTTAAACTGATATTCTCACTTTCAACCCTTGCTAACCTCTCCAGGTCTGCAGCCAAACCGGTAAGCCTCTCAATTTCCTCATAGCAGCTCTGCAGTCGTTCCGGCGTCGGTTCCCAAATTCCCTCGATCATAGCTTCCAGATGGGATGCAATGGTGGTAAGCGGCGTGCGAAGCTCATGTCCGACATCCTCAGTTATATGTTTTCGCAGATTTTCCTGCGCATCGAGGTCATCCGCCAATTGGTTTATAACCTGCGCCAGTTCATCCAGCTCCTTTATCCGTGTCTTCCCTTCAAAACGAATGGAATAATTACCGGCAGAAATCTGCTTTGAGATATAGGCAGTTTTAGCAATCGGCCGGGCGATCCACCTGGCCAGCACAGTTCCGGCTGCCAGAGATAAGATCAGGGACAGTATGCCGATCGTAATCAGGGTAAGGTTGAGGGCGTCCAGAAACCGGTAATCGTTGTCGCTGAAAAAATAAGGGCTGTAGCAGCTTACTGACAACCGGCCAATCTGCTGCCCATTCTGATTCAATGCATATTCGCTGGCGGTAAAACTGCCCTCCACATCGGGACGGCTTTCTTTCATTCGCTCGGTAACCTCTGTCATAATCTGGCTGCATAATGTGGTATCATGATTCTCCGCATCCCAGATTACACCATTATCATCGTCGTATACCTTCAGGATATATCCGTCTGATAACGCGTACATACCCACACCATGGATGAATTGCGCATCCCAGGTCCGCTCACCAAAGTCATACCGGCTCTCGATCAGGGTCACAAGGTCGTCAACTTTTGTAATCTGCTGCCCCATAATATATTTTTCAAAATTCTGCTGTATAATTCGATTGGAAAAATAACTTATCACCGACACAGTGAGCAATACGATTATTACAATGGTCAATGATATTTGTATCCGCAGACTGCGCCCCATCTATTCACCCCCAAATTACATCCCATACCGTGTACCGCACGGGAATATTTTTATGATCTGACATTCATTATCACCTGCTTTGTCCAATTATAGCTTAAAACTTCTCACCTGTTCAATACCATATCGAAAATTTTGTATCTGTTTTCCATCTGATGTCATAGATATGAAAAAACGGTTTAACCGTCAAAGACTGTTACATCTGACGCCTAAACCGTTTTTTAACTACTTCTTTTTACGATAAAATGTATCTTCCATCGGCAGCTTGGTGCGCAGCACGTGATCCATCGCATAATACGCCCCCTGTACGGCAGGCGCTGTCGGTATGGTAGCAATCTCACCGATTCCCTTAGCACCGTAGGCGAATGGAAGCTGTTCTTCCTTCTCCACGTAAATAGCATGAATATCGGGAATCTGGTTCGCCCTCATCAATCCCAATGTACCATACTTACTCTGCGGGACGCAGTCCTTAAGCACGAAATCCTCGGTCAGTGCATATCCCAATCCCATTAATACACCACCCTCGATCTGTCCCTGAATGGCGATCGGATTAACCACTTTGCCCGAATCATGAGCGGCATAAACCTGCTTTACCTTGCCATCATCATCAATTATCAC
>Ga0153996_1000876_pt1 | contig 12888 bp, 12 predicted proteins | sample TSNC080MetaG_FD_104728 | JGI IMG/M metagenome (GOLD analysis project Ga0153996, IMG submission 104728) | Attine ant fungus gardens microbial communities from North Carolina, USA - TSNC080 MetaG | ecosystem: Host-associated > Fungi > Mycelium > Unclassified | place: USA: North Carolina, Lumber...
CCCTGTCTGAGGATTAGACCTCAGACTTAACAACATCTTTTGTCACTTGTCTAACTTCGCATTTTTGAACTCTTTAAAGTATCAAAGCACCCATCACAAATAGTAAGTGACCATTTGTGATATTTCCACTCCTCTTCTCTGTCGGTGACAATGGGTAGTGGTAGGGCTTGTGGCTTTCTCCCTGGGATTGGATCTTTCAGAGCAGCAGACAACTTTACAATATTGAACGCTGGGTGCAACTGTCTCATTCTGTGGGGTAACTTGAGACGATAGGCTAACGGTTCTACTTGGCATTCTATTTCAAAGGGTCCTAGTCTGTGATGTGACAACTTTGGAGACAGACATGTCGTTTTGATGTCTGACGTGTCTAAGTATACCTAGTTTCCTGGTTTGAACATGGGGGCTAGAGTCCTCTTTTGATTGTAGTACCGTGTCATATCTTCCTGTGCCTTGTAGATTGCTGACTTGGCCTCTTCAGTGGTGGATTTCATCCTCTCTGTGAACTCATTGATCGTCTCTAGGCTGGAAGGGTTCTGTCTTGGCTTGAAGCCTATACAGGGAATCTATCTGGTGTCCAGTAGGAATGGAGGTTGCTATATCGCAGAGTAGACGTGGTTGTTATACTGGAACTCTGCGATGGATAGGAGGTCATACCAGTCATCCTGTCATTTGTTAACAAATAGACAGAAAAATTGATTGAGCTCCTGGTTGACGCATTCTGTTTGTCTATCTGTCTGGGAGTGCTAAGCCATAGAGGAGGATAGTCATATACCTAGTAGCCTGTACAGTTCCTTAGTGAATGAAGCCACAAATTGGAGTCCATAGTCAGAGACAATACATTTCGGGAGGCCATGGAGTTTCCAGATGTAGTGGAGAAAGAGTCTGGCTGCTCCTTCTGCTATGACCGTTGTGTGCGTCAGAACAAAGTGCACCCTTTTGAAGACAGAATCCACAATAGTCATGATGGCATCATGTTCAGAGGACTCTGGGAGTTCGACCACAAAATCAATGCTGAGTATATCCTACCATGTATCCGGTATGGAGAGCGGTTGCAGCTCGCCAACCAGAGAATGTTGCCAAGGTTTTGTCCAGAGGCAAAAATTGCAGGTACTTACATACTGGCCGATGTACCTAGACATCTGAGGCCACTAGTAATTCCAGAACACCAGTTCTAGTGTCTTCTAGTGTCCAGGGTATCCTGCGATCTGAGTGTCATGGCAAAGGGCTACAATTTGTCTGCATAGGTCTGGACTTTGAGGTACGTATATCTTCTCTCAGAACTGGAGCAGATCGTCTATTTTGGACCACTCCAAGGAGTGCACTGTCCCGTTGGCAGAGCCCTGGAGCTCTCGTGCTGCCTTGGCTATAGGTTCCTCTTGGTCTCCATTCCGGTTCTCCTTGCATATATCAGACAAGATCTTCTGTTCTATGCCTGTTAGTTCTACCCCTTCTAGGGCATATACCACAAGGAACTCCGGTCAAAGGAGGACAATGTTCTTATTGTCGGAGGCTCTGTTTCTGTGATTAGCTCTCCTCAACAATGTGTCTGGTTTGCCCATAGTATGTCCAGGGCAGTGGTGAAGCAGAAAGTCAAATCTAGCCAGATGCAAGGACCAATGCACTTGACGACGGTTAAGTTTCTTGGCCATCATGAAATGCTCGAGGTTCTTGTGGTCAGTCCAGATTTCCACCAGATGGGTTGCTCCTTTCAAAAAGTGCCTTCACTTCTCTAACACACGGATAATGGCCAGCATTTTCTTGTCGTGGATTTTGTAATTCTGTTCTATGGAGGACAAGGATTTACTATAGAATGCTATAGGGTACCATTTTCTATCCTTCATCAATAGCTGGGACAAGACTGCTCCTGTAGCAAAGTCTGAGCTGTCTGCTTCAATCTGGAAGAGGTCCGATTCCTGAAAAGACACTGATACTGGAGCAATGGTCACTGCTGTTTTGAGGTCTTCGAAGGCCACCTGTTCCTTTCCACTCCATGTTCAGACTTGTTTGGAGCATGTTAAGTCAAAGAGGGGTTGAGCTTTGGCAGAGAAGTCCTGAATGAACCTTCGGTAGAAGTTCACAAAGTCTAGGAAGGCCTGAATATCTGTCTTGTTCTCTGGAGTGAACTACTCTCAGACTCTTGCGACCTTGACCAGATTCATGGAGACTTCATTTTCCGAGATGACCAAACCCAAGTACTCAATCCACTCCTTGCAGAACTTGCACTTCTTTGGGTGGAAGAAGAGTTTGTTCTCCTGCAAGACCTGTAACACCCATTGGACAGCTTGTGCATGCTCTTCCTCTATCTTGGTAAAGATCAGGATGTCATCCAGATAGATCACCACAATGCCTTTTGCTATGAGATTCCAGAAGATGTCGTTCATTATGGTTTGAAAGGTGGCCAGGCTATTAGTCATTCCAAAGAATATCACCAGGGATTTGAATAGGCCTCAGTTGGTTCAGAAGGCTGCTTTCCACTCGTCTCTGGGCTTAATACGAATGTTGTTAAAACTTGGTGAAGTATCTAGCTCCGCAGAGTTGGGACATGAGTTTGGAGATTAGTGAAAGGGAGTATTTGTTCTTGACCATCATGGAATCAAGTGCCCGATAGTCTTGAACCAGCCAGAGTGAGCTATCCTTCTTCTTGATAAAGAACACTGGAGCTGCCATAGGGGATTTGGAGGGACGGATCTGTCTGGTGTGCAGATTACCCTCTAAGAAGAAGTCTAACTCCTTTTGTTCCACCAGGGACAGAGGGTAGACTTTCGACAACTTAGGCTCCAAACCTGGAATGAGTTCAATCGCATAGTTCCACTGCCTGTGCTCCAGGAGGATGTCAAAATCTTCCTTGGTGAATACAGATTCGAACCCCCTGACATAGTTGGGCAGAGTAAAAGGTGTTCTCTGTGTCTCCAAGATGCAACAGGCTCCCTCTGCAAGTTTCTGGAAGGTTGTGGAGGTAGCACGTATGTCTTCCATAGTGGACTCCGAGAGGATTCTTGTTACAAAGAGTCTGTCCCCTTGCTTGTATTCAACCTTGCAAGTCCAGATGGGGGCCTTGTCCTCCTCCAAGTCTTCCGTGTACTTCAGAGGGGGTCCAGATTGGCAGACGTTGAGGGCTCTAGTCTCCATTCTCTTCTACAATGCTTGTTCTTTCCATATTACATGGCATCCTTCACATCAAGGAGGGCATTGGTTCATCTGTACTTCTCTGGTTTGCCAATTGACCTCTGGGTTATGGTCCTTGAGCCAGGTGTAACCAAGGATCATACTTTGCCTTCCGAGGCTAGAGACAGTGAGGAGTATTCTTTCAGAGTGGGTTTTGTAACGGAGGACTATGTCTACCACTTTGGAGATCTGACCAGCCTTATTGGGGGAGCCATCCACATTGTATACTGGTATGGGGCGAGAGATGCTCTAGGTACTAATACCTTTCATACGGACAAAATATTTATCTATGAAGCTGCCCGTAGCTCCAGAGTCCAAAAGCGTCTTGATGGAGTGTACCTCGCTAGTGTCAGTGGTACTGATTTCTATTGGAAGAATGATCGACATTCCGCAAGTGTCGAGAGTGTTGGCAGAGAGTTGTTTGGGTAACCTTCTTTCCCATTTTGGCCTCTGGGGTTAGGCTACTCTGTCCAGAGTAGAGGGGGAGAGGGAGGGTGTGTTTATAGGCTCACGGATATTTGTATTGACCTCTTCCATGTCTAATACAGTGAATCTATTAACTAGTGGCAACCGGGGTGCACTTTTCACTGGCCACGCTAAGTAAAATCCTCCTCTGGGATTGAGCAAACTTCTTCTTCCTCTACTGCATCCTTCAGGGCCATTAAATCTTCAATCAATTCCTCCCTCTGCTCTGTAGTTAATCTCTGGACGTCCAAGTGGACATCTATACTGTAGCATGGTATTGATTTTTTACGTATGCAAGAAAATGCCTCGTAGCTTGAAGAGCCTTATCTTTTGTTGTTAGGGCTGAGATCCATGCATGTGAGGTGAAGTTGTCATAGAAGGTGATCATATACTTCTGCTTGTAGTAACTTAGGGTGGGGAATGTCTTCAGGTCCAAGTGTATTAGCTAGAAGGGTTGTATGGCTTGGTATTTGGAAGGTGGGAAGGGACAGTTTGGCATTTTTCCTAATGCACATCCAGAGCAGATTGGATCATTAAATGGGATTTTTACCTCAGGAAAATTGGTCATGTTTTCCCTTGCACATCTGAGGGTCTCCTTAGACAGGTGCTCTAAGTGGTGATAGACAGTTTTGTAGTCAACTGCAAAACTTAGGTATGCATTTTTTTGTTGTTCTATCCAGTCTAACATTTGCAGCACATAGATCATATCTATTGACATTCTTGGTTTAAAGGTCATATGTTCCAGGCTGTTTGAGTTTTTTGTCATGACAATGTCTTTGTCTCCTTCAACAGTAAGTCTATCCCATAGAAAGGCTCCCAAAGAAAGTAATTAGCATATTAGGTCTTTGCAGAAGAATACTGAGGGTACATTTTGTAAGGGGACCCCTAATCCGCGACTCCGGAGCGACCCTGTAGCCGATCCAATATTACTACATAATATTGGATCTTACTCCCATCATTCCGAGAGCACTCCGTTGCCACCCAACACACTTTCCTTGTTCAGACCCTAGCTACCGATGCAGGGACATAGAGACACTGTAGTATATAATGTAGATTATTCCCTTCAGGAGCCTTATCTAATTCTCTGAGGAATCTCCTGGAGGTAGGTTGTAACCATATCTCATAAATTATAATTAACTGAGGAATCTCCTGGAGTCTTCCCTCCAGTCGCCCTTACACATTTGTGGTCACTTCTTGATTTTTGGAGTTTAGGTGCTTTAGAACTACTGATCCTTTCCCTGTAATGTGTGTTGAGCCATTGGCTGTATATATTGGGAATAGTATAGGCAGTTCTTGAAAAGTGATGAAGTCCCTCTTTTTTTCTGTGATGTCAAGGATGGAATTTCAGAGGACGGAGGAACGGAGTAATAGATAAAAGTACACTCTGGAATGGAGTAATATACTATGTCAGAGAGGAATATTACTTAGCGATAGTATAAACCCCAAAAGAAGACTCTGGTGGCAAGTGAAAGACATCAGAGTAGAGTACAACTTAATGAACGACCTTGGCTTCAACTTATGTGTTGTGCCCTGGTCTCCGGTTGTGAGGTGGTCACATACTTTGGAGTGAAGGGAAGTCGTCAGAAAAGAGGTTCTAAGGAAGTGAACTAGGAATCTGAAATGGACAGGAAGAGTATTAGGACCAGATGACGTTAATTTACAAACTGAGGAATTACACTGTAATTACACAGTACTTATAGGAAGTCTAGAATAGGAGAAGAGTAGTCTACTATGCTATCCTACTATTATTAATTTTAGGAGAATTATTAGGAGAATTAAATTACATAATTATCATATTTTTGGAATATGATATGTGAAGTGTAATGATGCCCCTGAGTCGAGGATCCAGAACAGGGTAATCTTGACTAGTACTAGCCTTTTGTCCTTACAGTTCTGATATGCAGAAGAGACAAGCCTATGTGAGCATAGCTTTATACATGCATTTTTGAGTATATGAGTTAGACTACAGTACTTTCTATTACTACAGTTCAAAGCCATTATCCAGCATTCCAAAACTAAGTATAGATTAGTACTGTATTCATGCTTATAGAGGAAAGCAGTACACCTTAAGCCATTATTGGCAAAAAGCAAGTTGTTGGTACTCATGACGCTGAGTATGCTTTCATCATGATCCAAGGTCTCATGGGTTTGAGAACCCAATGAGACTATGTTATCCTCTTTATCCCATAGCATTCTTTCCCCAATACATAAGGCTAAGAAGTTTGAAATAGTATTTTCATGCTCTTGTGAGACATATTTCTTACTGGACTTAGCAAGGCAAAAGTGCTTTGCTGGGTGGTCCTCGTTATAGGAACTAGTTGTGACATTCAAAGCCTCCTTAGTGCATACATTGAGTGAGTCTTTGTCTATAGGGGATGATACATGAGAAGTGCATGTAAGTTTTGGATCAAAGTCTGGGTTTCTGATGCACTTTGGAGCACACTCTAAGGAATCAGATTTACAAGGCACAAAGCCCAAGTTTAATTGAGGAAGGTCAAAGGTGTCTGATAGAAAATTAACTTGGGAGTCAAAATTCTACAAATTTACAGTGTCGATATACGCACCAAAATGTTGGAAATATCCCAGACACATTTGGCACTGGCAACCAGCTACATGGATCGAGGATGGTATAGACATAGCAGAGGTGGCAGTTTGCACAGGGTATGCATAAGACTGGTGTTGCCCATGCTGTTTCTGTTTATTCCTATACTAACCACCTCATTTTTCTTATGGCCTTTTGGGTCCTTGGTTCTGCAGCACATGTTGCTGCTACTGGAACTGAGGGTTCTTGCCCTTGTGCTGAATATTCAATAGTTTTTTCACTTTGAAACTTTGCTGTGGAGTCCTTTGTTTTCTCTTGGACGAGCGCTGTTGCCAATTGAGTATAACATCATTGTGAATGGCTGCAAAGGAGAGGAAGAGAGCATCCAATAACTTTTGATTATAGCTCTGTACGATCTTTTTCATCTGCAGTAGCAGCTTTGCAAGAAGGGTCATTGCACAGATTGCCTTTATATAAATGAGTTTATTATCCTCAAGGTATGTGAAGAGGGCTAGCAACTTATCTAGAGTGGGGGTTAGATCGCAATCCCCAGGGATTCTGAGCTTATTGATGGCAATGACATCTGAGTAAGCTACAGAGATGCTTGTTGTACCATACTAGGTCTTCAGCCAGTCTAGCAGATCTTTGGTGGTATCTCTTCCTGCTTGAGTAGCAAGGTTCCTGATATTAGCAGAGATGCGAAGCATCAGATTGCCATATGCTTGAGAGTTCTGGTTTTCCCAGTTCTCTTGAGCTTTTCTCGAGTCATCTGTTTCAATGTTATTCACATATATCAGAGATGGTCTAACACCTAGCACCATTTGGTAGCCAGTGGCATTGATCACATGTTGAGTAGTGGTTTCCCATTCAGTAAAATCGTGGCTGTTAAAAGTGCAAAAGAGATTAAGAGTCTGAGAAGTCATGATTTATTCAATAGATAGTAAAAATATGAAAATGGTATTAGTAAGGGAACTTTTCTCTATTATGACCAGAAGGTGAACATAGGGTACTTGAGTATATGTATGGGTGGTTCATTGTGCCTATAGCAGCAGTATTTGCACAGTACTTATCCTATGGGGCCCATAACCTGTTAAAAAGTGGCCAGTAGCTATAGTGCAGTGGCGTACACACTACTTACTTACCTAATAGATAGTGAGAACATCTTGAGATATTTGTAAGGCAAAGGAGTGATGATATATCATTTGTAATAGACAAGCCCTTTACATATATGAGGGAAGTAGAGTAATAGGAATGATGTGAGGCAACAGAATATGTAGCAGAGGAATTATGTAAGTAAATATTTAAATATTTGTACACCTTCTCTTTTTAAAACAGTATCACATAGTATACCTTTTCTCTTGTATCTCATAGAATACTTACTATATGAACTCAATTTAAGTTACATTGTAACACATTCATGTTTATCTCATATTCATAACAGGTATAACATAGGTATGACACAGGTATAACACAGGTATGATGCAGATATGTCAAGGGAGACATGAGGGGAGATTTGTGTATATATATATAGCAGCCCTAGAAGTTGTGAGAACTCTAATCTCATTTTGGTTAATATATCCTTTTTGTCACAAACTTCATTCAGCCATATCTCCATCAATTCTTTGACAATTCTCATGGTCTCAACAGCTATAGAAAGCCCTTAAAAAGACCTTTTGATCAATGCCAGTCATGTCACGAGGCAATCAGTATTGGCTGAGATATTAGGCAGATCAACTAGTAATCACCATGGTACCATTTATTAAATCACCAATATCTTGGAAACTACCATGATTGATGCTTCAGCTCTAGGCTCATCAGAAGCTCTCTTCATACTGCTTAGAATAAGTCTAGAATAACCTCAAGGTGATTAATATCAGTGGAGATATGAAGACCTCAATGTTTGTACATGGATTTCATTAATTACTTATAGATAGTCATTTATCCTTTTCTTAGAACAAAGGACAGCCTCCATAAGGTTAAGTTATTGCTATTTACAGCACAAAGGCACTACCATCTGTAGAACAATAGGTAGTAGCATGTGATAATCTATCCTAATGCACAGACTATCACAATTATATATATAAGAACTCATAGTCTGAGGATTAGACCTTAGACTTAACAACATCTTTTGCTGCTTGTCTAACTTCACTTTTTTGAGCTTTTCAAATATCCAACCTATCAATCACAAATTAGTGAGTAGTCATTTGTGATACTTTTCCTAACTCGATCACTAGGTTTAAGAAAAGATTGTAACATATATCTTGCTTCCCCTATAACATCTAGACCTTTCTCTCTTTTCCTCCTTTCATTTAAGTAGTCTTATAGCTACTGTGATCTGCTAATAGCAAAAGATGTGTAGGTATGTTCTCAGGTGCTAAAAAAGAGGTTGAACTAAGAGCTAACAGAACGACTTGACTAATATTTAGGTTTATAGATAGATACTTTATATATGAAGATCAATATACTAGCATCTATCCACTAGAGAAGCAATTTGGAGCCTATGCATCACTAAGGAATAACATAAATATAAGAGTGATAAGTAGAGCTAAGAATAGTAAACAGAATGATAATAAGACAAATAATTTAGATGATATCATACTTTGTCACTCTTATTTATTGAGTTATCATTCTAAATGACTTCTGATTCAGTTTAGAATTTTGAAGGTATTTTTTGTGAAATTTTCTAGGAACTTGCAAAGAAATCCCTTAGGGAATTTAGCCTAACAGCCCATGCTCTTCTTCCCTTAAGGTAATTCATCAATGACCTTGAAGAATTGCAGTTCACATAATTGCAGGAGGATTGTACTACCAACTCCCACTACTTTGAGTATAAGAAGTAGCTTACCTCATAGTGAGTTTCTGATTTGTTTGCTTTGGCTATTATGACAGTATTGACAGTGCCTATAGTGACATTGTTGACCATAGGAAGTACAAGATAGCTTTATAATTTTTGGTTGCAGTCAGAGTGTTGTAAAGGGAGAGAGGAGTTTTCAGGGGGTATAACAACTGCAGAGAAGACAAAGTTCTTGGAAGTGTTTGGAAGAGAGGTAGTAGGTAAGGAAAGGAGATTTTTGGTGGTAGCAATAATGTCGATTTCATTTGGGGAACTAGTAACATTATTTGTTATTGCATTATTGACTAATTGATTAACTTTTTCTTGCTGACTTCTAGACTCTTTACCAAATATTGATAATACTTAGGATTGATAGTATGGTAATGTAAATATCTCATATGATAGTACTGGAGATGTATACTGTTAAAACTTTTGGCAAGATAAGTAATATTATGAGCCAGAAATGCATACTGAATATGATAAAGAATACTAGCCAAATTTGTCAAAGAGGCTCAGAAGAGCTTTTCACCATTCTTTGAAAGCACTAGACTATTGTCAAGACTTCTAACAGACACTCCTTGACAATGCAGGGTACCAAGACTAACAAGATTTGTGCCAAGGTGAGGAATGTGAAGAACACTATAAAATATTATGCTAAGACAGCCATTTAGGAGTAAAGCAGTGAAATAAATAGATCTTTGGCCTGCAATGGGAACTCAATTACGCCTACCAACAGTTACAAATTCATTCAAGGACTTTGTATAGTTTGTGAAATATTTGTAGTATATGAACATATAGGAAGTGGCACTGCAGTCAAGGAGGATTCTTGTGCTTAAAATAGGATTAGATAATACCATGAGCATCTGGCCAACTTTGTGTTTTCCTAAGAGTGGTATGCAGTTGACAGCAAGGTTTACAGAGCTTTCAGGATGGTAAAAGTTATTTCTTCTGATAGATTTAGAACAGCACTCAGGGGTCTAATGATCCTCTTTACCACAGATATAGTATTTGGTGCTTGCAGGATGAGTTAAAGGTTTGTCATTTGATTTACCTCTCTAAGATCTCTTTTCAAAGTGAATAGAAGATAATAATGACTTGGTAAACAGAGCTATTTGCTCAGATTTGAGCATCTTCTCTTTTTCATCAGCAAGATGATCATTGTAAGGGGACTGTAAGGGGACATCTAGGGTAATGCTTAGTAAGTTCTGAGGGTCTGAATCTATTAGTGGCCTATTGACAAATCATGTATTGCGTTCCTATTATTTTTTACTTCTCCTGTTTGTGTTATGTGGTACAATGCCTTCTCTCTATTATTAGGACAATTGTGATTACTGATCCATGTGCATGTAACTGCCCATGTGATCATCTGGTGTAGTATATATACTAGCAATATATCATAGATTTACTTCACTTAAATCTCAAACTAGCTTCTGGGACTATCCACTAGCTTAAGGGTGATTGCCTCTGAGTGGTTCCCTAATAGAGACAGCTCTATTTCCACCTCTAAACTGTCACAAACTTCATTTGGCCATATTTCCATCAATTCTTTGATAATTTACATAGTCTCAATAGCCCCCAAAAGCTCTTGAAAAGATCTTTCGATAGATACCAGTCATATCTTGAAGCAATCAATAATGGCCAAGATATTAGGCAGATCAACTAGTAACTACTATGGTACTGTTTATTAAATCACCAATATCTTGGAAACTGCCACGATCTAAGCTTTGCTTTTAGGCATCAGAGAAGCCCTTTTTATACCTCTCAGAATGAGCCTAAAACAGCCCTAAGGCAATTAATATTTGTGGAGATATGAAGGCCTCAATATTTGCACATAAACTTTATTAATTATCCATAGATAGTCATCTGTCCTTTTCTTAGAACAAAGGACAGCCTCTATATAGTTAGGTTATCACTATTTTCTAACACAAAGGCACTACCATATGTAGAACAATAGGTAGTAGCATGTGATGCTCTGTTCTAGTGCACAAACCATCACTTTTCTGTATATAAGGACTTTCTGTCTGAGGATTAGACCTCAGACTTAACAACATCTTTTGTCACTTGTCTAACTTCGCATTTTTGAACTCTTTAAAGTATCAAAGCACCCATCACAAATAGTAAATGACTATTTGTGATATAAACTACACAGCGATACTTTGGAGCAGCCTAAGCCTGTTCAAGTATTACTCAAGTAATACTTAAACACACTAGTATAGCTCCAATCACACTGATCCTGACACAAACCTAGTATATATAATGTAGAAGATCCCTTCAGGAGCCTCATCCTAATCTCTGAGGATTCTCCTGGAGGTGAGTTGTATCATAATTACAAACTATAATATAACTGAGGATTCTCCTGGGGTCTTGTGCCCTAGTTGTTAAGAGCAATGAATAGCCCAGGAGCTTTAATTAATGTTGAGGTAAGGTATTCTATCATACATCACTAGCTATATATACTAGACTAGCTAGTCTGTGTGCTGGTTGCTAAAGGAACACAGATCAGGACACTAATAACTACTATACCTAATAAGGCTATGTAGTACTAACCATGGCAACAAGAACAAGAGGGAAGGGAACTATGAATAGTGGTGTTACGCCGTACAAACGTTTAGGCAAAATAAGTGACATTTTACACCTTAATAACAAGAATAACCAGCTCGAGAGACAAGCTCGGCCCCCCAGAGATGTTCCCTTAGACACCCAGTCGTGGACTTAAGCATCTAGCTTGAGTAGCAGAGTAGTGGCTGTGACCACCACTACATACGCCTCATGGACACTTGCCCAGGTGCCCTATATCGGATTCTCAATGGATTTCTCTTCTAAAAGTGCTCTTGAGGACAGAAGTGAACTTAGACGAGTTAACGCGATCCGAGCGATGTTATACTGCAGCTGCCGATGGTCCTATTTAAAGAAGAGTTACGATCAGACTCAGGCCATCATCGCTAATGGCTAATTATAATAAGATCAAGAGAGTTGTACCATCGCGAGGGCGCCTCGCAGTGGCAGTATAAGGAGGCTGGAAGGTAGGAAAGTAAGAATGCATAGAAGAGGTAGGAGGAAGAACCAGGAAGCTGAGAAGAGAAGTAGTAGTAAGGTTAGATGAAGAAAGCGCGTATGGGAGCAAGACGGCTCAAGACTGCTGTCTCTGCCCCATCACCATCAAGAGGCTCAAGGTCCAACCATCGTGCAAGGACAAGTCTTGAGAAGTAGGACTAGAGGAGCGGGGTGCAGTTAGCCAGTATTCGGGAAGGGGCGCCGTCTCATCATTGCAGCCTTATTATGTTTGGGAACTCAGAGGTTTTCTTTATCTCACTTTCTTTGTTGTCTCTTTGCTTTGTAATCATAATAAAATACTCTAGGGTACAGAGGGGAAAAACAAGCATATACCCCCATCACTATCCCTCTCTGTTGCTCTAGGGCTCAACGACTATCTTTAAGTAACTAAGTTTCTAGTTTTTCCCAAGTGTTCTATTTTACTTTCTAAAAACCCACCAAAATTCTCCCTCGACGGGAATTCGAGCCCTAATGGACTTGAACATTCGCTTATGCTAGGAGTTAATAGCTCGCTATGGGTCATTGGAGTTGGCTTCCAGTTGTACGGTCAGCTGAAGAAGAGCCCACACGATGGCACAGGAGTTCTAGGTAGTTCTGCTGTATTGACAGCAAACCAGACTACTAGACTAGGTAAGGACAGTAGTGTCACGACGCGAGACGAACGCGCGTCTTAGAGATCTTATTCTGGTGAGATCTACCTCGAGTGGATTCTTAAATACTTTGCTACTGTTTCTTCTGGTTCTTTTGGATTGTACCCCACCATTTCCCCTATTCCTAAGCTCCTCTTTTTTATTTGATTACCTCCCCAGTGCCTACTTGTTTAGTGCAC
>Ga0153996_1000877_pt1 | contig 12883 bp, 10 predicted proteins | sample TSNC080MetaG_FD_104728 | JGI IMG/M metagenome (GOLD analysis project Ga0153996, IMG submission 104728) | Attine ant fungus gardens microbial communities from North Carolina, USA - TSNC080 MetaG | ecosystem: Host-associated > Fungi > Mycelium > Unclassified | place: USA: North Carolina, Lumber...
AATACCTTTTGTGCCGCCGGTAATGATAGCGGTTTTTCCTGTAAGATCAAATACAGGCATTTGAATTGTACGATTTGCCATAATATTACTCCTCCTTAGACTCAATTATACTTTTTAGACCGATGGTACCTTCCCGAAAAAAGCTTTCGTCCATCAGCTTTACATCATCTTCTATTATCGGCTCAAACTCCATCTTAGCCAATATATCCTTCTGCAGATCGATACCCGGCGCGATTTCTACTAATTTCATCCCTTTTGGGGTCAGCTTGAATACGGCGCGCTCGGTTACATAAAGGATATCCTGCCCGGTTTCATTGGCGTATTCGCCGGAGAAGGTGATTTGCTCAACATTTTTCTTGAATTTTATATTCTTGCCCTCCTGCAGGATCACCAGCTTGCCGTCCTTGCATTCAGCTTTAAGTCCGCCGGCGGTAAAGGTCCCCATAAAGACGATCTTCTTCGTCGGTTGTGTGATTTCGATAAAACCTCCGCAGCCCATGATCGTACCTTTAAATTTAGATACGTTCACGTTTCCGGCGGCATCCGCTTCCGCCAGACCTAAAAACGCAATATCAAGTCCGCCGCCGTGATAAAAGTCAAACATACGGTCTTCGTCCATGATTGCCCATGCGTTTGAGGTTGCGCCGAAATTCTGACCGGCCAGCGGAGAGCCGCCGATAGCGCCGGCCTCTACGGTAAGGGCTATCATATCCTGACAGCCTTCCTCAGTCGCCACTGCGCCTACATTCTCCGGGTTCCCGACACCAAGGTTTACATTGTCGCCGGCTGTCAGCTCTATGGCGCAGCGCCGTGCCATTATCTTGTTTATGTTAAGCGGCATGCTTTTTATCGTCTGGTTTGTTTCTTTCAGATGACCTGAGTATATTGGATTGTATAAATACCCAGCCGTCTGCCTGTGCAGGTTTTCCTGATCGGTGCACACCACAATGCGATCTACAAAAATACCGGGAATTATTACCGCCTGCGCATCTAATGAACCGCCCTTGACAAGGTTCTTAACCTGAACGATAACCGTACCGCCGTTTTGCTTAACAGCCATGGCCGCCACCCGTACCAGGGAGTACATGGTTTCGTCTTCTAATGTAACATTGCCATATTCATCGGCAGTTGTACCACGCAGGATAGCAACGTTTGGCTTGGGTGTGGAAAAGTACAGATATTCCTCGCCTAAAAATTCGACTACCTTTATCCACTCGCCACTGGGGGTGAACTCCTTGTTCCAACGGCCACCTTCTACGCGAGGATCAATATATGTTTTCAGGCCTATTTTGGTCATTTCGCCGTCCTTGCCTCTGGCATAATTTCGTAAAATTTGCGAAATGATACCTAAGGGAAAGTTATACGCTTCAACCGCATCCGTTTTAACCCTTTCCTTCAGCCGGTCGCAGTGTCCGTAAAAACCAGTAAAGGAGCGCGTAATCAGACCCTCATGGGCTAACCTGTTGAGTCCTACGTTTCCTCCCGTAAAAAGCTCGCTGCTGGCCGCGCTGTGGATCAGCGTTAAATTCCTTGGATGCCCCGTATCAAGAAAACGCTTTTCAAGTGCGTTTATCACTTCTTCAGGAGCGATCGAGCGAATAAATCCGCAGGGAACAAAAGCATCCCCGTCACGAATCAAGCTGACGGCCTCTTCCGCCGTACATACCTTGTTCTTCATATTGATTCCTTCCTTTCACAGTTTTGTTGTTACATTTTGTTGCGCGATGTCTGAAAAAACGTTAATACATTTCCTGTCTATCTATGCCTGCCTTTCTATAAAGCAATAACTGTGCCAAACCGAAACAGGCTCAAAAACAGGCAGAACCCATGACCGGGTGTGCATTATATATACAAAACCGACATTTTATCGGCAAGTATTGTGTATCTTTAATATACAGTGTGATGTTTTGGCGCAATATTAGGTTGTGGACGCAGCCTGGAATATGCTATAATGGACTTCAGATATGTTTTAAATATGATTATATATCAGGAGGAAAGAGACTTGGCAGAGAAAACCCGGCACCGCTCAATTATTACCCCTGACCTTATCGGAATGGATATGGAGCTATTGCTTAATGTTCTTGATAACGTGCAGAACGCGATATTGATCATTGACCAAAACGAAACCATTGTTTATATTAATCGGGAATATACGACACGTCTTGGAATCTCTCCTGAAAAGGTGCTGGGGAAGAGCCTCAGAGAAATTGAGCCCAAGGCACTGGCGTTAAAGGTGCTCAAAACGAGGGAGCCGATATGCGATGTCGTCGAATATGTGGAATCCCTTAAAATAAACGCAATCGGCGTAACTCTTCCGCTATATAACAAGCAGGGCGATTTTTGGGGAGTAACAAGTATGTTTAATAATGTTACCGAGCTCATACGGATATCGGAGGATTTAAAGCGGACAAAGGAAATGACTGATTATTTACAGGAGCAGCTAAGAGACGAACAGCTGCCCCAATCATTTCAGGAATATGTTTGTGTAAACAATGAACATAAAAAGACCCTGCAGCTGGCTGCCAGAGTCGCCCCTACGGACAGCACCGTACTTATATTAGGAGAAAGCGGTGTTGGCAAGGAGGTCATGGCAAAAACGATACATAACGCCAGTAAACGCAGCACGAATCCGCTGATCAAGGTCAACTGCGCCTCCATACCGGAAAACCTGCTGGAAAGCGAGTTGTTCGGATATGAGGAGGGAGCCTTTACCGGTGCCCGCAAAGGCGGAAAAATGGGAAAGTTTGAGCTGGCCAATAACGGCACTATCTTCCTTGACGAAATCGGGGACATGAGCTTCAATATGCAGGCAAAGCTGCTGCGGGTGCTGCAAGAGCGTGAACTGGAGCGCGTCGGCGGAACCAGGAGCATTCCCCTTAATATACGTGTTATCACAGCCACAAACAGGGATTTGAAAGCCATGATAGACGCCGGAACCTTTCGCGGAGATCTGTATTACCGGCTCAACGTCATATCACTGACAATTCCCTCTCTTAGAGAACGACGAGAGGATATCATGCCTCTGGTGCGGGTTTTTCTCAGGCGCATGTCTCCCGGCGAAAAGGTCACCGTCTCGCCCTCGGTTATGAAAATTTTGCAGGAATATGACTGGCCGGGAAATGTAAGAGAACTGCAAAACGTATTGGAATATGCCAGTGTTGTTCGCACCGCGGAAACGATTGTCATTAAAGACCTGCCGCAGTATCTGAAACCAAAACTGCCCATCGACGAAACCGGCGACAGCGGCCGCTTCAACATCAAAACCGCCACTGCCCTATTGGAACGGGATTATATGATCGAAGCGATCAAGGCATGTCAAGGCAATAAAAGCCTGGCGATCCGGGAGTTGGGCATATCACGCAGAGCATTTTATGAAAAACTTGAAAAATACGGGCTTGTCAATCTGGCAGAATAACCTGGATCGAAGCTGTATCGTCTCCCTACGCGGATTTGGCATGAAAATTGCTATAAAATTAGGATAGAGACGTTAATGCCATGCCTGTATTAAGCCTGCTAAATAAATTAAGGAGTGTGAGCAATGGAATATTCAAATATCATTCTAACGATCGAAAATGGCGTCGCCACGATCCGTTTGAACCGTCCGAAAGCGTTTAATGCGCTTTGCACAGCGTTAAATGAAGATATGGAATCCGCCTTGAATTCCCTAAGGCAAAATCCCGCGGTGCGGGTAGTAATAATTACCGGCGGTGACAAGGTTTTTGCCGCCGGTGCAGATATAAAGGAAATGTTGACGGCCAATCCGATGGAGGCCATGGAAACCTCCCGCTTTGGCCATCAAATCAACGACATGATCGAAAATCTTCCTTTTCCCGTAATAGCGGCCATATGCGGCCCTGCATTGGGTGGCGGATGTGAGTTGGCTCTGGCTTGCGACTTTCGGGTAATGGGCGAAAGCGCCAAACTGGGCCTGCCGGAGGTAGGCTTAGGGATCCTGCCCGGCGCCGGCGGAACCCAGCGTCTCATGCGGCTTACCGGCGCGTCAAAAGCCAAAGAAGTAATCATGCTGGGAAAGAATATAAAGGCGGCGGAAGCTCTTTCGCTGGGTCTCGCGACAGAGGTTGTGCCGGACGAGCAGGTACAGGATAAGGCACTTCAACTTGCCGCCAAATTAATGGAAAAACCCGCTGTCGCCCTGATGCTGGCTAAACAAGCGGTAAACAGCGGCGAGGCATACGGATCGGCCGCAGGCAAATACTTTGAAAAGCTTATGTTTGGACTGTCATTTTCCTCCCATGACCAGTTGGAAGGCATGACCGCCTTCCTGGAAAAACGCTCCCCCAATTACACGAATCAATAATAGCCCTGCTATAAAAATGGCCGGAATCCATAGGATTCCGGCCATTTTTACTTGCCTGATAACTTTTTTCTATTATTTCTTGGCCATTTTCATCGCGTCAAAACGGGCGAGCATTGCTCTCGGCGTAGCCGTGGCGCGCTCATAACGCGGGCACTTGTCGTAACCTTCAAGACCGGCAAGATATTTCGCGATCTTTTTGAGTTCCTCAAGATCGTAGCGGCTCATCATGGCGATTTCCTCCATCAGCGGACTTCCGCCGCCATGTACGCCGGCTACCGCCTGAGCTGCTTCAAACGCGTCGCACAGCTTGTCTTCCATCATGCGAAGCACGCGGTGTGTGTCCTCCGGAGAATAGTCCGGATTACGCATGATGTACTTATGGCACAGCTCCGCTGTTTCGTCGGCGTAGAAGCTTGCTTCCGTTGGCAGTGATGCGCACACGCCGCCTGTAAGGTCGGCCAGAGTCTCGTATTCGTGGTAAATGTTGTGTCCCGCAAGCCTGCGGCCCGCATTTGTGAGGATCTCGTCCGGCACCCACTGTCCCGACGGAAACTCGGTGGCGCGGTACGCGCTTGCCTGACCTGCCGCAAATACCAGCTCCGCTGTCTGAATGATATCGCACAGCTTCTGGCGCACATGGCCTTCCCTGGCAATGTCGTTCACATCCGCGATCAGCGCCGCTTGCGAGGCGATTACTTCGGAAACGGCGGTTTTACAGCCGGTGTAGCTATGTCTGTGATAGTGGGCAAACATCAGCGCAAGGTAGCCTGCGTAACGGCATACATTCTCGTGGTCGCGCCCGCACATGAACACGCGGTCATAAGGAATGAAGGTATCATCAAATATCGTCAGAGATTCCACATCACCGATCTTGTTGAACGGAGCCTCGATATGTTCGCGCTTGTGGTGCTGTCCCGGCAGTGCCATCAGCTTGACACCGTCCCAGTCGGCGGGAATGGCGAAAGCAACGGCATAATCCGCGTCGTCCGGACCCATAAACTTTGTGGGGTTTACAATAATTTCATCCACATATGGCGCGTTGGAATTACAGATCTTGGCACCCCGGACCTTGATCCCCTTGCAGGGCTTCCCATCGATGCCGATGCCGTCAACGTCGGTAGCAATAACATGGACATAGGAATCCGGGTCGGGCTGCTGATGCGCCCTCTTGTACTTGGGATTGCGGCTGCCCTTGACATCCGTCTGTGCACAGTTGCAGATGAGGTCGTTCTTTTGGCAATAGGCAATATAATTGAGCAGACGCTGATGGTATACTGTGCCACAGTCGGAGTCACAGTCAAAGGTTACAGAGTATAAGGCGTTCATCGCGTCCGTTCCCATGCAGCGCTGCATACAGCCGCCTACACGGTGACAAATAAGGCGGGTCATCAGCTGCTTTTTCAGTAAGTCGTCCTGTGACCCGTGGATGTGGGTACAGCGATTGATGATTTCCCCCTCCATACCTGGAATATTGGAAACTGCATGACAGACATCCTCATATTCGGGGTCATTGGCGATATCATAGCACTGCTTCATTACGTAGAGACCACCATCCATCCAACTGCCGCTGCGATCTACCTTCTGCCCGTTTAGATACACATTCGGCTTCATTTTAAGTAACCTTTCATGATATTGTTCATATGTTCCGATTCCCATTGATAAATCCTCCTTTTTTTATAAATTGATTTTTGTTTCTGCCTTCCTGGCATTTTGTGTATTTTGCATCACCTCCATTTATTTATAAAGCAATAAGTGTGCCAAACCAATAAAAAGCCAAGTTTTATATAAATCTTGCAATTTGATGTATATAATCTATACAAATGCGATGATGACAGACTGTCCATTGTGTATTTTTTATATACAGATATCTGCAGGCTAAAACTGTGCGCTTTTTATTTTGGCGATTTTCATGACTTGGCATATAAATTGCTTATAAACATAATTGAAACGTTAATGCTATGCCGGCAAATTCAAAGGAGGTCTTTACATGGGAGTTCAAACAATTGGTGTTTTGGGCGCTGGACAGATGGGCGCAGGAATCGCACAAATTGCTGCTGCTAATGGATATAAGGTTGTGCTCCGTGATATCAAGCAAGAGTTTTGTGACAAAAGCATCATAAAAATGAAGGAAGGTTTAGAGGCAAGGGCAGCAAAGGGTAAGATAACTAAGGAAGAGGTCGAGGCGACTCTGGCCAACATATCTACCACCGTCAACATGGAGGATTTGAAGGACTGCGACATGATCGTTGAGGCCGCCCCGGAAATTTTGGATCTGAAACAGGACACATTCAGGCAGTTAGGCGAAATTTGTCGGGCGGATACGATCTTATGCACGAATACGTCTTCCATGTCAATAACAGAAATCATGAAAGACTGCAAAAACCCGGAACGCTGCGCGGGGATGCACTTCTTCTTCCCGGTAGCAGCCATGAAGCTGGTTGAGGTAATCAGGGGAGAGAAAACCGCAGATGCGACAATGGAAGCAATAAAGGAAGCCGCGGCCGGTATGGGGAAGGTCGCTGTAGAGGTCAAAACAGATACACCTGGCTTCATCGTAAACAGATGCCTTTTCGCATTTATGCTGGAAGCGGTCCATTGCTATGAATGCGGCGTCGCCTCCGCCGAGGATATTGACAAGGCCATTAAATTCGGCCTGAACCATCCCCTTGGGCCTTTTGAGATGATGGATATGTCGGGTCTTGACACCTTTCCGCATGTGGTCGAAACCCTTGCGTCCCTTCCCATTACGGAATGGAAAACCCCGGAGGTTATCAACGAGCTTGTTGCCGCCGGAAAATACGGAAGGAAATCAGGGGAAGGCTTCTATAAATACAACTAACATGATGATTTCAAAAATCAAAAAGAAAAGAGGTGTAAAGCAGATATGAAAATATTAATGCAAACAGCCAGGGCGCAGATCGAGGATATCGGCGACAGAACCGCTGCGCTGCGCTTCATTGGCGAAACCGACTCCGCCACGGCAAGCTGGGCGGCTGATGCTCTGTCCCAGCTGGAGAATGATATGGACGCCTTTGTAATCACATCCGCTGACGGTTTTTTTGGCAAAGGCTATGATGCAAATGAAATAAAGTCGCTGACCCGGGAAGGCAATTGGGACGGACTGGACAAATTGTCGGCTTGCTTTCAGAATTTAACGGAAACTATCCGCCGGTTATCCAAGCCTGTGACAGCCGCCGTAAACGGTCTTGCCATGGATTTTGGCGTAGAGCTTGCCATGAGTTGCGATGCCATCTGCGAGGCGGAAGCTGAATATGGCTTTGGCGCTGGCAAAAATGGGTTCCCATTGATGGGCGGCGGCCTTTCCGAAATAGCTTTGAATACCTATGGAATCAGCGCGGATGTTCCCGGTCTTGACGTTGTCCCGCTTTTAAAACGGGTTTATCAATGCCTGTATATGAGTCCGCCATGCAAGGGCTTCACCGAGGCCATAAAAAAAGGACTGCCCTTAAAGGGCACGCAGATCTGTGGGGAAGCGGATTTACTGGAAAAGAGCAAGCGGGAAGCCTTGCATTTATTTGTCCAGGGATATGAACCGCAGACCAAAGACAGAGTCGCCATGGTCACCGGAACCACCGGAACAGCGGCGCTGGAGATCATGGCGATCAATATGAGATACGGCAACTTTATTTCAGAGCAGTTGCTGGAAACAGCCGCGGGCATCGCCTGGGTGCTTGGCGGCGGAGACGTGCCCAAGAATACGCTGGTACCGGAAAGCAGATTGCTTGCGTGTGAGCGGGAGGCTTTTGTCAGCGCCTGTAAAAGAAGTACGCAGAGAAAGGGGGAAAGCGCATGAATGAGCCTGTAATTGTCGCTTATGGAAGAAGTGCTGTCGGCAAGGCGCCCAAGGGCAGCCTTAAATATACGAGAACAGAGGATTTTGCGGCGCAAACCCTGCTTGGCGTTCTGAACAGGGTTCCGCTGCTCCCTCACGATCAGATCGAGGATATCGTTATGGGCTGTGCCTTTCCCGAGGCGGAACAGGGCCTGAATCTGGGCCGCACGGTCGCGGGCGTGGCCGGTCTGCCGGATTCCGTAGCGGCTATGACAATAAACCGATTCTGCTCCTCGGGGGTACAGACGATAGCCACGGCTCATAACGCCATTCTGGCCGGAAACATGGATGTGGCCATCGCCGGCGGCGCGGAAAGTATGAGCCTGGTACCTGGCGGCGGAAACATGAATTTCCCGGAATCCGGACTTATGGTAAGCAATGTAGGACATTATATGTCTATGGGCATCACCGCTGAAAACGTCGCCGAACAATATCATATTTCACGTGAAAAGCAGGACGCATTTGCCATGGGCAGCCATCAAAAGGCTGAGAACGCCCAGAAGAACGGATATTTTGCCGACCAGATTATTCCGATACGGGCCAGACTTCCGTTGGCGGATGGCTCTGGCAGCGAGGAATCTATTTTTGACAAAGACGAAGGCATACGGTACGGCGCTTCCATAGAGGCGATGGCCAAGCTGCGCACCGTATTCAAGCTAAACGGTACGGTAACCGCCGGGAATTCGTCACAGACAAGCGATGGCGCTGGCTTTGTTGTCATGATGACAAGAGAAAGAGCCAGCGAGCTGGGCATTCAGCCGCTTGCCAGAGTTGTTGCCTACACCGCGGTCGGCGTCCCGCCGGGAATTATGGGGGTCGGGCCTATGTACGCTATTCCCAAGGTGCTGAAGAAAGCCGGAATGACCATTGACGATATCGACCTGATCGAGCTTAACGAGGCTTTTGCGTCACAGTCGTTGGCTTGTATGGAAGCACTGAACCTTCCGGAAGAAAAAATCAATGTTAACGGCGGTGCTATCGCACTTGGTCATCCGCTGGGCGGAAGCGGCGCGGTACTTACTGCTAAGGTGTTCGGTGAACTGCAGCGCCGGAATCAATCTGTAGGTCTTGTGACCATGTGCGTGGGAGGCGGCATGGGCGCGGCTATCATATATGAAATGATTTAAAATTATCGTAGGAGGAAAGCAATGTTAGAAAAAAAGCATGAGATGATCCGCAAGCTGGCCAGAGAATTTGCTGAAGCCGAGCTTGCCCCGCGTGCAGCGGAGGTAGACGAGACCGGGGTGTATTCTGATGAAGCCCTGGCGCTGATTCGAAAAAGTAAGTTTCACGCCGTTACCATACCCAGGAAATACGGCGGATGCGGTGGCGATTACCGGTCCGCAGCCATTGTTATGGAGGAATTCTCGCGCAAGTGCGCGAACTCGGCTACGCCGCTTATGCCTAACTCATTATCCGGCGCGCCCTTGATGTATTTTGGCAATGAGCAGCAAAAGCAGAAATATCTTAGAGGCATGGCGGAAGGAACCATGACAGGTGCCTTCGGCATCACGGAACCGGGAGCCGGCTCGGACACCGCGGCGATTGCCACTACTGCCGACAAGGACGGCGATTATTATATCCTCAACGGTCGGAAGTGCTTTATTACCAATGGACCGATTTGTGATTTTATCACCGTTTTCGCTAAAACCGATGTAAACGCCCGTGGTGTTTCCGGTATCAGCGCTTTCATCGTTGAATCCGGCTGGGAAGGATTTTCCCGCGGCAAGATTGAAGACAAACTGGGCATCCGCGGTTCAAAGACATGTGACATTATCATGGAAAACGTACGGGTTCCAAAAGAAAATCTGCTTGGCCGCGAAGGCGATGGCTTTAAGATATGCATGGCAACTCTGGACAGCGGGCGCATAACCATAGCCTCTCAGGGCTTAGGAATCGCCCAGGGTGCCTTGGACGAAGCAATTAAATATACAAAGGAACGCATTCAGTTTGGCAAGCCCATTTCTAAGCTGCAAAACACCCAGTTTGAAATCGCCGAAATGTCAACCAAGGTGGAATGCGGCCGTTTACTTGTATATCAAGCCGCCTGGATGAAGGATATGGGACAAAATATCACGACAAAAGCTGCTATGGCAAAATATTACTGTGGCGACCTCTGCAATGATATTGCCTACCGGTCGCTCCAGCTTCACGGCGGATATGGTTTTATGAAGGATTACCCGATTGAACGCATGTACCGCGATGCCAGGATTGTATCGATCTATGAAGGTACCTCGGAGATACAGAAGGTTGTTATCGCCGGTAATATCCTTGGCAAATGATATTGGAAAGGTGGAAATTAAGAATATGAAAATACTTGTATGCGCAAAGCAGGTTCCCAATACAAACGAAGTGAAAATCGACCCGGTCAAGGGTACCTTGATCCGTGAAGGCGTGGAAAGCATCCTGAATCCCGATGATGCCAACGCTCTTGAGGCGGCGCTCACGATTAAGGATCATATCGAAGGCACTACTGTTACCGTTATATCAATGGGTCCTCCGCAGGCTAAGGAAATGTTGAACGAATGTCTGGCTATGGGTGCGGACAACGCTGTCCTGTTAAGTGACAGGGCTTTCGGCGGCGCCGATACCTGGGCAACTTCCAATACGATCGCTGCCGCCCTGCGTAAGATCGGCGACTACGATATTATTTTTGCCGGACGCCAGGCGATTGACGGAGATACGGCGCAGGTCGGCCCACAAATCGCCGAGCGCCTGGATATTCCCCAGATAACCTACGTTCAGGATATTAAAATTGATGGCCGCAAGGTCGTTGTACAGAGGCAGCTGGAGGATGGCTATGAGGTCATCGAAGCCCAATTGCCAGTCATGCTGACCTGCATCAAGGAGCTGAACAATCCACGGTACATGACGGTAGAAGGCATTTATGATGCCTATGCCAGTGAAATACCTGTATGGGGTCTTGCCGATCTGCCATTGGATGAAACAAAGGTCGGCTTGAAGGCTTCCCCTACTAAGGTATTCCGCTCCTTTACCCCGGCGCCAAAGGGAAAAGGCGTCGTCTGGAAGGGAAGCCCTAAGGAGCTTACGGGAAAATTGTGGGAAGAATTAAAAGAAAAGCATATTATATAGGGAGGAGACCACAACATGGAACTAAAGAATTACAAAAACGTATGGGTTTTTGCGGAGCAGCGGGCAGGGGTCATTACTCCGGTGGTGCTGGAGCTTTTGGGTGAAGGCCGCAGGCTGGCCGATGAGATCGGCGTAAAGCTTTGCGCCATTCTGCTGGGTGAAAATATTGCTTCGCTGACTGATACGCTGATTGAATATGGAGCCGACATTGTATATACGGCAGATTCTCCTTTGTTGAAAAACTATACCACCGAAGGCTATGCTAAGGTAATATCCGATGTGATCAACGAGTATATGCCGGAGATTGTACTTTACGGAGCTACTAATATCGGGCGGGATTTAGCGCCCAGGATCGCGGCACGTATCGGCGTTGGCCTGACGGCGGACTGTACAAAGCTGGAAATTGACCCCGAGGACAAGAAACTGATGCAGACTCGCCCTGCCTTCGGAGGCAACCTGATGGCAACAATTATCTGCCCCGATACACGTCCTCAAATGTCCACCGTACGTCCCGGAGTGATGCAGAAGAGCCAGCCTGAAAAGGGAAAGAACGGCCAGATCGTCAAGCTGCAGGTAGCATTAGCGGACAAGGATATTCGTACAATTGTACGTGAGATCGTTAAAAGCAAGAAGGAATTGGTTTCTCTTACCGATGCTGACGTTATTGTTTCAGGTGGCCGGGGCCTGGGAAGCCCGGAAGGCTTCGAGCTGTTGAAAAAACTGGCGGACGCCATGGGTGGTGTCGTCGGCGCATCTCGCGCGGCAGTAGATTCCGGCTGGATAGACCACTCCCATCAGGTCGGCCAGACAGGTACCACCGTCAAGCCGAAAATTTACGTTGCCTGCGGCATTTCGGGTGCTATCCAGCATTTAGCGGGGATGCAAAACTCTGATTTGATCATCGCCATCAATAAAAACGAACGTGCTCCTATCTTTGGCGTGGCTGATTACGGTCTGGTCGGCGATTTGTATGAGTACATACCGCTGTTGATAGCGGCATTTGAAGAGGATGCGTTATGTTTAAAACAAGAATGACCGAACTGCTTGGAATAAAGCATCCGATTATGCAGGGCGGAATGCAGAATGTTGCCAGGCCCGAGCTTGCGGCGGCCGTTTCCCGCGCTGGCGGCCTTGGCACTACTAATGTAAGCATGTTTCCTGATTTGGATGAATTTCGCTCTGCTTTGAAAAAAATAAAAAGCCTGACCGACAATCCCTTTGCAATCAATATATCACTTCTTCCGGATATCCCATTGGGAGATAAGGTAAGGTCGTACATAAAAATCGCTGCGGAGGAAGGTGTTAAGGCCTTGGAAACAGCCGGCGCAAACCCGGCCGAATATGTCCCGGACATAAAAGCGTCAGGAATGATCTGGATCCACAAGGCGCCGTCCTTTAAGCACGCCGTAAAAGCCCAGACCCTTGGAGCCGACTTCATAACAGCAGCCGGCTTTGAGGTAGGAGGTCATCCGGGCAGGGATCAGATCGGCTCCATGGTACTGACAAACAAAGCGGCCAACCATCTTAAAACTCCCGTGCTGGCGGCAGGCGGCTTCGCGGACGGCAACAGCCTGGCGGCCGCCCTGTCCCTGGGGGCCGCGGGAATTGTAATGGGCACA
>Ga0153996_1000880_pt1 | contig 12861 bp, 10 predicted proteins | sample TSNC080MetaG_FD_104728 | JGI IMG/M metagenome (GOLD analysis project Ga0153996, IMG submission 104728) | Attine ant fungus gardens microbial communities from North Carolina, USA - TSNC080 MetaG | ecosystem: Host-associated > Fungi > Mycelium > Unclassified | place: USA: North Carolina, Lumber...
GTTTCAATCCACGCCCCTGCAAAGGGGCGACTAGCGCGGACGACGAGGCGTATGAGCAGATAGGCGTTTCAATCCACGCCCCTGCAAAGGGGCGACCAGACGCAATTATGGCGAATTTTCCATTTACGACGGTTTCAATCCACGCCCCTGCAAAGGGGCGACATCACGTGTAGACTTTTTTTATCCTGATCGCGATTGTTTCAATCCACGCCCCTGCAAAGGGGCGACAGCAAAAAGTTGCAATTCACTCTACTTTTCACAGGAATTTTGGGAACAGACCTTTAAAAATCCAGCTTTTAAAGATTTATCAACCACCCCGCTTACTTGGTCATAATAAAAAGTAAAGAATATAGTCAGTTTTTCTCTGTGTACTTACGGTTCGCACCAAGCGACTTAATAAATCCTTAAGTATCTTAACTTTCGCAGAGCGGAAATCCATCACAGTATCATGATTTAGCTAAGAAGACGGGCATAAAAGTATTTGAGTATTCTTTATATTTTCGTCATTAGAAGTTTATTTCCTGCTGATTTTGACAGGGCCTCCGTCCTTAGATGTGACGGAAAAACAGGCTATTCATCCCGGTATACCGTCTTTATCAAGCAAAATTGTATCGATACAAAATGTAAAATTTTTCTTTATATCTTGAATTCTATTTTTTTCATTGCTATAATTAAATTCATTAGCGCTGCAGCTTGTATCGGTACAATTATACTGCAGCGCAATTTTCCTACACAAGAGGAGGCTTATCATTATGCAAAAACTTAACAAAAATCTGGCTCAGATGTTAAAAGGTGGCGTCATTATGGACGTCACCAATGAAGAGCAGGCAAAAATCGCCGAAGCAGCCGGCGCTGTTGCCGTTATGGCTTTAGAGAGAGTACCTGCCGACATTCGCCGCGAAGGCGGAGTCTCGCGGATGTCCGACCCTAAAATGATCCGGGAGATTAAAGCAGCCGTGACGATTCCGGTCATGGCCAAGGCCCGCATTGGCCACTTTGTCGAAGCACAGATCCTCGAAGCTATCGGCATTGATTATGTGGACGAAAGCGAAGTATTAACTCCTGCCGACGACCTCTTCCACATCAATAAAAGCGCGTTTAAAATCCCCTTTGTCTGCGGCGCCCGCAACCTGGGTGAAGCTCTGCGCCGTATTGGCGAAGGCGCAGCTATGATCCGCACCAAGGGCGAAGCCGGTACCGGCAATGTTGTCGAGGCTGTCCGGCATATGCGGACAATTTCGGCTGACATGCGGCGAGTCAAAGCAGCACCCCCGGAAGAACTTATGAGCGTTGCCAAGGAGATGGGGGCTCCCTATGAATTAATTCATTATGTATGGGAGCATGGCAAACTGCCTGTTGTTAATTTTGCGGCAGGCGGCATTGCAACGCCGACTGATGCGGCTTTGATGATGCAGCTTGGCTGTGACGGTGTTTTTGTCGGTTCCGGTATTTTCAAATCAGGTGACCCAGCCAAACGCGCCAAGGCAATCGTCGAGGCAACTACCCATTATAATGACCCGGAAATGCTGGCTAACATCTCTGAAAACCTGGGCGAGCCTATGGTAGGCATTGAGATTGATAAAATCGACCCGTCAGAACGGTTAGCCACCAGAGGGTGGTAATATGCTGACAGTCGGGGTTTTAGCCCTGCAGGGGGCGGTACAGGAACATCTGGACCGTCTCAACTCACTGCCTGGAGTAACCGGCGTGGCGGTAAAGAAAGCGACAGAATTTGCCACTATTGACGGCCTCATCCTGCCTGGCGGAGAATCGACGGCCATTGGCAAGCTATTGCTCCAGTACAGACTGACGCAAACAATCGTTGACAAAGTGCGGTCAGGCCTACCCGTATGGGGAACGTGCGCCGGCATGATTCTGCTGGCTAAAAGCATTGTTGGTGAAAGCACTTGCCACCTGGGACTGATGGATATTACGGTACAGAGAAACTCTTACGGCAGCCAGCTCGATAGCTTCATGACCAACCTTCTTGTACCGAGCGTATCGGCTACGCCTATCCCCCTGGTATTTATCAGGGCGCCGCATATCGCCGGCGCAACAGCCGGCGTCAGGGTGCTGGCTACTGTCGACGATAAAATTGTGGCTGTTGAACAAGACAATATGCTGGCAACAGCCTTTCACCCGGAATTGACGGACAACCTGGCCTTTCACCGTTATTTTGTAGAAAAATTGACAGGCAACCCATCGTCACCCTCATAGATCACGTTCTCTACCACCTTGTCTTTGGCTGATTCCGAGTAGGCTAACCGGCTTGATTCGTCAAGGCTCATGCCATCAACGGCAACAGTAGGTTCTGAGGCATAGACGATTGCTGCTACCGGTGAAGCCATAATCAACAAGGTTGTTACAAGACTTAAAAAACTATTAAATAATTGCTGTACTAATTTTTTCATCGGGCATCCTCCTAACTTCCGGTATCTTGTATTCTCATTATAAACAACGTTTTTTAGTATTTCTTTAGAAGCACTGCCGCAACAGAAAATGAAAACTGCCCAATATATACCTGTAATTGAAAAACAAGTAGTCCGCAGCTCCCTTAGGTGGCTACAGACTACTCGTTTTTTCAATTACAGGTTGCTAAGCCAATTAATTAGAAATCAACCTGTTTATCATATCCAGGCGCGAAACCATGGCCGCGCATCATACCCTTACCGTTGATCATCTGCGTTACCCGCTCGGCTAATGTTTTTTTCATTTCTGCGGCCTTGTCGGCAGAAATACGGCCGGCTTTAACACCATCATCAATCCGCTGCGTCATTTGTGTTGTTATAAATTTCTTTAATGTTTTTTCAGAAACGCCATGCTCTTTGGCAATCGTCACTAAGCTCTTGCCGGACTTAACCTCATTTCTAAATGTTTCGTCATCAACCTTCAGCAGCTCTAACAGTTTCGCATTCCCCATAAAACCGTGGCCTGCCTTAGGGCCATTAGCTTTATTCTTATGCCTATTGTGCATAGGGCCTTTACCGTTAATCATCTGGGACACGCGCTCATCCATATTGGCCTTCATTTTCCCGGCCTGCTCAGCTGTGATGCGGCCTGCCGCTACGCCCTCATCAATCCGCTCTGTCATCTGTGTTGTCATAAATTTCTTTAATGTTTTTTCAGAAACGCCATGCTCTTTGGCAATCGTCACTAAGCTCTTGTCGGACTTAAGCTCGCTTCTAAATGCTTCGGCATCAATCTTCAGCAGCTCTAACAGTTTCGCATCCCCCATAAAACCGTGGCCTGCCCTAGGGCCAGGAGCTTTATCCTTATGCATATTATGCATGGGGCCTTTACCGTTAATCATCTGGGACACACGCTCATCCATATTGGCCTTCATTTTCTCGGCCTGCTCAGCCGTGATGCGGCCTGCCTTGATGGCCTCTTCCATGTGCTGATTTTTCTGGGCAATTAAAAAGTCTTTAAGCACCTGCTCAGATACACCATGCTCACCGGCAATAGCAACAAGTGTTTTTCCGGCTTCGATTTCTGTTTTAAAAGTTTGCTCATCGATATTAAGCAGTGTAAGCAGCTCACCATGTGCTTCCTTTACGCCTTTACCCTTAAAGTCTCCTCTCTCAAAAGCTCCGTGTTTCTTATTGACAGTTCCATCCTGCTGCGTCGGCGCAACAGCCGCCATGGCAATGCCACTAGCCGTAATCATAACCGCAACCCCTAAAGAAAGCAGCCACTTTTTATTTTTGTTCATCGTATTCAACCATCCTCTCAAATGTTTATTTTTTAACTGACGCTATAGTTGTATTATGCATCATAATTTTTAGAATTTTTTTTGAAGTTCTGAAGAAAAGAAAAAAGCCTCCTGATATATTAAAAATCAGAAAGGCTTGTTTGTATTTACTTTACATGTTGCTATCTCTCAGATTTAGATAAGTATCACTTACAAATCCATAATAATAGGCAGAATCATGGGACGGCGGCCAGTTTTTGAATAGAGATACTTAGCTAGTGCTTCCCTAATGCCTGCTTTTAGAGGCGCCCATTGGGTTATTGGCTGGTTTTCGTATCGTTCCAGTACGCTTTTTACAATTTTACGTGAATCCTCAATTAAAACTTCTGAGTCGCGGACATAAACAAACCCACGAGACACAATGTCGGGACCATCAAGAATACAACCCCGGGTTTTATCTAGCGTAACGACGACGATCAAGACGCCATCCTGAGATAATTGCCGCCTGTCGCGGATTACAATATTGCCAACATCGCCGACGCCTAAGCCGTCGACAAAAATTTTGCCTGACGTTACTTTGCCGGATACACGACCGGTCTCAGCAGTAAACTCAAAAACATGGCCGTTTTCCCCAATAAAGACATTGTCTTTCGGAATGCCCAGCTCATTGGCCAGCTTGGCATGGTATTTAAGCATCCGGTACTCACCATGAACCGGTATGAGGAACTTAGGCCGGACAAGGTTTAAAATGAGCTTGAGTTCTTCCTGGCTGGCATGACCGGAAACATGAATACCGGATGTTTTCTCATAAACAACATGGACGCCGGAACGCAGCAAGGCATCAATCGTCCGGCCAATGGAGCGTTCATTGCCGGGTATCGGACTTGCTGCAATAAGCACAGTATCGCCATGAGATAATTCCAGGCTGCGGTGACTTTTTGAGGCCAGCCGGCTGAGCGCAGCCATCGGTTCACCCTGGCTGCCGGTAGTCAAAATCAACATCTGACTGTCAGGATAGCGGTTAATTTCATCAACACTTATGAGAATGCCTTCCGGAATCGTCATATATCCAAGCTCTTGCGCCTTTGTGATCACTGTTATCATACTGCGGCCAAGCAACGCAACTTTACGGCCGTATTTGCAGGCCGCACTGATGGCTTGCTGTAGTCTTGGTACATTAGAGGCAAATGTCGTTAGAATAATTCGCCCCTTTGCTGAACGAAAATGTTCGTCTAAAGCAACGCTTACCGTACGTTCCGACTTGGTATAGCCGGGCCGCTCGGCATTGGTGCTGTCGGAAAGCAGGACGAGCACCCCCTGATTGCCGAGCTCAGCAAATTTATGAATATCGATCATCTGGCCGTCAACCGGCGTCTGATCAATTTTGAAATCGCCGGTATGGACAACCATTCCTACCGGAGTCTTCATCCAAATGCCCAGTGCATCGGCGATTGAGTGGTTGACCCGGATAAAGCCGACTTCAAACTGGCCAAGCTTGAGAGAATCTCCTGGGGCAACCGGAATTAGATTGTGGGCGGAAACATTATATTCTTTAAGCCGCCCCTCGACTAACCCCAAGGTAAGCCGGGAACCATAGACCGGAACATCGACCTGGCGCAGCAGATAAAATAACGAACCGATATGGTCTTCATGACCATGGGTTAAAACGACGGCTCTGATATTATCCTTATTTTCAATCAGATAGGTCATATCCGGTATAACTAAGTCAATGCCCAGCATATCCTCTTCTGGGAAAGCCAACCCGGAATCAAGGACAATGATATCATCCCCATAGCGAAATACGGTCATATTTTTCCCAATCTCGCCAAGACCGCCTAGTGGTATTATTAATAAATTGTCGTTCTTTTTCAATAGAAACCTCCATGTTTAGTATAGATTCAGTATAGAAAATGCATCATCTATCAGTTATTTATTACTAGAAATAAAGAGAGACTTAGCTTCAGATTGGGTTTTTACCCCACCTGAAGTTTAGTCGACCTTATCCGAATGACTTAGCCGCTCTTAACTCCCGCTTACAGAAGCGGGAGTTAAGACGCGGTTTAGTCATCGGATAAAGAGTTAGGACCTCTGCCAGGTCAGTCTTGCTCAACGTTACCTCATCATCCGCTCAATCTGATTTAAATTAACGCCGATCATTTACTAGTTCTTTATATTATATACAACAGTCAGGTAATTTGCAAATTTTACTGTACAATAATATTACCCTGCCGGATAATCCGCCTGTACTGGCGTAACCGCTACAGAGCGCGGCCTTCGCGACGTGCTTTTTTTGCCGCGGCTAGAAATTTTACCCCATCTGAAGTTTAGTTATCGGATAAAGAAAGACACCTGCCTACCTTAACACCTACCGTCTCCAGGCAGGTGCTTTTTCCATTACCCGGCCGATTGCTCTTCTCGTCATGTACGGCTGCCAAAATTCCGGATGAAGCAAAACGAGCAGAGTAAATAATTCCAGACGCCCTAAGAGCATGTTCACGATACAAATAAATTTTGCAAAAGGATGCACTTCGGCAAATGTTGTCGTTGGTCCAATCATGCCAAAACCAGGCCCAACGTTGCCCAAGGTTGTCGCCGCGGCCGAGATGGACTCCAGTGGCTCTAGGCCGGTTGCACTGATGAGCAGCACTGAAATAAAAAAAATAACGATGTACAGGAAAAAGAACTGCAGTATTGTATGCAGCAAGCCAAAATCGACCGGCTTTTTGTCCACCTTAACAGTGCGGACGATTCTAGGCTGCACTGCCCTAAGCAACGAGCCGACGGCGTCTTTCAACAGAATAATGATGCGGATAATTTTAATCCCACCGGCGGTAGAGCCGGCACAGCCGCCGACAAACATCAGAACGAGCAGCAGCATCTTGGCCACAGGCGGCCATTTATCAAAGTCTGCCGTAATAAATCCGGTAGACGTTATGATTGAAATAACGGTAAACAAAGCGTCGCGCAGCCCGGTTGCCAATGGGGTTGCGGCCTGAGTATAAAGAAAACAGGCAATGATAACAGTAGCAGATGTGACGATGGTCAGATAGAGCTTGAACTCGGCATCTTGAAGCAGTCTTCCCCAGCCCTTTTTCCAAACAAGGTAGTACAGGCCAAAGTTGCCACCGGCAAGAAACATAAAAAAATTCAGCACAATTTCAATCGGCAGACTATCATAGTATTTTATGCTGGCGTTCTTGGTAGAAAAACCACCTGTCGCCATAGTGGCAAAAGCATGATTGACAGCGTCAAACAGGTCCATGCCGGCCAGATACAGCAGGATGATTTCAACAAAAGTAAAGCCGACATACATCAGCCACAGGATTTTGGCCATGTGCCTAATCCGGGGCATAACTCTGTCGACAGTCGGACCCGGCGCTTCGGCCTTAAAAAGATGGATAGCATCGGCTCCCAAGTTGGTCAGGAAGACTAAAAATAAGACAATGATGCCCATACCGCCCAGCCAATGGGTCAGGCTGCGCCACAGCAATAAGCTTGCCGGCAGCATTTCGACATTAGTAATTACACTGGCGCCGGTAGTGGTAAGACCCGAAACCGACTCGAATACGGCACAAAGCAAAGAAGGCATCAGCCCTGAGAGCCAATAAGGCAGGGCCCCGAATATTCCTGTTAAAAGCCAGGTGCCGGCAACGATTAAGAAGCCCTCTCGCATACCGATATGACCTGTAGTTTCACCATAGCGAACCAGACCCAGACCGAATAAACCGGTGATCAATGCCGACAGGGCAAATGCCCGGTATACTTCTTCCTGCTGAACGATTGCGCACAGCAAGGGGACAAGCATGACCAGGGCAAAAGCACACAACATTTTTCCCAGAAAGCCTGCTACGATTTGAGTTCTCATTGGGTCTATTCCCTACCCTCTATAAAAGTCAGTACTTTGGCTGCATAATCCGGCAGAGTAAACAAGATGATCCGGTCACCGGCCTGCACAAGACTATCCCCGTTAGGAACAAGCGTATTGCCATCGCGTACAATAGCGCCGACTAAGGCAGGACGGGGAAATTTGACATCGCGCAGCCGCTTTTGGGCCAGTCTGCAGGTTGGTGAGATGTCGAGTTCGATGGCTTCGGCCTTCGCGCCCTCAAACAAAGCTACCGAGATGATATCGCCACGCCGCACCTGGCGCAATATTGTGCCGGCCGTCAGCAGCCTTGGTGAAAATACAACATCGACACCGACTTGTTCCATTAGCGTGATGTATTCGGGGCGTCCGACACGGGCAAAAGTTTTTTGCGCACCAAAATGTTTAGCCAACAAGGCAACAAGGAGGTTTAGTTTGTCATCGTCAGTTAAGCAGATAACAGCGTCACAGTTACCGATGCCTTCTTCAACTAACAGCTCAACATCTGTCCCGTCACCGCAGATGATCATAGCTTTGTCAATTACGTTTGCCAGTTCCTCACAGCGTCTGCGGTCTTTTTCAATTACTTTTACGATATAGCCGCTATTTTCCAGAATGATGGTAAGATAACGGCCAATCCTGCCAGCGCCAATAATAAAGATTTTTTCAACGCGAGTTCTTTTATCGGTAAAAGATTCTCCCAGACGATGAATAGCTTCTTTATCGCCAATAAAAAAGACACTGTCATGAGCCTCGACAACATCATTTCCCCGGGGAATAATCATCTTGTCTTTACGTAAAATACCAGCAATTAATACGTTGTCCGGCAGCGTAAGCTGGCGGACAGCAACGCCGCTAAAGGATGACTCAGCACGGATTTTGACTTCAAGCATACGCACTTTGCCGCCGGCAAAATCTTCAACATCAAGTGCAGCCGGAGTTTTGAGTATTTGGCTGATTTCTACGGCCGCAACCATTTCCGGGTTGATAATGAGATCGATTCCCAATGTCTTGCCAAAGGTCTGGCAATCATGCTCCAGGTATTCGTTATTGCGCACCCGGGCAATCGTTTTAGGGACGCCCAGCTGTTTAGCCGCCAAGCAGGCAATCATATTAACCTCATCACTGTCGGTTACGGCAATCATCATGCCCACATCGGCAATGCCTATTTCAGTAAGCAGCTTGGGGCTGGCGCCATTACCGGCCGCAGTCATGACATCAAGGTTATGCTCAATCGTTGCCCTGCGCTCATCGCTTTGCTCGATAACAATAATATCGTGTCCATCCTGGGTTAGGCGCTGCGCAAGAGTATACCCCACTTTACCTGCTCCTATAATAACAATCTTCATGATACACCTCTTTAACCCTTATCAACATCGCGCTGTAATTATCTTGTCCACAATCATTTGCGTTAGTCTCTTACATCTTTGCTTTGCTTTAACATGCCTGGACCGTCTTGAGCCACAGCTACCTCGGCCTCGCCAAATGTTTTCATGTCCTTTAGCATATGTAAAGCAGCATTAATCAGTGTCATTCCCAATGCGGCGCCCGTTCCTTCTCCCAAGCTAATATCAAGCTGCAAATAAGCCGGTATCCCTAATTGTGCCAAAGCAGCCTCATGTCCAGGCTCAGCGGCAATATGAGAGCCAATGATGTACTCTTTTGCTCCAGGAGCTATCTTTACGGCAAGCAATGCGGCCGCGGTAGTAGCAAGCCCGTCCAAAACGATAGCAGTTTTGTTGGCCGCCGCCCCCAGAATTACCCCGACCAAGCCCGCAATTTCCAAACTGCCGACTTTGGCCAATATATCCAGCGGGTCATTTTTATCCGGGCAGTTGACTGTTAAGATTGTCCTTATCTGCTTAGCATCAGCTCCATAGAGATCTTCTATAGGCTGCTCAGTATAGCAGGCGGTAACAGCCATAGCCGGGATGACGCCAGCCAATCCCATTTGTCCTAATCCCAAAATCCGGATACCTTGTGCGATTTCCGCACCGGCAATTGAGATCCCAACATCGATAGCCTGCAGCACTTGTTCTCGCGTCATGGCTGGCTCTTTGAGAATATTGCAAGTGCCAAAAGCCAGCTTTTCATGACATAACTCAGGCAAGGACGGCAAATAGGCTGCTACACCGATATCGACAAGCACCGTACTGGCCGCTACATGTTCGGCAAACACTTTGACCGGCGCATCGCCATGGCAGAAGCTGGTGATTCTCTGCAGCGTAGTCATCTGCCGGCAGTTGCAATCGCCTTGTTCAGCAACACCGTTATCCGCCGCCATAATGATAATACTCTTTTTTAGCTGGCGCGGCCGGTGATCGCCTGTGATACCTGCCAGTCTTCGCGCTATATGTTCAAAGTATCCCAGGCTATTTAGCGGTTTTGTCAGATTATCAATCCTTAGCTGACACCTCTCCATCGCCTTAGTATCCAATGCCGTTATGTCGGCAACCGTCTGTTTAAGCATCTAACTTGCCTCCCATACGATTAAGCATTGTTATTGACGCCTGCAGCATATCTATGACAACCGATGCCCCGATAGCTTCGCCTAAGCGAACCCCCAGCTCAAGGCAGGCTTCCAGCTTAAGATACCGCAAGGCAGTGATGTGAGCCGGTTCACCCGAAAGATGAGAAGCAAACATATACTCCCTGCTCAGAGGGTGAATAGCATTGGCGATCAACGCCGCAGCCGTGGTATTGAGCCCATCGATAACAACAGCACACCGGTTGGCCGCACAGCCAAGTACAACACCGGCCAGTGCGCCGATTTCAAACCCGCCGACTTTAGCCAGAACATCAATGCCGTCCCGGGCATCGGGCTGATTTTGCGCCAGCGCCCGACGGACAAGTTCAATTTTGACCTGCAGTCGGCTGTTAGAGATGCCGGTACCTCGTCCAGTAACCTGCTCGGGTGAAAAGCCGGTAAACGCCCCGACAATCGTTGCGCTTGCTGTCGTATTGCCAATACCCATCTCGCCTAGGCTGAAGCAGGTATAGCCTTGTTTTGCCTGCTGGTTGACAATCTCAATCCCTGTTTCTATCGCCTGAATGGCCTGCTGCCGCGTCATTGCCGGCCCCTCTGTAAAGTCCTGAGTACCATAAGCAACCTTCCGATGCCACAATCCAGGCACATGTGACATATTACCAGCCACACCCATATCAACAACAACCATATCAGCGCCGCAGTAGTTGGCAAACGCATTAGCACTACCGCCTTTGGCGATAAGATAATTGGCCGTCATGTGCATCGTCGTTTCTACCGGATAAGCGCTGATATCCCGCCTGGCAACGCCGTGATCGGCCGCAGCTACAATCATGCAGCTCTGCAACGCCTTGAACTCCGACTGACCGCTTATGCCGGCATATTGTCGCACCATTTGCTCCAGACGCCCTAGACTGCCGGCCTTTCCCAACAAGCCGTCCAGGCGCTGCTGTGCTCGTTGCATCGCGGCAGTATCCAGCGGAGTAACTTTCTGTAATGTTTGCTCTAACAAGCTCATAATAACCTCCGTATCTAAGTTAGTGCCTCAAAAACTAAGGGCTCTTTTGGAGTATACCCAAAAAAGCCCTCTTGTCCATGAAGGATTGTTTAGCGGTATGAGGCAGGTCTCCTGGCTCCCGGTCAATTAACTCTTACGCCTTCCCCTGAACGAGTGGCTTTTGTAAGATGTCCTCGGTACAGTGGCGGGCCCGCGCATATGTATGAAATTCCATACTCAGACTTCCCTATTCTCCCTCAGTAAGGGCACCTCAACCGTGCATATATCGTTGTCACCGTCATTATAGCAGAGCGGCCAGAAGGCCGTCAATGGATAAGTCTAAATTTCCAGAGACTGTTCATAAAACGGGTGAAGTCAACCGCTTGCATAAAGAGAGACTATTGAAATAAATATCAACGCCTGTTAAAATATAGTAAACCAAGTCATACATTAACCATTTCAACTAAATTACAGAGGGGTAAAATGGATAACAATTGTATAAGGATATTGGGAGCAAGAGAGAAAAACCTAAAAAATATAGCTGTTGAAATACCAAAAAAAGAAATTACAGTCTTTACGGGTGTATCCGGTTCGGGCAAATCATCTCTAGTATTCGAGACAATAGCAGCAGAATCCCAAAGGCAGCTAAATGAAACCTATACTAGTTTTATCCGTCACCGTATGCCACATTACGGAAAACCCGATGTGGATACTATCGAAAATTTGTCGGTAGCCTTTATTATCAATCAAAAACGATTGGGTGGCAATACCCGGTCAACGGTAGGGACAATTACAGATATTTATTCTTTATTGCGTCTATTGTTTTCACGAATTGGAAGCCCCTTTGCCGGCTATTCCGATGTTTTTTCGTTCAATAACCCAGCCGGAATGTGCAGCCACTGTCAAGGCTTAGGAAAGACGGAAACGGTTGATATTGAACGGCTATTAGATAAAGATAAAGCCTTACAGGAAGGAGCCATCCGTTTTCCGACTTTTGAACCCGGCAGTTGGCGGCTGACCCGTTATACTCATTCCGGATTTTTTGATAACGTTAAAAAAATCAGGGACTATGCTGCCGAAGAACTGGAAATATTGCTTTACGCTGACAGCATCAAGGTGAAAAATCCCGCTCCCGAATGGCATAAAACCTCATTGTATGAGGGACTAATTCCTCGTATTGAGCGGAGTTTTCTGAAAAGAGAAGATGGCGAGAAAGTAAGATACAGCAAAGAAATCGAGCGTTTTGTCATAAAACAAGATTGTCCCTACTGCCACGGTACACGCCTAAATAATAAAGTATTACATTGCAAAGTGAACGGTAAAAATATTGCTGAATGTGCTGATATGCAGATAAACGAACTCTTAGAGTTTGTTCAATCAGTCCATGCTCCTGTAGCGGCTACAATTGTTTCAGAACTGGTGAAGCGGCTACGGTACATAGCATCTATTGGAATGGACTATTTAAGTTTGAGCAGAGAAACTTCTACACTTTCAGGTGGGGAATCACAAAGAATAAAAATGGTTTGTCAACTAGGCAGCAGTTTAACTCAGGCAAAACGCATGAAAGAGTATCCTAAGAAAAATAGCAGAGATACATTTTTTTTACAAATCCATCAGACGGTCAATAAACCGTGATAGATTACAGCCAATGGGGCAAGACAGAATATTTTGTGTAAAAATATTTTCCCATAGACAAGAAAATAGTATGAGCAGTACAGAGTTTACCAACAAATCAAAAATGAAATTTGGCCGTGATGACCATTGTCTCAGCAGGCAACGGTAGTATGCGCGGCATAGCCGTGAATGCTGCCGTTGCCTGCTGA
>Ga0153996_1000881_pt1 | contig 12858 bp, 11 predicted proteins | sample TSNC080MetaG_FD_104728 | JGI IMG/M metagenome (GOLD analysis project Ga0153996, IMG submission 104728) | Attine ant fungus gardens microbial communities from North Carolina, USA - TSNC080 MetaG | ecosystem: Host-associated > Fungi > Mycelium > Unclassified | place: USA: North Carolina, Lumber...
ATGGGGCAAAACCGGCAGAACCGGGGGAATTTACAAAGCGGGCGTTCTTAAATGGCCGGATTGATCTGTCACAGGCGGAAGCAGTGATTGATGTGATTCAGGCCAAGAATGAATATGCAGTGAGAAATTCGGTCAGCCAGTTAAAGGGCTCCGTATCCAGAAAGGTTCGGGAAATAAGAGATAACATTCTTTATCAGGTGGCATATATTGAATCGGCCCTGGATGATCCGGAACACATTTCTCTTGTGGGTTATTCGGAAGCATTGTTGAAAACACTGGAGCCAATTGTAAAAGATGTGGATAAGATGATTCGTTCTGCTGACAATGGAAGGGTGGTTGATGAAGGGGTTAAAACAGTGATTCTTGGAAAACCTAATGCCGGGAAATCTTCTTTAATGAATGTGTTGCTGGGGCAAGAGCGGGCGATTGTCACGGAGATTGCGGGAACGACCAGAGATACTTTGGAAGAGCAGATTCAGTTGCATGGGATCAGTCTTAATATTATTGATACGGCTGGGATTCGGGATACTGAGGATGTGGTGGAAAAGATTGGGGTATTGCGGGCGAGGAATGTTGCAGACGAAGCAGATTTGATTATTTATGTGGTGGATGGATCCAGGATTTTAGATGAAAATGATGAGATGATTATCGATTTGATTCAGGATCGGAAGGCTATTGTAATATTAAATAAATCGGATTTGGCAATGTTGATTTCCAAGGAGGAGCTGGCAGAAAAGACCAGGCACCAGGTCATTGCTGTTTCAGCAAAGGAAGAAACTGGAATTGATGAGCTGGAGCAGGCAATCCGGGCTATGTTTTATGCGGGAGAGATTGATTTTAATGATGAAATTATGATTACTAATGTTCGTCATAAAACAGCTTTGATTGATACGAAAGAGAGTCTTGCGATGGTGCAGGAGGGAATTTTAAATGGTATGCCGGAGGATTTTCTGACCATTGATTTGATGAATGCCTTTGAGGCATTGGGAACAATCATTGGCGAGGCGGTTGGCGAGGATTTGATTAACGAAATATTTAGTGAATTTTGTATGGGTAAGTAAGAAAAGGCGGGAAAGGAAATAAAAAGATGGCACATTCGGCGGGAAGAGTAAAAGAAAGTTATGATGTTGTGGTAGTCGGTGCCGGTCATGCCGGATGTGAGGCGGCGCTTGCATGTGCCAGACTGGGATTGCGAACGATTTGTTTTACTGTAAGTGTGGACAGTATTGCTCTGATGCCTTGCAATCCCAATATCGGCGGCAGTTCTAAGGGACATCTGGTCAGAGAATTGGATGCTTTGGGCGGAGAAATGGGCAAAAATATTGATAAGACTTTTATTCAGTCAAAAATGTTGAATGAATCCAAGGGTCCGGCGGTACATTCTTTACGGGCCCAGGCAGATAAGCAGAATTATAGCCGCGAAATGCGTCAGACGATGGAGAATACCAGGAATCTGGTGATTCGGCAGGCAGAAGTGACGAAATTGATTGTTGAGAATAAGATGATAAAGGGTGTTGAAACTTTTTCCGGCGCGGTTTATGAGGCAAAAGCAGTGATTTTGGCCACCGGCACTTATTTGAAAGCTCGTTGTATCTATGGTGAAGTGAGTAATAATACTGGGCCAAATGGCTTACAGTCGGCTAATTATTTGACCGATTCTTTACTTGCAAACGGGATTGAGATGTATCGTTTTAAGACAGGGACACCAGCTCGGGTTGATCGGAAAAGTATTGATTTTTCTAAAATTGAGGAGCAGTTTGGTGACGAAAGAGTGGTGCCGTTTTCATTTTCTACGGATCCTGAGTCGATACAGAAGGAGCAGGTCTCTTGCTGGTTGACTTATACAAATGAAGAAACCCATCGGATTATTCGTGATAATCTGGATCGTTCACCGTTGTTTTCTGGTGCAATTGAGGGGACTGGACCCAGGTATTGCCCTTCGATTGAGGATAAGGTGGTGAAGTTTCCGGATAAAAACCGGCATCAGGTATTTATTGAGCCGGAGGGACTTTATACGAATGAAATGTATCTAAGTGGTATGTCCAGTTCATTGCCCGAGGATGTGCAGTATGCCATGTATCGCACGGTTCCGGGGCTGGAGCAGGTGGATATTGTCAGGAATGCTTATGCCATTGAGTATGATTGTATTAATTCCCGGCAGTTAAAGTCTTCTTTGGAGTTTAAGGAAATGAATGGATTGTTTAGTGGCGGCCAGTTTAATGGAAGTTCCGGGTATGAAGAAGCGGCTGTTCAGGGCTTTATGGCCGGAGTGAATGCGGCGATGCAGATTATGGGGAAAGAAGCGGTGGTGTTAGATCGTTCCCAGGCTTACATTGGGGTTTTGATTGATGATCTGGTGACGAAAGAGAATCGGGAACCTTATCGGATGATGACTTCCCGGGCGGAGTACCGGCTGTTGCTGCGGCAGGACAATGCGGACTTGCGGCTGCGGAGGATTGGCCATGAGATTGGATTGGTGGATGATGAAACATATGAGAAATTGTTGAAGAAGGAACAGGATATTGCTGCAGAAGTGGAAAGATTGGAAAAGACGAATGTTGGGGCCAATCAGAAGGTGCAGGATTTTTTAAAGGAACATGGCAGTACGGAGTTGAAGACGGGGGCTACTTTGGCGGAATTGGTGAGGCGGCCGGAATTGAATTATCTCATGTTAATCGAAATTGACGAGAAAAGACCCCTTTTGCCTTATGATACGTTAGAGCAAGTTAACATAAATATTAAATATGCGGGGTATTTGAAGCGTCAGCAGCAGCAAGTAACGCAGTTTAAAAAATTGGAAAATAAGAAACTGCGTTTGGATTTTGACTATCGTACGGTGAAGAGTTTACGGATTGAGGCGGTTCAGAAGCTGAATTTATATAAGCCGTCTTCGATTGGACAGGCTTCGCGGATTGCGGGGGTGTCGCCGGCGGATATATCCGTGTTGTTGGTCTATTTGGAACAAATGCGGCATGGTGGACATAGAGAGGAAGTTGTGGATTAATGGATCAGTTATTTAAGGATTGTGTAGAAAAAGGTCTGGGTGAAATAGGGGTTTCTTTGGATCAAATGCAGATGGAGCAGTTTTATCGGTATTATGAGTTGTTGATCCAGTGGAATAAGGTGATGAATCTGACTGCCATTACGGAGTTAGAAGATGTGGTGGTTAAGCATTTTATGGATAGTATTTCGCTTGTTAAAGGGATTAAAAAACTGCCGGAGATTTCGGCTGCGGTGATTGATGTGGGAACAGGGGCTGGGTTTCCAGGGATCCCTTTGAAGATTGCGTTTCCAGGATTGTCTGTTACGTTATTGGATTCTTTGAATAAAAGAGTGAATTTTTTGAATGAAGTAATAGGACAATTGGGGTTGGAGCGGATTGAGGCGGTTCATGGACGGGCTGAGGATTTAGGGAGAGATCAAAAGTACCGGGAAAAATATGATTTTTGTGTTTCCCGGGCAGTGGCTAATGTTTCGACTTTGGCGGAGTATTGTTTGCCGTTTGTTAAAGTTGGGGGGTATTTTGTTCCTTATAAGTCAGGGAAGATTGATGAGGAATTGGAGATGGGGAAAGGGGCTTTGAGAGTTCTTGGCGGAGAGATGGAGGATGTGGTAAAGTTTCAGCTGGCGGGTGGGTCAATGGAACGGTCTTTTGTGATGGTGCGTAAGGTGAAGGGGACACCGGGGCGGTTTCCGCGGAAGGCGGGATTGCCTTCGAAGGAACCATTGTGACGGTGGTGGGAATAGGTATGATGTCAAAAAAACTGGGCCAGCGGTGATGCTGGTCCAGTTTTTTAATACTACGATGATTTAATGTTGGGGGACAATTTCGATCCAGTAGCCGTCGGGGTCGCTGATGAAGTAGATGCCCATGGCTTCGTTTTCGTAGCAGATGATACCCATCTCTTTATGTTTCACGTGAAACATTTCAAATTCGTCGGTGATGAAGGCCAGGTGGAATTCGCACTCTCCCAGGTTGTATGGATCTTTGCGGTCTTTTAGCCAGGTTAGTTCCAGAGTAAAATCGCTGAGATTATCGCCCAGGTAGACTAATTTAAAGGATCCGTCAGAGGCTGTTTTTTCTCTGACCGGTTTCAGGTTTAGAGCGTCTTTGTAGAATTTGATACTTTTGTCTAAGTCAAGAACGTTGAAGTTGTAGTGATTAAATTTGATCATGGGATGATTCCTTTCTTTTTCATTTTTTAATGTTTCACGTGAAACATTTAGCCAAAATAGGTCTTGATTATTTTTTGTAGTTCAGCAGGAGCTTCCAGTTGTGGTAGATATTTGGTTTCTGGTATTAGTGTAATTTCAATAGCTGGATTAATGGGCTTATATTCTTCCAGGAGTTCTTCTATATTTGGAGTTCCTTTGCCACCGATCAGGTAGATGCTATTATCAATTTTCTTTAGTGCGTTTACGATATTGCATTTGCAGTAATTGCATTGCACACTGGCATATAATGATTTTGGAGAGGTGCCAAGGTGTGCTGATTCGTAGTACGAATCAATTAAGGATGATGTTACGGAGTAGGGGTTATAGAAGGCTTCTTTCTTAAAATATTCTATAATCTCATTCCGTGAACTGGCAATGTGATAAAGAAGGGTTCCGATTACTGGAATATCAATCAGAAACTTGTAGGATTTAGCTGTTTTTCCGGGGATTTGGCTATAGTTCATCAGGCTTAAAGGGTTAATCAGCATTAATTGATTGAATAGCTCAGGGCTGTTGGCACATGCCATAACAGGAATCGATGCGGATTCGCCGGTGGCTATTACGTTGGTTCTATGGCCGATTTCTGATTTAATAAAATCGGAAATCAGCTGGACATAGAGATAATTGGTGTAAATCATGCATGGTTTTTCGGAACGCCCGCAGCCGAGAAGATCCAGGGTGTAGATGGTATAGTGATCTTTTAGGCGGGGAATCATCTGCTTCCATTCGTAGCCGCTGGAACAGGTATTTAAATCATGAATAAGAAGCAGGGGTTTCCCACTTCCTTCTTTTGTATAATGGATATCGCCCAGGCGCCATTTAAAACAAAGGGATTCCGGTTCTGCCAGGAGATTCTTAGAAATGGCAGCGGTTTTAACAAACTTGTTAATGGCAGCGGTAACTGCGGTGGCACCTGCGGATAAAATCAATAGAGTCAGTAATTTGTTTTTAGCTTTCATACCTACACAGGCTCGGTGACTCGTGGCATTAGTCATGAGAAGAGAGCCGTACTCCTTTTCTTGATATGTTTTTGTGATATAGCTAATACTAGTATAATACAAAACATTAATTGATACAACAAGCTTTTTTTAAAATGTTTCACGTGAAACATTTATATAGATTATTCTGTAGAGATATGATATACTAAAAAAGTATTTAATAATTTCGTAATACTTAAAAGAGGATAATATGGGAAGAATTATTGCAATCGCAAATCAAAAGGGTGGGGTAGGAAAGACAACCACGGCTATTAATCTGTCATCATGTTTGGCGGAAGCCGGGGAGCGGGTTTTAACAGTGGATTTTGATCCGCAAGGGAATGCAACCAGTGGGCTTGGTTTTGAAAAGGAATATATGGATAAAACGGTCTATGAATTACTGGTTGGAGACTGTAATTTGGAGGACTGCATTATCAGAGAAGTGCAGGAGAATCTGGATGTGCTTCCTTCGGATGTGAATCTGGCCGGGGCAGAGATTGAATTATTGGACGAACCGGGGAAGGAATTGTTATTAAAACGGGAATTGGATAAAATAAAAGGGTATTATGATTTTATTGTTATCGATTGTCCGCCTTCTTTAAGTTTACTTACAATTAATGCATTGACTGCGTCGGATACTGTTTTGGTGCCGATTCAATGTGAATATTATGCCTTGGAAGGATTGAGCCAGATCTTGCAGACGGTGGATTTGGTTAAGAAAAAGCTGAATCCAAGACTGGAGTTGGAAGGTGTGGTATTTACGATGTATGATGCCAGAACCAACTTGTCTTTGGAAGTGGTAGAGAGTGTAAAAAACCATTTAAACAGGACGATTTATAAAACAATAATTCCGCGTAATGTACGATTGGCGGAAGCACCAAGTCATGGCATGCCGATCAATTTATATGATTCCCGGTCGAGTGGTGCGGAAAGCTACCGAATGTTGGCGGCAGAAGTGATTTGTAGAGGAGAAATGTAGCATGTCAGCAAAAAGAGGATTGGGAAAAGGTTTGGGGGCCTTTTTTGGCGATGAAGTAGTTCAGGAAGTAGTGACAGATAAGGAAACACAAAAAGAAGTAAAGCGGGAAGCGGATAAGCTTTCTTTAAAGATATCGGAAATTGAACCAAATAGGAGTCAGCCAAGAAAAGGGTTTGATGATGAAAAGCTTCAGGAGCTGGCGGATTCGATTCGGCAGTATGGTATTATTCAGCCATTGGTAGTGAAAAAAAAGGATTCTTATTATCAGTTGATTGCCGGTGAGCGGCGTTGGCGGGCGGCAATGATTGCCGGTTTAAAGGAAGTTCCGGTGGTTATTAAGGATTATAATGACCAGCAGGTGATGGAAATTGCCTTAATTGAGAATGTTCAGCGTGAGGATCTGAACCCAATTGAGGAGGCAATGGCCTATCAGCAGTTAATTCAAGAGTATGGGTTAAAGCAGGAGGAAGTGGCCAGCCGGGTGTCAAAGAGCCGAACGGTGATTACCAATAGTATGCGTTTGCTGAAGCTTGATCCGAAGGTGCAGCAGATGTTGGTGGAGAACCGGATCAGCAACGGTCATGCCAGGGCTTTGCTGGTGATTGAAAATCCGAAGGTGCAGATTCAGATGGCAGAAAAGATTGAAAAATATAATATGAGTGTGCGGGAGATTGAAAAGGCAGTTAAATTGCTGGATAAAAAGCCAAAGACGAAAAAGGAAAAGCCGGAGGATGAAGCCCTGACTTTAGTCTTTCAGGAGTTGGAAGACAGAATGAAAATGATTATGGGTACAAAAGTTCTTATTAGCAGAAAAGACAGGAATAAAGGAAGAATTGAGATCGAATACTATTCAGAGTCGGAGTTGGAGCGGATTGTGGAATTAATCGAATCAATTCGGTAATTTAGCTTCTCAGAAGTTGCTTTTTAACTTCTGAGAAAAGGCGGGTGTTTTTTCCGCCGTAAATCTGATTATGAGAACACGGTTTTTGTTCTCATAATATTGAAAAAGTACAACGGATGGGAGTGAAATTCAGGATGGAAGGAAGCATGTTAAATCGTTTGGGATTTGATCCAATATATCTCATCATCGGACAGGCAGTTCTGACATTAATATTATTAGCAATTATGGTTGTATGTTTGATACAGATGAGAAAATTATACCGGCGATATGATTGTTTTATGAGGGGGAAAGATGCGGAGACCTTAGAAGATATCATTCTTAGCCAAATGGAAGAAATCCAGGCGTTAAAGGCGGAAGATCGTGCTAATAAGGATTCTATTAGAATTGTAAATAAAAATATCCGTGCGTCATTTCAGAAATTTGGTATGGTAAAGTATAATGCATTTAAAGGAATGGGTGGAAGTCTAAGTTTTACGTTTGCTTTACTGGATTATACAAATTCAGGTTTTATTATTAATTCTGTTCATAATAGAGAAGGGTGCTATTTGTATTTAAAAGAAGTGGATCGCGGACAAACAGAAATCCTGTTGGGAAGTGAGGAAAAGGAAGCGCTGGAACAGGCTCTGGGTTATTAAAAATTACTGTCAAAACTGAATTTTCTGTTAACTTTGTATCCTGTTAACAGAAAGGCAGTTTTGATAGTTTTTTTTTCTCAATTTCAATATAATTTGTCGAATAATACAATATATCGCCCTAGTATGAAGGAAAATTCTACTAAACTAACATAAAGGGGATGATACTTATGACAATATGTGAAGCCACTTGTCTGAGAATTAATGAATTGTGCAGACAAAAAAATATCAGTGGCTATATGGTATGTTATCTGGCGGGAATGCCACCGTCTACGTTTAAAAGTATTATTAGTGGAAAAAGTAAAAACCCAGGAATTGTAAATATCAATAAAATTGCTGATGGATTAGGAATTACGATCCGTGAATTTTATAATTCGGATATTTTTAATGAATTGGATTTTGATGAGTAAGTGGTTATAGAAGCAGGGTTAAAATTATATAAATTTAGCCCTGCTTTTTTTTGAAATTTTACATATATTATATTGACAATTATTTAACAATCATGTATAATCCAAATACAGGATGTGTTAAAAAAATATCAATCTCGTTTTTTATGAAGTAGGAGGACGAAAATATGGCGAAGAGAGAGCAGTTAGTAGTTCCGCAGCTTGTTGACAGCACCCAGACACTGCAGGAAAAGATGAAAGCAATGCGGGAAGCGCAGAAGATTTTTGCGGCCTATTCCCAGGAGCAGGTGGATAAAATTTTCTTTGAGGCTGCTTCTGCCGCAAATAAGATGAGAATTCCTCTGGCAAAAATGGCGGTAGAAGAAACCGGCATGGGAATCGTGGAAGATAAGGTCATTAAAAATAATTATGCTTCTGAATATATTTATAATGCATATAAGGATACCAGGACGGTTGGTGTTATTGAAGAGGACAAAACCTATGGCATGCAGAAAATTGCTGATCCGATTGGTCTGGTAGCGGCAGTTATTCCGACAACCAATCCGACTTCGACAGCGATTTTTAAAACCTTAATTTGTTTGAAGACCCGGAATGCGATTATGATATCCCCACATCCGCGGGCTAAGAATTCGACGATTGCAGCAACCAGGGTCGTGTTGGATGCGGCGGTGAAGGCTGGTGCGCCGGAGGGAATTGTCGGCTGGATCGATGTGCCGTCATTGGAGATGACTAATACGGTTATGAAGGAGTCGGATATCATTCTGGCAACCGGCGGTCCTGGTATGGTAAAGGCAGCGTATTCTTCCGGCAAACCGGCATTGGGTGTAGGTGCCGGTAATACACCGGTTATTATGGATGAAACTGCGGATATTAAGATGGCAGTCAGCTCGATTGTTCTTTCCAAAACATTTGACAATGGGATGATTTGTGCTTCGGAGCAGTCAGTGACAGTGTTGGAGCCGATCTATGAGGAAGTAAAGAAAGAATTTGTTTATCGTGGCTGCTATTTCTTGAAGGAGGATGAACTTGATAAGGTTCGAAAAACGATCATTATCAATGGTGCGCTGAATGCAAAGATTGTTGGTCAAAGTGCGTATACCATTGGGAAGCTGTCCGGGATAGAAGTGCCGCAGGATGCCAAGATTCTGATTGGCGAGGTGGAATCGGTGGATATCAGTGAGGAATTTGCCCATGAGAAGTTATCTCCGGTACTGGCAATGTATAAGGCAAAAACCTTTGATGAGGCAATTGGCAAAGCGGAGCAGCTGGTTGCTGACGGTGGCTATGGCCATACCTCTTCGCTGTATGTGGATACCAGGGAGCAGGAGAAGATTGCGAAGTTCGCAGCGGCGATGAAAACCTGCCGTATCCTGATAAATACTCCGTCTTCTCACGGTGGTATCGGTGACTTGTATAACTTTAAGCTGGCACCTTCTTTAACTCTGGGTTGTGGTACCTGGGGCGGCAACTCCGTATCGGAGAACGTTGGCGTGAAGCATTTGTTGAACATCAAGACGGTGGCTGAGAGGAGAGAGAATATGCTGTGGTTCCGTGCACCTGAAAAGATTTATATGAAGAAGGGCTGTATGCCGGTAGCATTGGATGAGCTGGGTACGGTCATGAATAAGAAACGGGCATTTATCGTGACGGATACCTTCTTATATAGAAATGGTTTTACGAAGGAAATTACTGATAAACTGGATCAGATGGGCATTACATATCAGTGTTTTGCGGATGTTCAGCCGGATCCGACTTTGGCGAATGCTGAGGCAGGTGCTAAGGCCATGGCAGCGTTTGAACCGGATGTTATCCTTGCTTTTGGCGGGGGTTCGGCGATGGATGCGGCGAAGATCATGTGGGTATTGTATGAGCATCCGGAGGTGGACTTCCAGGATATGGCGATGCGGTTCATGGATATCCGGAAACGTGTTTATACATTCCCTAAAATGGGTGAGAAAGCTTATTTTGTGGCAATCCCAACCTCTTCCGGTACCGGTTCGGAGGTAACGCCGTTTTCGGTTATTACCGACCAGGAGACGGGGGTCAAATATCCGTTGGCAGATTATGAACTGCTGCCGAAGATGGCAATCGTTGATGTGGATAATATGATGAGTCAGCCAAAGGGTCTGACCAGTGCTTCTGGTATCGACGTACTGACTCATGCACTGGAGGCATATGCGTCGGTAATGGCGACGGATTATACGGACGGTATGGCGCTGAAGGCAATGAAGAATGTCTTTGATTATCTGGGCGAAGCTTATGAGCATGGCGATCATCTGGTGGCCCGTCAGAAGATGGCGGATGCGTCTTGTATGGCTGGTATGGCATTTGCCAATGCGTTCTTAGGCGTATGCCATTCCATGGCGCATAAACTGGGTGCTTATCATCACCTGCCCCACGGAATTGCCAATGCACTGATGATTTCGCTGGTGATTGAGTTCAATGCGGCGGAGAACCCAAGAAAGATGGGAACCTTCTCCCAGTATCAGTACCCCCACACCAGCGAAAGATATGCGGAATGTGCCAGATTCTGTGGTATTCAGGCGAAGAATGATGATGAGGCCGTACAGAAGCTGATTGAGAAGATCGAAGCTTTGAAAGAGGCTGTCGGCGTAAAGAAGACCATCAGGGATTATGGCGTAGATGAGAAGCATTTCCTTGAGACGCTGGATGTGATGACCGAGCAGGCCTTTGACGACCAGTGTACCGGTGCTAATCCCAGATATCCGCTGATGAGTGAGATTAAAGAAATGTATCTGAAAGCTTTCTATGGCTGATAAGATGGAAAAGGGAGGTGTGAGCTTGCTTACATACCTCCCTTCATCATTGCTCATTTTAGTGAAAAGCCATGGACATATACACTTTACTGTGCTAATATGATAGAGTGCTATTGCACGGTTAAACAGCAACAAGAATAAAAGGAGGAGCATTATTTATGAAAAAGAAAGTGATGAGTTTGGTAATGGCGGGCATGATGGTCTTATCCCTGGCTGGATGTAACAGTAAGCCGGCAGAGACAACCGCCGCAACTGCGGCAAGCAGCGAAGCAGAATCAGAATCAGAAGCGGCATCTGCGGAAGAAGCAAGTGAAGCTGGCACGGAGGTGGTGACAGCAGGTGCTACCTTTACCGTTGGTTTTGATCAGGATTTCCCACCGATGGGATTTATTGGCAATGATGGCGAATATACCGGTTTTGATCTGGCACTGGCCAGGGAAACGGCAACCCGCCTGGGATTAGAATTTGTTCCGCAGCCAATTGCCTGGGATTCCAAGGATATGGAACTGGATTCTGGTAATGTTGATTGTATCTGGAATGGTTTTACAATGAACGGCCGCGAGGATAATTATACCTGGACCGATGCTTATATGAATAATGAGCAGGTATTTGTGGTTTTAGCCGACAGTGAGATCCAGATGGTTGCTGATCTGGCTGGTAAGGTAGTAGCAGTACAGGTGGATTCTTCGGCGGAAGCAGCATTGAAGGATGATCCGGATTTAGTTGCAACGTTTGGCACTTTGCAGACGGTACCGGATTACAATACGGCACTTCAGGATCTGCAGATGGGTGCAGTGGATGCGGTTGCGATGGATTCTATTGTAGCTGGTTTCCAGATCGAACAGCGTGGTGACGGTTTCCGCTGGCTGGATGAGACTTTAGCGGCTGAGCAGTATGGAGTTGGTTTTAAGAAAGGCAATACCGAGTTAAGAGATCAGGTTCAGAAGGTATTGGAGGAAATGGCAGCGGACGGTACTTTAGCGAAGATTTCCGAGGAATGGTTCTCTAAGGATATTACTACAATTGGAAAATAACAATAGCAAGGGCGGCAGGTAACAGTTATGAGTATCAGTATGATGGTTTCCCAGCTGGCGGCAGGTATGCTGGTCAGCATTCAGATTTTTTTGGTGACGTTGATTTTTTCATTGCCATTTGGATTGGTAATCGCATTTGGGCGGATGTCGAAGAATGTGGTAATCAGTTCGGTTGTAAAGTTTTACATATCTGTGATGCGGGGAACTCCTTTGATGCTTCAGCTGATGGTGGTCTACTTTGGTCCCTATTATATCTTTGGGATCAAGGTGACCAACTCCTACCGGCTTTGGGCGGCGTTTATCGGGTTTGTGATCAACTATGCGGCGTACTTTGCCGAGATTTACCGGGGTGGGATTCAGTCGATGCCGGTGGGTCAGTATGAGGCGGCGCAGCTGCTGGGCTATCATAAGTTTCAGACCTTTTTCCGGATTATCCTGCCGCAGGTGATGAAGCGGATTCTGCCGTCAGTGACGAATGAGGTTATCACACTGGTGAAGGATACTTCGCTGGCATTTACGATCAGTGTGATGGAGATGTTTACCATGGCCAAGGCGCTGGCGTCTTCCCAGACCAGTATGGTGCCGTTTATGGCCGCCGGCTTGTTCTATTACATTTTTAATCTGTTGATGGCAATGGTGATGGAATGGATCGAGAAGAAGCTTTCCTATTATGAGAACTAGCAGGGGGATGTCATGAATTTACTGGAAATGAATCGTGTGAAAAAGTCCTTTGACGGACTTGATGTAATTAAGGATATTTCCCTGGCGGTGGGTGAGGGTGAAATCGTCTCGATCATTGGTCCGTCTGGTTCGGGGAAATCTACGTTGCTGCGCTGTGCCACGATGTTAGAGACCATGGATAGCGGCGAGCTGATTTATCTGGGTGAGAAGGCAGCATGGAATGACGAAACCGGGAATACGATATATGCTTCTAAG
>Ga0153996_1000882_pt1 | contig 12855 bp, 11 predicted proteins | sample TSNC080MetaG_FD_104728 | JGI IMG/M metagenome (GOLD analysis project Ga0153996, IMG submission 104728) | Attine ant fungus gardens microbial communities from North Carolina, USA - TSNC080 MetaG | ecosystem: Host-associated > Fungi > Mycelium > Unclassified | place: USA: North Carolina, Lumber...
ACCCGACCCCGGCAGATCCGGATGATTCCGAAGTGCCGGTCAGCATTTACAAGCCGTTGATTTCAGTGAAAAAGATCGCAGATAAAACAACAGTCACGGATGACGGCGATAAGATATCCGGGTGGTACTGCTATGAAGATACTGTCAATTATACGATAACGGTAAGCAATGACGGAAATACGGACGTTTTTGATCTATACGTGATTGACGCCATAACGCAAGAGCTGGCGGCGGCATTGGTAAAAGATTCCGCCAGGTTCGTTATCGACGGATCCGGCACCGTCACGACGGCCGAAGGCAACAAGGTAATCATTATACAAAATTCCAAGACGGAAGTAGTGCTTGATAAATTAGCGGCAGGAGACAGCGTAACATTGGAATTCACGGCTGAAATTGCTGACCGTGAAGCGATCAAAGACGTAGAAAACCTGGAAGAGCTGGCAAACATGGTCAAGGTGATCGGAACCTATGATAAGGATGATGAGCCAACGCCCGTACCGGAGGACGAGGATGATACGGATAAAGAAGTCATCAACGTTTATAATCCGCTCATGTCGGTAACGAAAGAAGCCGATAAGGATTATTACGATTTAGGCGATACTGTGACTTATGACATTACCGTAGACAACTATGGCAATGTGCCAATCTATAATATTGCCGTGGCAGATACGCTTAGTAAGGAACTGAAAGCTTTAGTCAAGGATGGCAAGGCATCCTTTAAAGTAAGCAACAAGGTCTTAACTGAGAAAGGTGAAGAGGTTATCGTTACTAAAACAGATGATTTATCCATAATTCTCAATGAACTAAAAGCTGGCGATAAAGTATCCTTAACGGTCAAGGTAATCCTTGCCGAAAGTGTTACTGACAATACGAACCTTGTTAAGCTTGAAAATACCGTTAAGATAACAGGAGAGTATGGCGATCCCGACAGCCCCTTACCCGTACCGGAAGACGAGGATGATGAGGATACTGCCATCGTCAATGCATATCAGGGCTTTGTGGAAATCATAAAAACTTCTTCCGGCACAAAGAAAAAACTAAAGGGAGCGGAATTTAATATCGTAAACGCCGACAATAAAGTAGTAGGCAAGCTGAAAACTAATTCCAAAGGCTATGCGAAGAGTGCGGCGTTGCCAAGCGGTAAATATTACGTCGTAGAGACAAAGGCTCCGGAGGGTTACGTCCTGAATCAATCGAAACATAAATTTGAACTGGAGATCACCAAAGCGAATCAGGTGGTGAGGTTAGACATCTCCAATGAACCGTTGGCGGATACGGATAGCCTGAAAGGAGAAACCGGACAAACCAGTCAGCCAAAAACGGGTGACAATACGAATATTTTTATTTATATTGCATTAGTAATGGCATCCCTGGGATTGATAATGGCTTATCTAATAAAGAAAAAGAAAATCCGTTTTATGCAAAAGCCGGCAATCACCAAGAAATAAAGAATAGGACAAATAAAATTATATGGTAAAAAGGATGTGGTCACAATGACGCATCCTTTTTTGTTAAGAAAGGAAGAACGATATATGAAGCGTTTATTAAATAAAATGAGTGGGAAGATTTCAGAGAAAATTTACCCAAAATGGTCAAAGGCAAAGATTGCGGTTTTAATCATAATCGGAGTGCTGTCATATGTGCAGCCGGTTTATGCTGCAGATGCCGTAACAGCGAAAATTAATAATATCTACACTCTGGTAGTCGGCATTATCGGCGCACTCGGGGCTATCATTCTGGCATGGGGCGTATTCGAGTTTGCAACGGCATACCAGCACCATGATTCTTCTCAGCAGACCATGGCGCTAAAAAAAGTAGTCGCCGGTATCCTGTGCTGCAGTGCAAGTGCGCTTATCGCCTTATTAAAATAAGAAAGTCAAATAAAGAAAGGAGGCGGAAAAATGGCATGGTATGATGGTGTCTTTGAATCTGCCGGCACTGCAATGAAATCAGCCGGGGAAAGCTGCCTGGGTGCAGGGGTTGGTGTATGGAAGGAATGTGCGAACCTCGTAATTGGATACTGTACCGCAGACCCGACCAGCATGGGCGCCTGGGGATTTGTGAAAAGCATGTATAACGTGTTTCTTGGGGTCGGGGTATCCCTCACCGTTTTGTATTTTGCGATCGGCTGGGTGAGAGAGGAAATAGACATACGCAATAATTTTACTTTAGAAAATATGTTCAAGTTCTTTATACGATTAATATTAACATCGTCCCTGCTATCAAACGGGCTGACATTAATTACGGAAATTATGCAATTGGCAGCACTGCTGGCCGGCCAGGTTGGGGCAAGCATCACGACAAATTATCAGACGGGGGGCATTTTTGACCAACTCATGGAAGGGATCAGCGGGGGTGAATACATAAGCACTGGATTCCTTTGCCTGATTGGAGGGTTTATCGGGATGGCGGTTATCGGCGTATGTGGAATAACGATCCTGCTTAGTGTGCTTTCACGTTTTTTCAAATTATTTGTCTGCATACCGTTTGCACCGGTGGCTTTAGCCAGTTTTGCAGGCGGCCACGGGCTGTCACAGAGCGGCATTTCATGGATCAAGACATTTATGGGATATTGCCTGGAGGTGGTGGTCATTGCCTTAACATTGGTAATTGCTTTTAAACTTTTTAATGGGAATACATTTTTCAACAGCAGCGACGGTTGGACGGGCACAGTATTGGCGATTTGCGAAATATGCCTGCCCATGGTTACGGCGGTATCCTGTGTAAAGGGTGCGGAAGGAATTATCCGGAAGTGCCTTGGATTATAGAACAAACACCAATTAATTGATGAGGAGGGAATTATTATTGATCATACGGATAAATAAAAATATTGAAGAATATAAAGATGATTTTTGGAAGGGTCTTACATTCCAGCAGACTATATTTTTCGGGGTAACCGTAGTATTGGGCACAGGCTCTTTTTTTATTGCGAATTTAACCATTGGATTGCCACAGATGGTTTCTATTTACGTGGCAATCCTGTTTGCTCTTCCATGCGCATTAATGGGATTTAAGAAAATTCACGGCATGACCATACTGCAATATCTACACTGTAAAAAAAAGGTGATGAATACGCCGCTGTTGATATACCAATCGGAGAAAAGCGTATGCATTCCCAGCGTACAGGAACAGGATCCTATAAAAAAAGAAAAGAAAGATAAAAAAGAAAAGGTTTTATTTGAAACGCCTCCCGCCGATATGGTGAAGGAAGCGGAAAGGTGGTGCGAATAATGAGTTTCGCAAGTAAGGAAATGCAAAAATACAAGGCGTTGACGATACCGATATATGATACGCCCAAGACTCTGCAACAGACGATCCCGATTTACCAGATAGCGGAAGACGGAATCTTTTTGTTGGAAAAAAAGAAAGAAGCCGAGAATAAGCGGTTTGATAAACTCTATCTGCTGCTGGATACCAATTATTCCACGAAAACGGAGGATGAACAGGAAGACTTCATAAAGAAACTTGTTCAGGTATTTAATTCGCTGAATGTATCCTGGAAAGAATGCATTATGAACAATAATCGTAACATGGAGCAGCTGAGGAAAGAGATCTTCATTCGTAACAGTGACGGAGACTTTAAAGAGCTTATTGACAGCTATAACGAGCGCTTCATAAACAGCATAAAACAGGGAAGGAACGGCATAGAGCAGGTCAAACTCTTTGTCTTAAGCTGTGACTGCCAGTCATTTGACCAGGCAAGGGACTATTTCAGGACGATTGAATCGAACCTGATGTTGAATTTCAGCCGTCTTGGCAGCGGTCTGATTCCCCTGGACGCAGTCGAGAGATTGAGGTATCTGCACTCATTTTACCGGCTTGGCAAGGAAGAGGAATTTAATTTTGATTTTAAAAACGCAGTTAAGAAAGGAGTAGACTGGAAAAATGATATCTGCAACCTTTCCATTTCTCAGTATACGGACAAGTATGGGAAATTTGACGGCATGACCATGGTGTATGACAACAGATATGTAAGGGTTTTGATTTCGACCCAATTGCCAACGGGGCTTAATGATGACTTTATAAATTTTCTTGCCTCCACGGATTTCAATTCAATCGTTACCATTGATGCGGCCCCCATCCCGCAGGACGTGGCTATGAAATGCGTCATGGACTATTACATGGCGAATGGCAGGACAATTGACAAGCAACAGGAACAAAGAAACAAAGCCAGGGCTTATTCCGCAGATATCCCTTATGAAACGAGAAAGCAAAAGGAAGAAATTGAAGGTTACCTGGACATCATGAATGAAAATGATGAAAAGATGTTCTACATGGCATTGTACGTGGTCGTCATAGGCAATTCCATGGAGGAATTAGAAAACAACGTGCTTTCCATCTGCTCCAAGGCTGAAAACCGCAGGGTAAGGCTGGAACCTGCCATGTGGAACCAGATGAACGCCTTAAATACTGCCCTGCCTACCGGAACACGCCTGTGTGATGCCAGCCGTCCGATTCTGACACAGTCCCTATGCGCTTTTTCGCCGTTCAATGTACAGGAGCTTCACGATAAGGATGGGATTTTTTACGGGATCAACCAGGTGAGCAAGAACATCCTCGTGGGAAACCGTAAAAAGCTGAAAAATCCGCATGGGTTTGTATTGGGGACAACCGGCGGCGGCAAAGGCTATACGGTGAAAGACGAAATGTGCCAGGTAGTCCTCAAGACAACGGATGACGTTATCGTGATTGATCCGCAAAATGAATACAAAGAAGTTGCAAAAGCATTAAAAGGGCAGTTCATAGACATCAGCTCGGCATCAAGAAACCATATTAACCCACTGGATCTGGATACATACCAGAATTTTGAATCTAAGCCGGCTTTTGTTGCAGACAAGACAGAGCTGATGCTGGGAATCGCAGGGGAAATATTGACAAGAGAAATTACCATGGGGCAAAAGTCAATCGTAGGCCGGTGCGTGGGTCAATTGCTAAGCAGGGCGCTTTCGGATATGGAACATAAGAAAAAAGTAAAATCACCTACCATGGACGATTTTTATGAATTAGTGCAGCAACAGGAGGAACCCGAGGCAAAGGATTTGAAATTGGGATTCGAGCTTTTTGTAAAAGGGGCATTGAATATTTTCTCAAAACCGACCAATGTGAATACGAAAAACCGGTTCATAGTATATGGTCTCAATGACCTTGGGGGTGATTTGGCACCGGTCGGCCAGCTGGTCATGCTCGAAAGCATACGTGACAGGATAGCGACGAATTTTAAGAAAGGCATAGCGACCTGGCTGTATATTGATGAATTTCACAACATGACAAAACGTTTATACACGATCCAATACCTGCAAAAGATATGGAAGGAAGTGCGGAAACTCGGCTGTCTCTGTACCGGAGCAACGCAGAACATGGCTGACCTGCTAAAATCCGCAGAAATTGAAACCATGCTATGCAACAGTGAGTATATTTCCCTGCTTCCCATGGCACCAAACGAAGCAGCCGTTATGCAGCAAGTGTTAGATTTAAATGAAAACCTGGCTGAATATGTCCGGGATACAAAGGCCGGTAACGGCCTGATTAAATTTGGTGATAACAGGTGGATCCCTAAAGAAAATGAAATAGCAAAAGGTACCTTGATTTATGACTTGTTTAATACGGATTTCCATGAAAAGCAGGAAGCAAGAAAGTATAAATTAAAAAACCTGAAAAAAGAAATGGCAGTGATGCCTTTTGAATCGCAGATCCAGTCAATGGGATTAAATGCATGATAAGCAGGTGAGCGCAAAATGGAAATAAGGAAAGTAAAGACCGATAGAGATATTGATACCAGGGAAACCAAATTGCATATGATCGTTCATGGCAGTGCCGCAGGACACTATACGAAAGAAGCCATGAAAAAAACCATGCATATATCGAAAAAGGGGACTAAGAACGGCATCCGCACTATTAAAAATGCCGTCCGGTCTAAGGATATCCGCAAACAGCTCAAGATACTTACCCCTGAACAACGGAAACAATGGAATTCTTATTCCTTTAAGAAACAGACACAGATCTTAGAAAAAGCGCAGGGGACAACAGCCAAGTCTGTAAGTCAGAAAACCCGGAACAGAACGGTATCCGTTCGGGAAGCAATGGTAAAAGAACTGAAGGAACGTGCGGTGGGAGCTAATGGCGGACAAGGCGACCAATGGGATGTCACGGTGCCAAAAGGCGATACTGTAAAAGAGATGAAAAAAAACCTGAAACAGGGGGAAATGGAAACGGTTACCTTTTATTCAGATAATGTCAACCGTGGTTCGAAACAGGTAAAGAAGATTGAGGGAAAGTATAACAGGGCTTTAAAGGCAGAAAAAAAAGAAAATACGAGACAGTACAGGACAGCCCTGCTGACTATGATCGATAAAGAAATCAATAAGTCGAAACAGATTAAAGCCATGCAGCAAGCCGACCAGATTTCACAGATGGAGACTGAAAATGCGGCGGTATCATCACTGGGAAGGCATGCAGCTATGCCATTAAGGGCAAAAATACAGGCTTATTTTTCCCGGATAGGGGAAAAAGTCATACGGAAAGCAGGCAGCATGCTTCTAAAATTTGCGCTTCCCATCATGCTTCCATTAATATTGCTGTTTTTCCTGCTATTAGTCGTGGTGAATATTACAGGCGGCAGTTCAGAATCCGGAAGCGGAGCAGTACAGGCGATAGGGGGAGGAGGATATTCAGCTACCGGGGAAGAAATTGTTGAATACGCCCTGCAATGGCTGGGAACACCCTATGTGTGGGGCGGGACGGATTTAAATGTTGCCGTGGATTGTTCTGGATATACTTCCAGTGTTTATGCGCATTTTAATATTTTAATACCACGGATAGCATCCGCACAGGGGAATTATGAAGGCGGACAATTGATTGAATCGTTAGACCAGGCAGTGCAGGGGGATTTGATCTGGTGGACTCCGGAGCATGTCGGGATATACATAGGGGATGGAAAGGCCGTCCAGTCTTCCGGGGGACCGGCAAATTATGATCTGGCACATGCGGGACTGGGCGTTTCCATTGTACAGGCGGACTACCGTAATATAGGTTCGATCAGACGGTTCGTAAACGATGTTACAGGCGGTAACGTTGGTACTGGCGGGCATAATGTTGATCCGACAGACTACACACAGGATGAGATAGAGCTTATATGGGCGGTCGTAGCGCAGGAAGATAATGCCAGCTACGAGGGCGCATTGGCGGTTATCTCCTGCGCCATGAACAGGGTGGATTCACCGGCATGGCAAAGCTGTGGAGGTAATTCACTGCAGCAACTAAAAGCCCCTGGTCAATTTTGTTATTCCATTGATATAAACTGGATACCCCGTTTAGGAGGGAATGTTCCGGCATATGTAAAACAGGCCGTGTCGGACTGCCTGGAGAGAGGGATCAGGAATCACAGCTTCTGCAGTTTCCGGAGCACAATGGGAAGCCAGACAGGGGGAAACGCCGTCCAGATTGGTGGCAACTGGTTCTTTTAAAGAAATGTTCTGAATAAGAATAAAACCGAAAAAGTTATAGATAGCGGCAGGGAAAGGAGGATGAACATGTTAAATAAAAAAAGAAGTAAGAAATATTATATTATCATGCTGATTGTTGTCATCGTTGCAACCACGTTGATATCTTATATATTAGAAAAAGGCGTAAAAGGTGTCATAGACAGGCAGATTGAGGTAATACAGAGTGAAACAGTAACAGAGTCTGGCCAGGAAGAATCATTGACTAAACCAGATAAAGAAACGGAACTTACGGCTGGTATCCCTGAAGCGGAATCCACGAAACAAGAGCAGACGGCAAGTGAGCAGAACAATACTTATGATACACGGCTGCAGGAATATTGCGAAGGTTTCGATACCAGGATCGAGGGAAAAGAAAAGGATATATCGGATTTCCTCCAAGATAAACAGGAACAGTTTAAACAGACAGTTGCAGAATATATTTTTTCCGCTTATGGGAAAAGCGACGTGGAATTCGTCACTATTAAAGAATTTGTATCCGCCGGTGACGAGGAACTTGCTTATCAGATAACTGTGAACATGGGCGATTTGGAACTTCCCTTTATTAGCACCTACAATAAGAAACATGATTTTTTCAGCCTGTATTCACCAACGAGTACAGAAGTTCAGTAATAGCTGGTCATTTTAACGGCTAATGGGAGGTGTTTATACATGTATTATAAAAAGCAAAAGAAAATAATAATTATTTCAGCAGCTGTCTTTCTCCTGGTTGCGGTCATTACCTGCGTGATTTCTTATAAAAACAAGGATCGGGAGAACGTGCCTGAAACGACGCTTTCAACGGAATCTGAAAACGAGCATGAACATTCCGTGATAATTTATAAGTCCGGCGGGGAGATAGCCTATAATGAAAGGCTCAAAGTTTCAGAAGATGGAGAGAAAATCATACTAAAGGCGAGTGAAAGCGCAGAGATTAAACTTGCAGTTACTCCGGAAACGTCTAAATCATTTGTATATGCGGATATTGTCACGTCAAAAGGGGACGATGTATCAAGCAGTCAAAAAGAGCAGGGTGGAAAAGGCTATATTTCTTTTTACATGGAGTCAAGTGATATCATGATTCACATATTTTATGATGATGCAGGCGAAGCGGCAACGGAAACCGAGTCGGAAGTTCAGGAAATCCAAGAAAGTCAGTATGACATTGAAATAAAAGGATTGACCAAAGCCATATTAGAAACTTACGAAGGGAAATTCAGCAAAGAAGAGTTCGTAAGAAGCATAGGTGATTATTTCAAAATAAATGATGAAGGTTCTGAATATGCGCAGGTAGCAACAGTTACTTTTACTGATGAAAAGTATTCCGGTGAACATGCGGAAGGCATTCTGCATTATGCATATTTTAATGATGATTCGTCATGGAAGATATTAGTAACGTACCTTGAGGGGGCTTATAGTTTCTATGACTGTAAAAAGGAAGCTGAATTGGAAGAAAAAGCACGTAAAGAAAGCGAGAAAAAGGCAAAGGAGGAAAGTGAAAAACAGGAAAGTGAAAAACAGGCAGGGGAAGAAAGTGAAGCACAGTCGCAAAAAATGAATGATAATACCTCAGAGACACAGGCTGGAAACACAACTGCCGCTCAGACAGAAGGAGAAAACCAAACCGTCTCATTCTCGTTTAACCTTGAAAGCATACCGACGGACCTGGTGCGGTTCGCCGGCGATAAAAATGCCTTTTTTGATGCGGTGTTTGATTATGTATATCAATCCGGATTCTCAGGGGATGTGACGGGAAATGTCACTTCTTTTAGCATAGAGGGAAATAAACTTACATTTAAGATCAGTTTAAGCTCAGGGCAATCATTGAAAGGCAAATACAATAAAAAGAAAAACAGTTATACATTTAGCGGGCTATAGTGAGGAGGTGTAATATGCATAGAAAAATTTTAGAAAAAATTCAATTTGAATATGATTCATTTGTTTTAGATATGACTCATACCAGCCGGGCAAACATCTATGCAAATGCAAAGCAGATTTTAATTAAGAAGAACATTCATGAGGCGTTCGGGAATATGGAGGGCAATCGGTTTTCCGAGGAACAGTATCAACTTATGTTGGTAGAACATAATTTACTGGACTGCCTTTACCTTAAAATGTCAGAAATGCCGATGTATTTACAGTTTGACGATATCGTTATGCAGCAATTGGAAGCATTTGTCATGGACGGGAAGCCCCGATTTGATTAACAGGAACCCATAAATAAAAAATATCAGGAGGAATTAAGATGAACGGTGAAATTTCAAAAAACAATAAACAGGAGACGCTGTCACGGTTACAAAAGTATCTATTGTTAATTAAACAAAAGAAAAATGGAGAGAATGAGGGGAAGAAATCATGAAAACATTTTCAGAGTTTACGTCAGTGGTAAAAAACGAGTTAGAGAATCACCTTCCAACAGATTTTAGGGGAGCAATAAAACTGGACCCCATTACAAAAAATAACGGAGTTGTGAAAACAGGACTTACAATCTACAGACCGGGAGAAACCGTCCAACCAATGCTTTATTTAGAGCCGTTCTATCAGGATTACACCGATGGAAAAGAATTGCCGGACATACTTAAAGAAATCGCTGAAACCTATGTGGAATCCATTCACAGAGGGGACATGCTAGGAAACATCAACCCAACATCTTTTGATTCTGTCAAAGACAGTATCACCTGCCGCCTTGTAAGTCAAAAAGAAAACACGGTATTTTTGAGGCAGGCTCCTCACAGGCAGATGGAGGATCTGGCAGAGATCTATCAAATCTCAATCATGGAAAGCAAAGATGGGGAAGGCTCAATCAAGGTAAATAATGCATTGATGAGGCAATGGAATATTTCACCAGAAGAATTGCATACGTTAGCCCTTCGGAATACGGAGCGCATGTATCCACCCACCTTTCAGACCATAGAGCAGGTTATAATAGCGATGATGGCCGGAGAAGAAAGAAGCGGGAATCTCCTGCAGGATAATCGTAATTTCCAGCCTGATTTGATGTATGTGCTGACAAATAAAACAAATATGCATGGCGCAGCGGTACTTTTGTATCCAGACGTCCTTGAGCGGGTGCGGCAGGTTATAGGCTCCGATTACTATGTGCTGCCCTCCTCCGTCCATGAAGTTTTGGTTATTCCGAAAGACGGCATCCATCAAAAGCAGGAATTGGGAAAGATGGTAAGAGAGGTAAATGCGACACAGGTATCACCGGAGGAGAGGTTATCCAACTGCATTTACGAATATCAGTCAGAGAAAAAAACCTTAAAACAGGTGAAGGAATCCCTGCCTAAACGCAACGAAGTACGGCGGTGAAAAAAATAGTAAATCAAATCTGAGTATAAGAGAAGTCTCGCCATTTTTAAACGCTATGTCACCAACAAACCTGGGCTGCGGCAAGGCTTCTCTTTCTGAAAATGTATCAGGACCACGTAAGGATGATAACTCGAAAATTCCAGGGAAAAGAAAGCAATTTCCGCCGGTAATAGTTGATGATTCATTCGATTAATACTATCTTTACTATTAATACTACTTTTACTACTATAAGGGGGTATTAGGGGGACTCCCCTAACAAGGACTGCGTTTGTATATACAAATGCGTATCTTGCCATTACTGTTAACAGTAATGATGCGGTTTTGATGGTAAAAGTAGTATGAAAAGTAGTGGCAAAATTAGTATCAAGTTGAAAAGTGATATTAAAAGTAGTACGAAAAGTAGTATCAAAAGTAGTATCACAGCCCAAAAGTAATACTAAAATTAGTAGTAAAATTGATGGTAAAAGTAGTATAAAGGGTGGAAAATTAGTATTAAATTTGATACTAAAAGTAATAGTAAAAGTAGTATCAAGTTGAAAAGTGATATTAAGAATAGTACTAAATATGATATGAAAAGTGATATTAGTATAAAAAGTAGTATGAATTTGAGTTATTCTGTGTTGATTAATAGATGGAGGGGATGGAAGTGAATAGAGAATTAAGGTCAAAGACGATGATCGTGCGGATGAAGCCAAAAGAAATAAAGAAGATAAAAAGCCTTGCAGGAAGAGCAGGGCTTTCTTTATCTGATTATGTGAGGCGAAATTCGTTGGCAGAAAGCAAAGAGGTACCTGATTCAAAAGAATTTATTGCGATGCAATCTGAGTTCATTTTCCAGATCCAGAAAATAGGCGTGAACATTAATCAGATCGTTAAATCTTACCACAGCTATTGCTTCACTCCAACCGACAAAGAAAAATTGCTGCAGAACCTGGAAGAAATAAAAAGCATGATGGAGCAGCAGCTGAACCGGCTGCAGGATATGGAGAGGAGCTGACGATGGCAATTACGAAACTGGGGCATATGAAGGAATGCGCCGGCCGGAATCCGGCCGCACATTTAAAAAATGCAATAAAATATATCCTGAACCCTAAAAAGACAGGGAATGGTGCATTTGTCGGAGGCAACTGCGATTGGCTGGATCCGTATGAAACATTCATGGATACAAAAGAACGGTTTGGAAAAATGGACGGCAGACAGGGCTATCATATTATTCTTTCGTTCCCACCGGGAGAAGTCACGGAAGGCCAGGCCCTGAATCTTACATCAGAATGGGCCGAACAGTATCTGGGAGATGATTACGATACGGTATTTACGGTACATAACGACCAGGAGCATATGCACGCCCATATCATTTTTAACAGCGTCAGCCGCACGACCGGATATAAATATCATTATAAAAAGGGGGACTGGGAACGTTATATTCAGCCCATCACGGACAGCCTGTGCGAAAAATATGGTTTAAGCAAGCTGGAATATGAAGATATGGGTGGAAAAAACCAGCCATATAATCTTTGGCGTGATGAAAAAGAAGGTAAAATCACGGGGCATGACATCGTGAGGAAAGATATGGATATCGCAATACAGCAATCGGACTCCTATGAAGGGGTCCTGCGTTATTTACAGGAAGAAATGCAGTATGAAATACGAAGCGGCAATTCAAAAACTCATCAGAGGTACATTTCCCTGAAACATAAAAACCGTGCAAGTGCGGTCCGGAGCTATCGCCTGGGAAAAGAATACACCGTTGAAGGGATTCTTAAAAGGCTTCAGGAAAAGAACCCTGGAAAAGAAAACAGGCAGGAAGTAAATGATAAATGGTTTAGACGTCCGCCACGTATCAAGCAGACAAGAATACATATTCCATATGAGAAGTATAGAAATGGGAAAAACCTGTCTAAATATCAGAAACAGCATCTAAGGAAAATGTACAATGCAAGACATATGTATTCGACAAAATATCAATATGTTCCTGAATACCGGCATGATGTTCTTATAGTTGGCCGTTTACAATCCCAGATCATTTATATGCACAGACACAACTTAGCTACAGAAACAGCGGTTC
>Ga0153996_1000883_pt1 | contig 12840 bp, 14 predicted proteins | sample TSNC080MetaG_FD_104728 | JGI IMG/M metagenome (GOLD analysis project Ga0153996, IMG submission 104728) | Attine ant fungus gardens microbial communities from North Carolina, USA - TSNC080 MetaG | ecosystem: Host-associated > Fungi > Mycelium > Unclassified | place: USA: North Carolina, Lumber...
CATTTTTACTGATTTTCAAGGCAGCTGAGAGAGGCGTACCGGACGTACGCCGATGGAAGATAACGCAGAAAATCAGTAAAAATGCAAGGCCGAGGCGTGTATTACTTTGTCAAGCGATGGTATGAATGGAGCTGCAAAAGAGTATTATATTATTGATACAGGCAGTGATGCTTATCTTCCGGTTTATTACGGAACCATTGAGGCGGTTCTCACCGATGAAGTGCGGTTTACCGTAATGTGAAAAAGATAAAAGTGGGTGATACTAATTGAGGCGCAGTATATATTATTTTATCTGCATACTACTTGCAGTCGGTGGTCTGGCCGTCTTTCTTTATCTATACGGTTCATCAATTAAAGCCGAGCGGGTTGTTGCCAAGGGGATATCAACATTCCGCGCCTATGCCGGGGAAGCAGAAGTGGCCGGCGAAGGAGATAAAAGCGGGAATCTGAATGCCCTGCTGGCAGAAATGCAGGCTTATAACCAGATAATTTATGAGAATGGACAGGCCGATCTGGTAGATCCGTTTTCTTACGAACAGGCCGTTGTTAATCTTCAGAGCTTTGGTCTGGATACCGACATACTGGGATATATGAATATTCCTAAAATGGGCGTAGAATTACCCATTTATCTGGGCGCCAATAAGGCTAATATGGCAAAAGGCACGTCTAACTTGGGAGCAACTTCGCTTCCCGTCGGCGGCGAAAATACCAACGCGGTATTTGCGGCTCACCGCGGGTACAGTGGCGCGGCTATGTTTCGTGATATTGAATTGCTGGAGTCCGGGGATCAGGTTTATATAACTAATTTGTGGGAAACTCTGGTCTATGAAGTGACTGAGATCAAGATCATCCAGCCGACCGATATCGATGAGGTGCTGATTCGCCCGGGAAAAGATATGATTACCCTGATTACCTGTCATCCCTATACCAAGAATTATCAGCGCTATGCGGTTTTTTGTGAACGCACGGTATATTCAGAAGCGGAAGCAGCAGATGAGGCAGGACCGATGTTATGGAATCGTCTGGCGGATTATGTCTGGCAGTCGGAGTCAGAACAGCTGATCATGGTAGAGCAGGTTGTGCCGCCGCTGGGAATTATCATTTCCGTTAGCCTGCTGGCAGTGATTATAATTAAGATGCTGCAGTACAGGAAAAAGCGTTAACGGCAGGATGCCGGTGACTTATAAGTCATCGGCATCCTGTATTGGTTCTTCGAAGTCTTCCGTGACTCCGGTATAGCTTCCCAGCACATCGGAATAGATGTTTTCCGGGTTAGCGTGGTTAATATTCTTTGGTTCCATGGTTTCTTTTGCAGCCTTTTTTTTCTGTTTATCCATACAATTTACTCCTTTCACGTGTTTGCTATTAAAATTCTCACCAGGCTCCTGAAATATACATTTTTTTACTAATAATTCGTATTGGTGATCTACGCTGCGTAGATTGCAGCCGGAGCAGTTATTCGTTATGATAGATTCAGACAGAAATACAGGAGGGAATCCAAATGAATGATTATATATCAGGAAATACAATCAGAATGCTTAGAGAACGCCGGCGATATACTCAGAAGCAATTAGCTGAGCAATTATCGGTCAGCGACAAAACCATATCCAAATGGGAAACCGGTAAAGGGCTGCCGGATATCACGCTGATCGAACCGCTGGCAAAAGTCCTTCATGTTTCGGTTGTGGAATTGATGAAAGGAGAATGGGTGACCAATAACAATACGGCAGGAAAAATCACAAAGAGCCATTTCTATGTATGTCCGGTCTGCGGCAATGTGATCTATGCAGTCGGAGAAGGAGTCTACAGCTGCTGCGGGATAGTACTGCCGCCGCTGGAAGCGGAAAATATGGATGAGATGCATATAATTAAGAAAGAATCATTTGAAGCGGAAACGGTTATTACGCTGGAACATGAAATGACCAAGGAACATTATATTTCTTTTATTGCCTGTACCACGACCGATAAGGTCTATATTAATAAACTCTATCCCGAACAGAGCGCCCGGGCGGAGTTTCTAATCCGCGGACATGGTGATCTGTATGTATACTGCAATCGGCACGGTTTGTACCGCTGCCGCATTTAGCCCGCCTGCTGGCGGGCTTTTTTGTATATCATTTTTGTTGTGCTTCTTTTGAAAACATTCTTTTCCGGTCAGTGAAGCAGAATTTTAATATTGAAATCACGGTAACCAGGATCTTGGCCGGGACCGAAGAGGACTTAAGCCAAAAAACAGCTATAAAGAGAAAGAAGGTTTCAATAAGCAAGAGCGGAAAATGAAAGGAGCAAAAAGAGAGCATTTCTTTCAACCATTCTTTTTTCCGATCAAGGGTTATACAGCGTTTTGCCCAATAGGCCATAATGACCGAAACGAGCCAGGCACCGGCATTGGCGTCAAGATAGTTGATTTCAAAGTGACAGAGGAGGAAATACACTGCGAAATTTACTCCGGTGATAAGGATCAGAATCGTGCTGTATAGAATCAGATTGCGGTGTTCTTTCATGGATATTTCCTCCCTCTTCCTTCCGCGGCCGTTTCGGCCAAGCTTTGCTATGGTTATTGTTATAACCTATCTTTCTTAAGTTCTAAAGGGGGAAAAGTTTAAATTTTTGTAAAGAAATCCGGAACAAACTATAGCGGACGGCATATATATAGAAATAAGAGTTATTTGGTGAGGAGAATTGTTGATGAAAAAAAGAATTCCTTTAGAACCTGCGGCAATTGATGTTAGTAATGCGGCCTCAGTACCGCCTCTGATCTTTCAGCTGCCGCCGATGCAGGGCCGGCTGGCTCTGGAAAAAATGCAGAACGCTCCAGTATATAAATATCCGGCCGATATCATGTGTATGGACTATGAAGCCGGTGAATGGGGCAACATAAAAGTATATTTCGTGATGCCGGAAGAGGAGTGTGATACGGAGAGTATCATTTACTACATACATGGTGCAGGCTGGGTATTTGGAAGTTTCCATACCCATGAAAAACTAGTTCGTGAGCTGGCGGTGCGGACCAACTCACTGGTCGTGTTCCCGGAGTATTACCGCTCGCCGGAGGCCCGCTATCCGGTGGCGGTCGAGCAGTGTTTTAGTCTGCTTCATGCGCTCCCCAGGATTATGAAGATGAATTTTCCGCAGATCAATATGCGGACGCTTACCGTTGCCGGTGACAGTGTCGGAGGCAATATGTCCATTGCTATGACACTGCTGGCCAAAGACCGGGGAGGGGTGCGGATTGATAAACAGCTGCTGTTCTATCCGGTTACCAATGCCTGCTTTGATACCGCTTCCTACAACCAGTTTGCTACCGATTATTACCTGTACCGCCAGGGGATGCAGTGGTTCTGGCAGCAGTATGCTCCATTCGTCCAGATGCGAAACGACATCTATGCATCGCCGCTGAAGGCTTCACATGCTCAGCTGCGGGATCTGCCGCCGGCCATGATCATAAATGGAGAAGCTGATGTCCTGCGGGATGAAGGTGAATGCTATGCAAAGAAGCTGCGGGAAGCGGGAAACGATGTGACGGCGATCCGCATCCAGGGGATTATTCACGATTTTGTAATGCTCAACGCTCTGGATCAAACCGATGCCTGCCGAGCGGCAATGGATGTTTCTACCGCCTGGATTAATCGTAAGAATGCAGAACTGATAATGAGGCAACAATGATAATAATATTGGAAAAGTGCTGAAATTGGCTGAATTTCAGCGCTTTTTTTAATGTTTATATACCTTGGCAATAAAATATACCTCTCATAAAATAATACATTTTTAGAAAACATACATTGACAGACGAGGTATATTGGTGATATAGTTACATCAGCAAAAGAAAATTGTATATGAAAGGAGGCAGATATTATGTCAATGACATCTGATATGCTGCGGGGACATACCGAAACGATAATTTTGGCTCACCTTCTGGATCAGGATAGTTATGGATACCAGATTAATAAAGATATATTAGATAAAACCAACGGTCTATATGAACTTAAAGAGGCTACCCTCTATTCGGCATTTCGCAGATTGGAGCAGGATGGATTTATCAAATCTTATTGGGGAGATGAGGGCAGCGGAGCGAGGCGGAGATATTACGTTATTACCGATGACGGAAAGGTTACTTACGCCAGACAAAAAAAAGAATGGGAACAGACCAAAATAATTATTGATAAATTGTTAAAATAGGAGGGTTGCACAATGATAGAAGAATTAAGAAAATATTTGGATGAGTTATTTGCCGCAGCACCGAAGACGCGGGCGGCATATGAATTAAAAGAGGAGCTGCTGGCTAATTCAAGCGAGCGCTACTTCGATCTGGTTGAAGGTGGGATGCCGGAAAAAGAGGCCTTTGATATTGTCATTAATTCCATCGGAGACATCGATCAACTGTTTGAGGCGGCTGAAGCGGGGGCATCAGATAATCGCCGGGATGAAGAATTAACCAAGAAACTGGCGCTCTACAAATCGATAGCCATTGGCCTTTATATCGTTGGTCTTATATTTGCCATAGCAATTGATGAGTTCACTTATTTCGACAGTCTGGGACCGTTAGTAATGCTGTTGATTGCAGCTATTGCTACCTGTATTCTGGTGTATATCGGAGCAGCGTATCCCAAGTATAAAAAAGCTGACAATTCCGTTGTAGAAGAATTTAAGGAATGGAATAATAACCAGAAGAAGACAAAAGCGGTAAAAAGTTCGATTAATGTTATCGTCTGGATGATCGTGTTGATTTTATATTTTATCATCAGTTTTACTACATGGGCATGGCATATTACCTGGGTATTATTCCTGGTCGGTGTATGCGCTCAGGCGATTGTTAATCTGCTGTTCCAGTTAAATGATAAATAAGCATAAGCTGAAAGGAACAATATGTTATGAAAAATATTATAAAGGGATTGATTATCTTTTTTGCAATCCTGCTGGTAGGTTTAATAGGCCTGATGACCTATGCACTGGTGAAGGGCAGCGATGAATTGCCGCTGCTGGGGAATTCTTTTTACGGATGGACAGAGGCTGAGTTAATCAATACCCAAAATGTTGAAGTGGATGATATCAGCAGTATTGATATCAGTAACAGCAGCAGGGATATCATCTTTAAACGCGGTGATTCAGACCATATGGTAATTAGGGAATACAGCAGTAAATCGAAAGACAAGTCGTTTGTATCAATATCTCAAAGCAGCAATATTCTAAAGTTAAAATCGGATAAAAACAGCGGTCGGAGCTGGTTTGTTTTGCGCAGCAATTATCAATATTATGAGGTTTACCTGCCAACGTCGTATCAGGGTTCCATGAATATCAAGACCAGCAGCGGAGATATTTATTCTGAAACCGATCTGATCTTATCCGATTATTCTCTGAGTTCATCCAGTGGATATGTGGATTTACAGAGTCTGACCGCTGAGAAAATCAATATTGCAACCAGCAGCGGAGATATTGACGCTCAGTATCTGGAAGGCGAGACAGAACTTTCCTGTCAGAGCGGCTACGTGGAGGTTGGTGAGATTAAAGGCGATATTAAAATTACAACCAGCAGCGGTGATGTGAATACCGGTCGGGTTGATGGTACTGTTAATATCAAGACCAGCAGTGGTTATGCCGATGTTGAAGAGGGCAGCGACACCAAAATCGAGACCAGTTCCGGGGATATTACAATCAGCAATGTCAATGGACGGCTGGATATTAAGAGCAGCAGCGGCTATGTGGAAGCAGAAAACATTACCGGCGGAGGAAGTGTTTATACTACTTCCGGAGATATAAACCTGGAATTTGCCGAACTGACGGAGGATCTTCAGATCGATGCAAGCAGCGGTTATGTATATTGTGACATTCCCAAAGAAGCTAATTTCCAGCTGCAGGTTGACACCAGCAGCGGTGATATCAATACCGATTTTGATGAGACCCTCAGTTATAACAAGAAAGGTAATCATGTAAGCGGTCTGATCGGCAGTGCCGCAGATTCTAACATTAACATATCTACCACGAGCGGGGATGTGAGTCTGTCTTATCGTTAAACCGATTCCGTAAACGAAAGGATCTAACTGACCAGGGTAGTGTTGATGCTGATGAAACGCAGTAAAGCTAAAAAGTAAAGTCAAGAGATAGGAAACAGGATGCAGAGTAATTTGTCTGCATCCTGTTTTAGAGGCGTTTATTTTTGACGATATAGATCGGCCGTCCTTTGCTTTCCATATATCCCTTTGAGATATATTCTCCCAGTATAGAGATAAATAAAAGCTGAATGCCATTAAGAAAGAGAATCAAACATACAATCGTGGTCCAGCCGCTGACCGCATTACCGAATATAAGGGTTTGAACGGCGGTGATCAAACCGATCAGGGCGGATATCACAAAAAGGATAGCCCCAGCTACACCAGCCATGGTAATCGGGGCGGTGGAATAGGAAAAAATTCCGTCGAGAGCGTAGCGGAACAGACTTTGGAAACTCCATTTGGTGGAACCGGCGGCGCGTTCACTGCTGTCAAATGGCAGCCATTTGGTCTCAAAGCCGACAAATGAAAAAATACCTTTCATATAACGATTATATTCCTTACAGGCGAGGATGGAATTGACCATTTTGCGGCTCATCATGCGAAAATCACCGGCACCGTCATCCATGCTAACGTTACTTATTTTTTTTGCTACTCTGTAAAAAGAATGAGAAAAGAATCTGCGGATACGGCTTTCGCCATCCCGTCCCTTACGGAATCCGGCACAGCAGTCAATCGACTGGTCCTGCAGGATTCGATACATTTCCGGCAGCAGGGAAGGCGGATGCTGAAGATCAGCATCCATAATTACGCAAAAATCACCATCGGCATATTCCAGACCGGCAAACATGGCCGCTTCTTTACCGAAATTTCGCGAAAAAGTGATATAGTGGCATAAAGGATCCTTATCGGCCAGCAGGGATAATATCTGACAGGTATGATCGTTACTGCCGTCGTCGATAAAGAGAAAGCTTGTTTCTGCATCTTCTATTTGGCCGGTAATTTTCTTGGTTTCTTGATAAAAAAGCGGCAGGACTTCTTCTTCATTATAACAGGGGATAATGATGGTTAGTTTATTCATGGTTGTCCGCTCCTTTCTTAAAGATCTTAGTCTGGCAAATGATGTAATTTCCTAAAACAGTTACAATGCTGATGACAACCTTAGCGCCGTTTGAAGATAACCTCAGGCAATCTACCGCAAAGAACATAAGGGCGGTTTCAATGAATAGGGTTATCAGACGCAGTGAACAGAAAGAAAGCATTTCCCGGTACCACACATTGCCGGAATGAAAGACGATCTGTCTGTTAACCCAGTAAGAGAAGAAGACGGCGGCAGCCCAGGCAGCCCCATTTGCTATCAGATAATTTATATCCAGGCGGCAAAGTAGAAAATATACGGCATAGTTTACCCCTGTAGTTAAGATTCCGGTGATGCCGTACTTTAGCAATAGCTTGAAATCTTTCATAATGAAATACTCCTTTTCCTTTCGAGATGGATCAAGATTGCATAAATAATTGATCCCATTAAACTGAGAATGGCAGCAACAGTACGCAGCGGCGGCTGATAGAGGATCTGGATGCGATGGGTCCCGGCTTTTAAGGGAATCCCTACAAAAGCTTTATTTACCGTTTTAATTTCACTGAGGACGCCGTCTACGATGGCGGTATAACCATTTTGGATGGGGTAGGATGTAATCAGATAGCCGTCCTCAGGCATGGTAATGCTTCCGTTGAGCATTTGTGATTTATTGGTTTCTCCGGCATTAAAAGCATAGATTGTATCCAGACCGAAATGATCAAGGCTGAGTGAGTATATGCAGACATCGGAAATATGAAAGCGTCCCTCAGTCGTTATCGTAAACCTATCCATTGCCTCGGAGGAGGAGAGGATGTAAGTAAAAGTAGAGTTATTATTCGGATAGGGTGCAGCACTGCCGGATAATTTATTGCGGATTCCGTCGATGGTAATTGTCACAGCTTCCGGACCGGTTCTTTCCACCTTAAACGTAAGGATTAATATTTGATGTTTTATTTCCCGGGTCGGAGTAATGGTATACGTATTAGCGGAATTTTGTTCGACCATATAATCACGGTCTGCTTTGGCATCTAATTCTTTTATATGAGAGGAAAAAGATGCGGATGGCTGGGGAAAACCTTTGGAGCCGGTGGTATCTGGTACAATGCTGGCATTGACCAGAGCCTCCAGATTAGCCGGAAACTCAAGGCAGTCAAAGGCGGCTTCAGAGAGAAGCTCGGTGCTTCCGTAACAGACCGGCAGAACATTTTCATTTTCTGCCAGCACCGAATGTTGGGCCTGCTGTCGTATCTGATAGCCGACAGGGAGGGCGTCAGCGGAACTTTCCAGATATCTCACCCCCATTAAGTATTGAAAGAACGGGTTTTCCACACTTAATAAAGCCTGACGGTTATTTATCCGAATCGGGTTCTTTATAATATCAAAATAAAAACTACTGTATAACTGGTTTGAAGTTGAGGTATACATGCTGGAGCGGCCGGCATTATCAAGTAAAAGCCGATTGCCGGTCTGATAAGATGAAACAAATGAATCAAACCGGTAAGAACTGTCAGCATAAAAATCCTTCAGTTCCTCTTGGGTAAAGCTTGATTCGGGTATGTCGGCAGCGGATACAAAGTTATCCTGCCGGTGCATTACCGATGCGTAGCAGAAAGTTAAGCTGCTGATCATGGCTACCAGCGGTAAAAGCGGCAGGGATTTTGAACGGCTTCGCAGGTATAGAGCCGTATAGACAATCAGCACCAGAACTATATCGGCTAATACCCAGAGGATTTTCTCCTGCCGATACTGCATGTAAGCTGCCAGCAAGAGCGGAAACAGAACAATTCCAAAGGGGCGCTGCCGCCGGCACCAGAAAAACTGCAATACCTGCATAATTAAAATGATTACTAACGGTAGAAACGGGATGAGTATCTTGGCCCGGGCATATAGAAAACCATTTAAGAGAAACGGAATGATGCCGATAAGACAGCTAAACAGCAGAAATCCGCCGAGCAGCCGCATCCGCCTGATAAACAGGGATAACAGCAGTAAGAGCAGGCAGCTGAGTGTCAGGCCCAGGCCGTAAGGATTGTACAGCAGTGATGATAAATCCAGCTGCAGGTTCAGGGGATTGACATTTCCTGCACCGGCGTCTTTGCCGGCAGCACAGCTGAGGATTGACGCAGCCGCCGGCAGCAGCAGAAGTGCCGCCATTAACACCGAACATAAGGCAGCAAGACAATAATCCCGCGTCAGCCGAAAGAGTTTAGTGAAATCATGTCCTTTACCGGAGGTGTATAAGAGAAATAGGTAAACGGCCAAAAGGCAGGACATGGAATAATAAAAGCTGTGCAGTTCAATCAGAAATAACATTGCGATTAACGGTGCTTTGCGGCCGTTTCGATGATACTTGATACAGGCTGTAAATGCACCCAGGAGGTATGGCATGTAATTGATAAACATTATCTGACGGTGCAGATGAAAGAAGCAGCCGGCACTGAGAAAAATAACTGTCCCCAGGAAGCAGTAAGGTATTTTTATACTTAACCTCCGCATCAGCCGATAGCATAAGAGAACTGAAATCAGGTAACCAGTCATCATATAAGCGGTAATTACGGTTTGCATAGTAAGGAACGGGAGAGCACAGCCAATTAATACGTCTGGCCGCAGGTATCCGTAATAAGCAAAATCGTATATGTTCATACCACCACCGAGGGGAAGCTGGGTAGGGAACAAAGTATGCTGATCGTAAAAGGTCTGCCGCATTGTTTCAGCCAGCGTAATGTGCTGGGAGTACCAGTCACAGGAAGAACCGAAAATACCGGCTTTTATGTAAGTCATAGTGAGAAGCAGACCGGCCAGGGAAAGTAAAATCAGCTGCAGCAGATAATCTTTTCGGTTAAAGTTCAGTTGATATTTGGTAATCATTAAGGGTTCTCCTTGCATCGTAAAGTCAGTGTCTAAAAATTGCCTTCTGTTCATTTATAAACGATCTTTCTTAAGCAATAGAGGGTAGAATGATTAAGATTTGCTGAAAAAATTATGTAGAAAAATAGAAGATTTTGTCCCGGCATCAAAAAGCCGCCTGCAGTTAATATCTTCAAAATATTAACTAAAGGCGGTGATATTATGTTTGTTACCGGATAAAATTCATCATTTCCTTAGCTTGTTGAGCCGGTTCTTCAACACGCCCCTTACCGTTTTCTATCAATTCCAGCAGCCAGGCCATATTCTCGCCCAGTACAGATAAGGTCTGGACGCCTTCAGCATCCTGATCTGACTCGCCCGGTGCAGTACCGTGAATCGCGGGCCAATAGTTGCCGGAGGCCACCACCATTTCGGAGATGGTCAAAAAGTGATTCAGGCAGTCGTAAGTTACGACACCTCCGGAGCGGCGGACTGAACAGACAGAGGCACCGACTTTATGCCGCAGGATATTGCCGTTGGCGCTGCAGACATAGAAGAAACGGTCGAGAAAGCTTTTCATCGTTCCGCCAATACCGGCATAATGCACCGGGCTGCCGATTATGATGCCGTCAATGTCTTTCGCCTTGAGCAGAATGCTATTGAGCTCATCGTCAATTGCACACTGCATATTTTGAGTTTTTCTGCACTTCCCACAGGCGATACAGCCACGCAGGGCTTTGTTGCCAACCTGAATAATCTCCACCTCAATACCTCTGCCGCGTAAGGGCTTTGCTGCCGTTTCCAGGGCGTAGCCGGTATTACTGTTGGCTCTGGGGCTGCCGTTAAATGCTAATACTTTCATAATCATCTTCCTTTCAACATTGCTTGCCTATTATTTAGGCTTGGGTTATAATCATTATACCAACTTTTGCAGAAGGAACAAAGGGAAAACTTTATGATAGGGACAGGAACTTTGGTTAATTCAGCGGCCGTGATCGTCGGCGGATTAGCGGGATTGACTTTAAAGAAAGGAATAAAACAGCGGTTTCAGGATATTCTAACACAGGCGATCGGTCTGGCGGTTATTTTCATCGGTATTTCCGGCGGCATGAGTCAGCTGCTGCTGCTTACGGATGGTAAATTTGAAACCCGGGACCCAATGGTGCTGATCATATCGATGGTATTCGGGGCTCTGCTCGGCGAAGCGGTTAATATCGAAGGTTATGCGGAACGATTCGGCACGTGGCTGAAGCATAAGGCAAAAAGCGATGGTGACTCCTTATTTATCGAAGGATTCGTGACCACGTCACTGACCATATGCATCGGGGCGATGGCGGTAGTCGGGGCCATCAATGACGGGCTGACCGGTGACGCCAGTATGCTTTATATGAAGGCGATACTGGATCTGGTAATTGTAATCATATTCGCTTCTACCTATGGGTTGGGGGTAGTTTTTTCAGTGATTCCCTTAGCGGTTTTCCAGGGCAGTATTACCCTGCTGGCCCGGGTGATAGCGCCCTATCTGACTGATAGCGTGATCGACACCATGTCGATGGTCGGTTCCGTACTGATCTTCTGTGTCGGGGTGAATCTGGTCTTTAAGGCCAAGATCAAGGTGGCGAATTTGCTGCCGGCGTTATTGATAGCAATTGGGTATGCGTATCTTGTTTGAAATCTGATGGAATTATAATTCCTTTAAATTCTTAACAATTTCACTGAACTTCATCCCGTTTGATGCTTTAATCAGGATGGTATCATCATCCTGTATCAGTTCTCCGAGTCTGTCCAGAAAGTCTTCTTTTGTCGGAAAATGCAGAACGGTGCTGTTTTCTGCTGCCCGGTCTTTTGCGCCCCGGCTGGCGGCGGCAGATAATTCTCCGATGCAGTATATCGCATCGATGCCTTTCGCTGCAGCATACTGACCGATCTCATAGTGCAGATCCTCTTCTTTCGGACCCAGTTCAAACATATCACCCAATACTGCAACCTTGCGGTGCAGTCCCGATACTAATATATCCAGTGATGCTTTCATAGATACCGGGTTAGCATTATAGCAGTCATCGATAATGGTCAGCTTATCCGTTTTTATAATATTCGTCCGCCCGGATATGGGGGTAAAACTTTCAATCCCCATTTTAATCTGCGCGTAATCCAGTCCCAGCAATTGCCCGATATGTGCTCCGGCGAGGGCGTTATACACCATATGTTTCCCTGGAACAGGAACGGTTACCTGCAGTTCACCGTCGGGAAAATGAATGCTGCACCCGGTGCCGAAGAGCCCCATGTCACGCAGAGCAAAGGCATAGATGTCACAGCTTTCGGACAACCCGAAGAAGGTCGGTTTCTGTCCGTTTACGTCGGATATTGCCGTCAGCATTTCATCGTCGCCATTCAAAATCACAGGTGCATTTGATCGCAGGTGGTCGAACATCTCGGTCTTGGCTTTGCGTATACCTTCGCGGCTTCCAAGATTTTCCATATGAGCCATGCCGATATTCGTGATGACAGCGATATCTGGCCGGGAGATTTCAGCCAGTCGGTGCATCTCCCCGAATTGGCTGATTCCCATCTCCAGAATGGCAACTTCATGCTCTGTACGGATATTAAAAATGGTCAGCGGTAATCCGATCTCGTTATTAAAATTGCCGGCTGTTTTTAATACGTTATACTTCTGTTCTAAAATAGCGGCAATCATTTCTTTGGTGCTGGTTTTACCTACACTGCCGGTAATTCCGATGACCTTGATGTTTAGAGTGCTGCGGTAGTACCGGGCCAGGTCTTTCAAGGCCTGTTCACAGGAGGCGACCCTTATATAAGGATAGGAAGCTCCCTCCAAGCAGCGTTCGCTGAGCGTACACAGGGCTCCGGCATTCATCACCTGAGGGATGAAATCATGACCGTCTACCCGGGCCCCTTTTATAGGTACAA
>Ga0153996_1000886_pt1 | contig 12828 bp, 17 predicted proteins | sample TSNC080MetaG_FD_104728 | JGI IMG/M metagenome (GOLD analysis project Ga0153996, IMG submission 104728) | Attine ant fungus gardens microbial communities from North Carolina, USA - TSNC080 MetaG | ecosystem: Host-associated > Fungi > Mycelium > Unclassified | place: USA: North Carolina, Lumber...
ATGAGTACATAACCACGTCATTGACCACGATTAATTTATGCAGACTCGTCTTTTACATCAAGTGGTCAGAGAAAGCGAGGTGTCACCCATGTAACAACTACTTCCAAACGGATAGCATTTAAAGAGGTCCAATCGTGTCCAAACAAAAAGTTGTTTCCACCCCAGTATCAGCTGAGGTAACGGCTCACAGCGAAAAAAGTGCTGGGCCTGAACAGGAATGTCTCGGAGACTTGGATGATAACATGAATATTGATGAGGAGGTTGATATGAACATTGACCCCCTACTACGGGAGCCTCGGCATCAACCCCAAGTTGGCCCATCTCGCTCGGTTTTCCCCTCTGTCACTCCTTCAGCCTTAATAATGCCGTCGCGCCCATCGCCCCCTTCTGTTGGCCTGGCAGAAACTTTTGTTCCATCTTTCACACTGCAGATGAAGGCAGGCCCACAAACAATTCAAGCTCTGGTGCCAATGCTGAGGATGTGCCAAGTGATCCTGCATTGCAGATTGATAGATTAACAGGTTTCTCACCACCACTTACGAGGACACCAAGGACATCACAAAAGACTGCGACGGCCCGTTATGAGCTCAGCAATGGTGTCGAAAGCAACGACTAAATGGAAACAGAAAAAGAAAGAAGCCGTGATAGATTTGGGTGCAGATGAAAGTGGTATGGACACAGACGAGGGTTCATGAAACGGGACATTCGATTGTCGTATCACCGTGCATATGCCTGTCCTCCTTTCTTCCGTGAAGTCTGGAGTTTCTGTGCCCTGAAACTTGCTTCGCCGACCTTGTCCCTTTGCCGTGTCGAGATAAGGAGCAGAAAGGCAGGATAAATCAGCTCCTACTTTATCCTTATTTTAATCAAAATAAATAAATAGATTCTACCATCAAACAAACACAGTTTCAGTGTAGCGCTCGATAATCCAACATCTGTTTCTACAGCAATACCCTTGTACCGGTTACGTTACAGCCTTGTGGCCATTTCTTCCCTGACATAACCCAAGGTATGTAATGATTCCAAGAGCAGAGAAGGGTATCTCACTGCCTAGTTTGGTATTGTGACGTCTCTTTGATGTTCTGATGTACACCTGGGAGGGCCTTCTCAGTTGTTGCTGTCTTCTTTATCACATCAGGTTCAGAATCGCAGGAAGTTGATACTCCTTGATTTTTTACACAAGAAACCTCACGGAAAAATCACCCGTCTTTTTGTTAACTGCAAATCAAACAGTTACACATGACTTTGTTCCCACAGTCCACTACCTGGACCTCACCACCATTGCCCAATGAGTCAAAACGAAATCGACCATACCAGAGGCCCTTGAAAAAATTAATGAGGAGATGGCCCTTCTACACCAAAAATGTGCTCATGTCCGTGGAAAGCTCAATGAGCATTTGTCAGCTACGCGAAACCTTCCTCCAGAGGTTCTCACCGAGATATTCCGGCTTTCAGCATGCAATCTGGATCTCCGAGAACCTCAATTGTACTCGATCGAGATACGGGTGCTTCTCAGACTCGGCTCTATTCAGTTTTCCTCCCTTCATCGTCGCGCTCGTGTTTTCCAATGCAAGAAGAGGATGTGTTTCTGTTGAAGTGGACTTGAACAAGTTACCTCACGAAAGCATGCTACTCATTTTTCAACGTCACCGTGCGCAGATTCGAGCCCTCAGAGTTTATCTATCTTATGATGACACCCCGTGCAATGGATGGGATCGAGTGGCACACTATTTTTCCGAGCCCACAGAATGGCCAAACCTCACAGAGCTGTGGGTGTGTTCACCGCCGGACGTTGACCTTCCCGGTTTGATGTTTCTGGTACCTGGAGCTGATTCCTTCCACTACTGCAGACGAGAGCAGGATAATCTCGTGTGGTGTGCACCGATGAACCAACTTACTGTCCTCCGTTTACATGACCAATGGTCTGTATTTGCTCTTCCACTGCCCTGGTCTTATCGAATTTCATTGTTCTAGTCAATTTGCTGGATATGACCCTTTCGTCTTTACGCCCGAGACCATATTCAACCCATCTTGCACACCGAAAAATTGTCGGAATCTCCGAATATTTCAGTGGAGAGTCCCCAGCGAGGAATCGGGTCAGTTGGTCCCCTCGATCCGCATAGAGGATTGGAATCGATTTTTGTTGTCCTCGATCTGATTTCCTAACCTTGAGAAGCTCTCTTGGGGAGTGCCTCATGCCTATCAAAATCAGCCTTGGCCGACGAAACCTGTCGACAGCGTACTAGTAAACCACTTTATGCCCTCGCTCAGCTGCAATACCACTCTTGACTGGGATGTCCCTTCTCCATCATACTCATATTTCAATGAGGTCTTTTCCCGAACAGATTTGAGTTCATTGCAACAACTGTACCTTTTACTCGAGCACATTTCTGAAGTCGTTCCTTGGCTCAAAGCATTGTCTGTTGATCAACGACTCGCCAACTGTTTTCTTCCTCAGTTGCAAACTATCTATATTGAATTGCGACATGCAGGCCTCAGTGAACCAATCATATTTGATATCCCATATAACTGCCTATGATCAAGAAGATTGCTGCTTCTGGAGGATGATGGTGAAAGTGACCCCATACAGGTGTTGGGACACAATGGCATTTCTACTCTGTTGGAAAATTTTACTTAGGAGGGCCCCACCTGTATTGAGCAGCATCTAATGGATGTACTTAAAGGTCTTGTCAATGGTGGTCTTGGCTTTGATGTTGCTCCACTGTCAGAGTTTGATAGAATTTGTCTGCTAGACTGTGTGATATCCAACCACTGTTGTTATATCATAATTCACCTTGTCATCATTGTCTCCTTTCATTTTTGTTACCCTTATTCTTCACCTTGGTTACAGCCATTAGCTGCTTCTGTCCATTCGCCAGTATCAGTGTTATGTTTGAACATACCAAGCTGTAGTTAGAACACCCTAGGACCAACTTTTCATTTCTGGTCTTAGAGACCACAATAGACAAATTTGCCCCAAGTTTCTGTGCATACACACAAACTCATAAGCTATGCTATTTAGAAAGTATTGTTTTTCTCTGGAAGATCCAAGAGCTACTTTCAGTTTGTAGGGACTGCAATTGAACACCCTTTAGTGTCATGACTTGGCAAAACAGCTAAGTCATTATTTAATATTCTTTTCCTTTTTCTTTTCTTTTATTTTCTTATCAATGGACGTGTGAGATAAAAGTGACTCATACAGAAGCGCGGGACTTTAGTACAGGGTTAGGGTTAGCCATTTGTATAAGTAGTGTAAGAAATCTAACAAGAACTCTATCGAGTTCTCCTTGTCAAACACTGATAAAGGAGCAGTTGGCTTAATTCTGGCTTTGGAGTTGGCTATTCTGACATTAGAACTCGATACCACATCTAGAGCACTGTCCGCCTTGGACCTTGCTCACTCTCATTCTCATCTTGCAACCAATCCTCAGTCGCTGATCATCACGATCAGTAATCACCTCCATATATAGCTGGGCCCTTGGCTTAAGGGGACTTTGCAGTCAGTTAGGGACTGCAGGTGGAGACACAGTACCAAGCTCAGATATTGCGTTCGAGACCTGACCTCACAATTGAGTGGTGTTTAGTAGTATACTTGTCCTTTTCTTGGTATAAACCTCGTGCTGTGCTCCATTGTGAGTTGGTACATGCAGAGAAGTGACGGTTATCTCTTAAGGAGCCGTCTAGATTAGAGATCCCATCCGTTGGGTGATAGTCTAACCATAGTATTAGGGCAGTAGTAAGTAAGGCAGTAGGTGTCTGGTTGGGTGAAGATCTTGCGCCCCAACAGACGTAGTACTAAGTAAGATCACCATTGACTCTGTACCCTCAGAGACGTCGCCACGATGTCTCAAACTCAATATAAATCTCTCATGAGCAACTTGCTCAACAAAAAGCGTGCCCTCGCTAAATTAAGGGCAGAATTAGAAGGCAGGAAGGGGAAACTGTGTCGGTGTTGCAAGAGGTTCGGACACCTGGCCTGAAATTGCAGGAATAAGAGAAGAGAGGAAGAGGGGACCATCATTCCCCAAAATAAATTTGAAGTATTAAAGAGTAGAGTGATGCAGTGTGGGGTTGAAGAAAGAGTAGTGAGGAGTGTGAGGAAGGTGGGGGTGAAATGTTTTAAGTGTGGAGAAGAAAGGCACAAGTGTAGGGAGTGCCTATTATGGATAAAGAGAAGGAATGAGGAGAAGGCGGTGCATGTGGCAAAGCCACGAAAGGTGCAGCAAGAAGAAAGGCTGGCATGCCCCGTAAAGGGAAAAGCACAGGAAGGAGAAAGGAGATTGAGGAGAGCAGAGGAAGAAGCGGCACACCCCACAGAGGGAAAGGCGCAGCAAAAAGAATGGAGGAGGAGTTTGTGGGAGGCACTAAGGAAGAGAGCTGAGTGGTACTGTGGACCAACAGTACCATAAGATGCAGAGTTGTGGGAGTTGGGATGGCGCAGCCAAGGAGCTATCGTCATGTATTTAAGATGCCCAAGATGTGGCAAAGGGGGATGTTACACAGAAGATAATCGGGGACAAGGAGTAGTTCCCTATTGGAGAAGAGAGAAGATGAGTTGGTGTGGATGCAAAGGAAAAAGGGAGCAGAGCAGCGTGCAAGCAAGAGACTCGAGAAGCGCAGCAAAGGAGGAGAAAGTGGCGCGGCCCAAAGAGGCAAAAGCGCAGCGGAGTGGCGCATGGTCAGAAGAACCAGAAAGTGCAGCAAGAGAAGGGGGTAGTTGAAAGGAGGTCAGAAGAACCTTCAAAATGTTGAGAGAAGTGTGGTTGAACATTGGAGTAGAGAAGATAGATACACATGAAGGTGTAATGATTAAAGCGCTCTTGGACAGTGGTGCAACGGGGATGTTCATGGATAGACAGATGGCAGCTAGGCATGGGTTCAAGCTGCAGAAATTAGAAAGGCTATTAGTTGCCAGGAATGTAGACAGCACGAATAATAGTGGAGGGGCCATTACGCACCAGGTAGAGTGCAATGTGTTTTATAAAGGCCACATGGAAAGAATGAGAATGGATGTGTGCGACCTAGGGAAGACAGAAGTAATTTTGGGGATGCTATGGTTGGCAGCACATAATCTGGAAATAAACTGGGAAACTGGGGAAGTTAAGATGACGAGGTGTCCACCCTTGTGTGGCAGAAAGAGTCAGAAGAAAGAAAAAGTCAAGAGAGTAGCAACTGAGAAAGAAGAGAAAATCGTCTGTTGGGCAATAGATGATAAAGAGGACTAGGGAAAGGAAGAAGAGATGGAAGAGGACCACAGGAAAATCGAGGAGATGGTCCCAAAGAAGTTTCTAAAGTGGAGAAAAGTGTTTGGGAAGGTGGAATTGAAGAGAATACCGACCAGAAAGATTTGGGATCATGCGATAGATCTCAAGGAGACGTTTGAACCACAGAAAGAAAAGATTTATCCTCTGTCAAAGAACGAGAGAGAAGAGGTTCAAAATTTCGTGGAGGATCAGCTGAGGAAAGGGTACATCAGACCCTCAAAATCCCTGCAGACGTCGCCGGTATTTTTTGTTGGCAAGAAAGATGGAAGTAAGTGGATGGTGATGGACTACCACAACCTCAACAGTCAGACAGTAAAGAATAATTACCCACTACTGTTAATCACAGAGTTAATCGACAACATGGATAGTAAAAGAGTATTCACAAAGATAGACCTAAGGTGGGGGTTCAACAACGTGAGGATAAAAGAAAAAGACAAGTGGAAGGGAGCATTTACAATGTACATAGGCTCATTTGAACCGACAGTCATGTTTTTTGGAATGACAAATTCGCCAGCAACATTCCAAGCGATGATGAATGAAATACTGAGAGACTTGATTAATGAAGGAAAAGTGGCAGTATTCATAGACAATGTGTTAGTGGGAACAGAAACTGAGGAGGGACACGACGAGATCATGGAAGAAATATTGAGAAGGTTGGAAGAAAACGACTTGTACATCAAGCCGGAGAAGTGTGTGTAGAAGGCGAGGAAGATAGGATTCTTGGGCATAGTTATTGGGCCCAACGGAATAGAAATGGAGTACTTAGCTGGCCACAGCCAAAGACTGTGAAAGACGTTAGAAAATTCTTAGGTCTCGCAAATTACTACAGGAGGTTTATTAAGGATTTCGCCCAAGTAGCAAGGCCACTAAATATGCTGATGAGGAAGGACGAGAGGTGGCGATGGGAGGAGGCCCAGCAGGAAGCTTTTGACGAGTTAAAACAGGTTTTCATGACAAAACCAGTATTAGCGGCTCCAGACTTAGACAAAGAGTTTAGAGTAGAGGCCGATGCCTCAAACTATGCTACTAGGGGAGTACTCTCAATGAAGTGCTCAGACGAAAAGTGGAGACCGGTTGCCTTTATTTCAAAGTCTCTCAGCGATATGGAACAAAACTACGAAATACACAACAAGGAAATGTTGGCAGTCGTCAGATGCTTAGAAGCATGGAGGCACTTCTTGGAGGGTGCAACGATGAAATTCGAGATCTGGACGGATCACAAAAATCTTGAATATTTCATGAAAGCTCAGAAGTTAAATCAAAGACAAGCAAGATGGGCTTTATACCTATCTAGATTTGATTTCATATTAAAGCATGTTCCAGGAAGTAAGATGGGAAAGGCAGATAGTCTGAGCAGGAGACCAGACTGGGAAATCGGTGTAGAAAGAGATAATGAAGATGAGACGTTGATAAAACCTGAGTAGCTAGAAGTAAGGAAGACAGAAGCAGTAGAAATCCTAATAGACGGAGTAGATCTATTAGAGAAAGTCAGAAAGTCCAAAGTAAAGGATGACGAAGTGGTAAAAGCGGTAGAGAAAATGAAACGAGTGGGAGTAAAGATATTGAGAGACAAAGTGTCATGACTTGGCAAAACGGCTAAGTCATTATTTATATTTCTTTTCCTTTTCTTTTCTTTTCTTATTGGACTTACAACTACAAGATGGAGTGCAGGAAAGTATCACGTGACTTGGTCACAATGTCACAATGGTGTGATGGATGGTCACAGATGGTCACGTCACTGGTCACAGTCACAGTATATCACATGACTAGAGTAACATGAGGACCATGGGAGAGTAAGCGCATAGCCACAGTAGTAAAGCATATAAGTAGTAGAGAAATGAGCAAGAACTCCATCGAGTTCTCTTTGTCAAACTCTGAACAAAGAGACAGTTGGCTTAATTCCGGTCATCGGACTTTAGATGCTGACACAAAGAATGGAGAGAAGTAGACGGCATAATATATAAGGAAGGGAAAGTGTATGTGCCAAAAGATGAAAGGCTGAGGACAGAGATTGTCCGACTGCACCATGATACACCAGTTGGAGGACATGGAGGGCAGTGGAAGACAGTGGAATTGGTCACCCATAACTTTTGGTGGCTAGGAGTAACCAAAGAAGTGAAGCAGTACATGGAGGGGTACGATGCCTGTCAGCGAAATAAGAATCGCACAGAACAACCAGCTGGCAAATTAATGCCCAATTCAATCCCAGAGAAACCTTGGATGCATATATTGGCAGATTTCATCACTAAACTGCCCTTAGCTCAGGGATACGACTCAATCTTAGTAGTAGTCGACCAACTGATGAAAATAGTACATTTCATACCTACTACAGAGAAAACATTGGCAGAAGGACTGGCCAGGTTATTCAGAGATAATGTATGGAAGTTACATGGTTTACCCAAAAGTATCATATCAGATAGGGGGCCACAATTCGCAGCAGGGATAATGTGGGAATTAAATGAGATGTTGGGAATTAAGAGTAAATTGTCGATGGCATTCCACCCTCAAACAGACGGACAAATGGAAAGGGTGAACCAAGAGCTAGAACAGTACTTAAGGATGTTCATTGATCATAGGCAAGAACAGTAGCCAGAATGGTTAGGAACGGTAGAGTTTGTGTATAATAATAAAGCACACTTAAGTACTAGAACGTCGCCTTTCAAGGCAAATTATGGGCAAAATCCCAGGATGGGGTTCGAGGGAAGAAAGAAGGGAAAATATGCAGGGATAGAGAAATTCATCGAAAAGATGAAGCAAATACAGGAGGAAGCAAAAGCAGCACTAGGAAAAGCACAAGCAGACATGAAGAAATATGCCGACAGAAGGAGATTGGATGTGGAAGGATACAAAGTAGGGGACTTGGTCATGCTCAGCACTAAGGACCTGAAATACCAAATGGTTAGGAGAAGGACGGAAAAGCTAACAGAGAGATTCGTCGGTCCTTATAAAGTCAAGGAGATAGTATCATTGAACGCGGTCAAATTGGAACTACCTAGTACAGTAAAAATACATCCAGTAGTAAACGTTAGTAGAATACGATGATACATAGGACAAGTAGAGGAACAGAAGAAGGAGCAACTGACTCCAGTCATAATCAAAGGGGAAGAAGAATGGGAGGTAGAGCGAATACTAAATAAGAGGAATATTAGAGAGAAAGATAAGTATTTAGTACAATGGAAAGGATTTACAGCAGAGTCTGATACTTGGGAAAGCAGGGAGAATTTAGAGAATGCAAAAGAAGCGATCAAAGAATTTGAGAAAGAATATTGGCGAGACATGGAAGATATGGTATGGCAAGAGCGTAAAGAAGAAACGTTCCAACAAGGAGAATTACCAGGGAAATTCACAGCAAAAATGCTATACAGATGGTCGGACAAACAATACAACCAGGAATATTGGGGAAGATTAGAAAGAAATTGGAGACAATGGAAGGGCAAGAAGCCAGTAAAAAGAGGGACGATGAAAACGATCCCAGAAGAGGAAGAAATTGAGAAGGAAAAATCAAGAGTTAGAGAATGGACAGAAGAAGATGACGACGAGATGGACAACATGGTTGACCCATATTACGAATTGTAGGAAAATTCCTTGGGACGAGGAAACTTAAGAGGGGGGTGGTGTCATGACTTAGCAAAACAGCTAAGTCATTATTTAATATTCTTTTCCTTTTTCTTTTCTTTTATTTTCTTATCAATGGACGCGTGAGATAAAAGTGACTCATACAGAAGTGCAGGACTTTAGTACAGGGTTAGGGTTAGCCATTTGTATAAGTAGTGTAAGAAATCTAACAAGAACTCTATCGAGTTCTCCTTGTCAAATGCTGATAAAGGAGCAGTTAGCTTAATTCCGGCTTTGGAGTTGGCTATTCTGACATTTAGTTCACTAAGGTTTGCAATTTGTGATTTGATGTAGATAGTTTGCAATCAAGGAAAAAAACAGTTGGCACATCATTGATCAACAGTCAGTGCTTCAAGCCAAGGAACAACTTTAGAAATGACATTGAGTAAAATGTACAGTTGTTACAATGAGCTCAAATCTGTCCAGGAAAAGACCTTATTGAAATATGGAGTGGGAATGTCCTAGTCAAGAGCAGTAATATGGCTCAGCAATGGCATGAATTCATTTATCAGTATACTATTGACAGGTTTTGTCAGCCAAGGCTAACTTTGATAGGCATAAGGTACTTCCCAAGAGAGCTTCTCAAGGTTAGGAAATTGGATCAAGGACAACAAAAATCAGTTCCAATTTCAATATAAGATGACACCAACCTGTCAGGTCAGTCACGTCATCCCCTCCATCATCATTACATTCTAAGAAAACCCTTATATACCCAATAAAACAAACAAAATATAAATGCAATTTTAAAGAATGGTCAGTGGCCGTAGTGCAGTGGCGTACACACTACTTACTCACCTAATAGATAGTGAGAACATCTTGAGATATTTGTGAGGCAAAGAAGCAATGATATTTCATTTGTAATGGACAAGCCCTTTATATACATAAGGGATAGAGTAATAGGAATAATGCGAGGCAACAGAATATGCAGAAGAGGAATTATGTAAGTAAATATTTAAATATTTGTACATACAATAAGCGCTGGAGATGCTCACCATCCCCTTATATCCCGTATCCCAGGTCCCAGGAGACCTGGGTCAAGAATAAAAAGGATGCATACCACATCCACAAAAAAAACTCCCCAACAAGAGAGTACCTGTTAAGACTCTAGACCTCACAGTTGAATATGTGTTTCAACTTGAAGCTTATATCTAACACTCGATATCTTCACGCTCCTTCTTAAAGGATCTGGTTAAGGTTTTCAGTGAAGTTATATCGGAGGAGAGATGTCAACGAGACTTTGAGTAGCACCCTTGAGATTGTCTTTAGATAATTAAGAGTACCAATTCCTCAGAGTAAGATTTTACAGAGGGAATATAGAAAGAGAGAACTTGTTGTTCCCTTCTCTTTCTGGTCTGTATTTATCCTAACTAGGTATTGTGACTATGTTACAATGTGGTAACACTACTTGTAACTATTGGTGACTAGTTAAGTGACAGTTCAGTGACAGAAGTAAAGAAAGTAACAAGTCGAGTCATTGTCTAATAATGGGTCTGTCCTATGTCGTTCTATTCAGTGTAAGTCCAAAGATAGAAAGGAAGAGATAGTCCAAGATTTCCTCTGAAGAGTCTTGTCCATTCTATAAGTCATTGTCTCTTAGAGTCCTCAGGCATTATTAGTGCATAATAATGTCCTCGTCTAACATCGCCATCATTTCTTCTACTAACCACTTATTATCAGACCATGGCTGATAATAATTGTAATCCCACTCGACGTTCATAACAGTACCCCACACACAACAACTAAAGCTACTGAAGACCCCACCACCCCCAAAGCCAAAAGAGTCTGCCCAACATCCAGAGCTGAGAACAGCCCCATAAACACAGACATAGATAAGGACAACTCAGAAAAAGAGGAAAACCCAGGTATACCCAGATTCCTCTTCTTAGACACAGTAACCCAAGGCTCAGACTCCATTGAAAGGATGGACAAACTCAGGAAACTTCTCAAGAAAGCTCTATCAGTTGCAAGTGCCCTTGCCAATGCCCCTAGCTCATCCATCCACTAGGACCAGACAACAACTTGGCTAACAGAACGCCTTTTCCAGATAGTAAATACAGACTTTTATGAAACACAAAAAGCAAGGCACAATGAGATCATCGAGATTATGGCTAAACTGACAGCAGATGTTGAATTACTCAAAAATACCAATCTCCACTCATGTAAGCAAACTATACCCAACCCGACCAAAGGACTAGAAGAGAGTATCCACAAACCATTAACCTATGCCCAGGCAGTAGCCAAAGTAAGCCAACAAAATCAAGAAGCTAATTCCAACAGAGCCAGTCATTCATCACGACTCATTATTACATTCAAAAATGGCATACTAGTCAATAATAGACCCAATACTTATCACTAACGACATCAACAAATTCCTAGCTGAAAACATAAAATCACAATACATTAAAGTCATAGCAATCAAATGGAATCATCAGGGAAACTGTATCCTATATACAAGGTCAGACCAACATGCAGCAGACCTTTTAATATTCTTCAATGTACTACCTCGCATCATTGCACCTGGTCACTCTGGTTTAGCTAGAGAAGACAAGAGATAGTACATGATAGAGATTGCAGGCATCCGCACAGACCTCTAAGATGGTATCAAAGGTGCATTTTCCTCCCAGCAGATTTACTCACATCTCTACAAGAACAACCCTGAATATACCAAGACAAGCATAGCACTTTTACTATGCTAGATCCACCCTCCCACAGAACTTGGTACCCAAGGGTACTCATCAGTAGTCTTTGCAGTAGACAACAAAAACCAACACATGCACCTGCTAAAGAATATCTGGACTCTAGCAGTATGGAGTAGAATAGTACATCTGCATGAATGAATGGACCACCCACCTATTACCCAGTATCGACAATGCTGGAAATTTGGATATGTCATAGCAAACTGCCAAGAGACCCTAAAGTACCACCTTTGCTATGGTGACCATGAAGAAGCACAACACTCCCAAGTATGCACAATATGCAAAGCTAACACCAGTATGGATATAGATGGCAACCATCCTTGTCCACATTATACAATGAGCTACACTAACTGCAAAACAGAAGGAATTGCTAATTACACCCATCCCTCTAACTGGACTAGATGCCCGACACATCTCAGGAAACTTGGAGAAGCTTGTGAACAACCAAAGTACACACTGCAAAGCAGACTAACAAGAAGAAAGGTAACCCAGAAGACCACAACCCCACCATTTCAACAACCAAACTGATACTCAGCTCTAGAGATAGCTATTCCATCAATTGATACTGTAACCCAAGAAGCAAACACCATGGGCTTTAGGAATGCAAACCCAGAAAGGACACAACAAGCTATGACTAAAGTCACTAACACACTCACCTCATGAATAGACAACCAAACAATACTATACCAGCCAAACCAATTACTATAATTCAACTCAACTGTAACAAAAAAGACTATATAATCCACTCACTACTTAACCAACACATATATGACACTGACATACTACTCCTTCAGGAACCTAGCTGGGGCCACATAGGAGCAGACACACAAGGCACAGATATAAGGGGTCCCATTGGACATAGATCATGGATCTCTCTTCTTCCATATGCATCTTACAATCTAAATAACAAACAACCATGGGTCATGCTATACTACCAACAGCAGGATGGCCTTGAAGTTGCCCTCCGCTCAGATTTGGTAAGGGACAGAGACATACAAGCTATTAATGTGATATATCTAGGCCAACCTACTACTATGATTATTAACATATACAATGACCCAACTTGCCTAGATAATAATGCCATCTGTATACTCCAAAATCTCGATTTACCAACAAACAGACCAGTCATCCTATCACAAAAGGTCACTTACTTGTTTTGTGATGAACTGAATATAGATTCAAAGAGCTTATAAGCAGAGTTAGACAAGCGACAAAAGATGTTGTTAAGTCTGAGGTCTAATCCTCAGACTATG
>Ga0153996_1000887_pt1 | contig 12827 bp, 19 predicted proteins | sample TSNC080MetaG_FD_104728 | JGI IMG/M metagenome (GOLD analysis project Ga0153996, IMG submission 104728) | Attine ant fungus gardens microbial communities from North Carolina, USA - TSNC080 MetaG | ecosystem: Host-associated > Fungi > Mycelium > Unclassified | place: USA: North Carolina, Lumber...
ACAGCTTGCTAGTATATATACTTCTACACTAGACGATCACACGCACTATCACATGGGTGCATGGATCAGTAATCACAATGTCCTATAATAGAATAGAAGGCGTCGCACCACATGATACAGACAAAGAGAAGACAGAAACGATAGGAATGCGTACACGTACTGTCAATGGACCACTAATAGATCAGACCCTCAATAGTGACTAAGCATCACCCTAGATGTCCCCTTACAGTCTCCTTACATTTACCCCCCCTTCAAGGTTGCTGCGTCTCGAAGCAATGGTTCCGGGATTGAAAATGGCGTCGAAGTCGGTCTGGTGGATGTGTCTTGGGGTGGCTGGGTGCTTCCGATAGTACTCCATGACGAGGTCTGGTGCCTTGACATCAGAGGCTACCTCCCAAGAGTTGTGTTCTCTGCTAAAACCCTTCCACTTGACTAGGAACTGGAACCTTCTCTGGTACTAGCGACTATTTAATATCTCTTCCACTTCCCACTCTTCTTTTCCGTTGACGATGGTGGGTGGTGGCAGGGCTTGCAGTTTCCTCCCTAGGATCGAATCTTCCGAAGCGGCAGACAACTTTACGACGTTGAATACTGGGTGCAACTGCCTCATTCCATGAGGTAACTTGAGACGGTAGGCTGATGGTCCCACTTGGCTCTCTATTTCAAAGGGTCTTAGTCGGCGATGTGACAACTTCGGAGATGGACATGTCGTTTTGATGTCTGACGCGTCTAAGTATACTCGGTCTCCTGGTTTGTACATGGGGGCCGGAGTCCTCTTTCGATTATAGTACTGCGTCATGTCTTCCTGTGCTTTGCAGATCGCTGATTTGGCCTCTTCAGTAGTGGACTTCATCCTCTCCGTAAATTTGTTGACTGTCTCTAGTCTGGAGGGGGCTTGGCTTGGCTCAAAGCCCATATAGGGAATTTGTCCAGTGTCTAGTAGAAACGGAGGTTACTGCGTCATAGAGTGGATGTGGTTGTTGTGCTGGAACTCCGCGATAGGCAGGAGGTCGTACCAGTCATCCTGTCATTTGTTAACGAATAGGTGGAGGAACTGGTCGAGCTCCTGGTTGATGCGTTCTGGTTGTCCGTCCATCTGGGGGTGCCAAGCTGTAGAGGAGGATAGTCATACACCTAGTAGCCTGTACAGCTTCTTAGTGAATGAAGCTATGAACTGAGGTCTGCGGTCAGAGACAACACACTTTGGGAGGCCATGGAGCTTCCAGACGTGGTGAAGAAAGAGTCTGGCTGCTCCTTCCGCTGTGACCATTGTGTGTGTTGGAACAAAGTGTACTCTCTTGAAAACGGAGTCTACGACAGTCATGACGGCATTGTGTCTGGAGGACTCTGGGAGTTTGACCACGAAATCGACACTGAGTGTATCCCATCACGCATCTGGAACGGAGAGCAGTTGAAGTTCGCCAACAGGAGAGTGTCGCCAGGGTTTCGTCCAGAGGCAGAGATCATAGGTGCTTACATACTGGCTGATATACCTAGACATCTGGGGCTACCAGTAGTTCCGGGACACTAGTTCTAGTGTCTTCCAGCGTCTGGGGTGATCTGTGATGTGGGTGTCATGGCAGAGGGCTACAATCTGTCTTCGTAGGTCCAGACTCTGAGATACATATATCTTCCCTCGGAACCAGAGCAGGCCATTTATGTTTGACCACTCCGAGAAGTGCACTGTCCTGTTGGTGGAGTGTCGGAGCTCTCGTGCTGCCTTAGCGATGGGTTCCTCTTGGTCTCCATTCCGGTTTCCTTTGTGTATGTCAGACAAGATCTTCTGTTCCACGCCTATCAGTTCCACTCCTTCCAGGGCACGCACTGCAAGGAACTCCAGTCAAAGGAGGACCACATTTTTATTGTCGGAGGCTCCGTTTCTGTGATCAGCTCTCCTCGACAATGCATCCAGTTTGCCCATAGCACGTCTGGGGCAGTGATGAAGCAAGAAGTCGAATCTAGCCAGATGCAAAGACCAACGAGCTTGGCGACGGTTAAGTTTCTTGGCCGTCATGAAATACTCGAGGTTCTTGTGGTCGGTCCAGATTTCCACTGGATGGGTCGCTCCTTCCAAAAAGTGTCCCTACTTTTCTAATGCATGGATAATAGCCAGCATTTCCTTGTCGTAGATTTCGTAATTCCGCTCTACGGAGGACAAGGACTTACTGTAGAACACTACAGGGTGCCATTTTCCGTCCGTCGTCGACTGCTGAGACGAGACTGCCCTTGTAGCAAAGTCTGAGCTATCTACTTCGATCCGGAAGGGGTCCGATTCCTGAGGAGACACTAACACCGAAGCAGTGGTTACCGCTGTTTTGAGGTCTTCAAAGGCCACCTATTCCCTTCTGCTCCACGTCCAGACTTGTTCAGAGCGTGTTAGGTCAAAGAGGGGTTGAGCTTTGACAGAAAAGTCCTAAATGAACCTCCAGTAGAAGTTCACGAAGCCTAGGAAAGCCTGAACATCTGTCTTGTTCTCTGGAGTAGGCCATTCTCAGACTCCTGCGACTTTGACCGGATCCATGGAGACTTCATTCTCTGAGATGACCAGACCCAAGTACTCAATCTGTTGCTTGTAGAACTCGCACTTCTCCGGGCGGAGGAAGAGTTTGTTCTCCTTCAAGACTTGTAACATCCGTCGGACCACTTGCGCGTGCTCTTCTTCCATCTTGGTGAAGATCAGGATGTCGTCTAGGTAGACCACCACAATACCTTCTGCTATGAGGTTCTGGAAGATGTCATTCATCATGGTTTGGAAGGTAGCCGGACTGTTAGTCATTCTAAAGAACATTACCAAGGGTTCGAACAGGCCTTGATTGGTTCAGAAGGCCGCCTTCCACTCGTCTTCAGGCTTAATGCAAATGTTGTTGAAACTCTAACGGACATCTAGCTTGGTGAAGTATCTGGCCCTGCGGAGTTGGGACATGAGTTCGGAGATCAGTGGGAGAGGGTACTTGTTCTTGATCATCATGGAGTTGAGTGCTCGATAGTCCTGAACCAACTGGAGTGAGCCATCCTTTTTCTTGATGAAGAACACTGGAGCTGCCATGGGGGATTTGGAGAGGCAGATTCGTCCGGTGTGCAGATTCTCTTCTAAGAAGGAGTTCAATTCCTTTTGTTCCACCAGAGACAGAGGGTAGACCTTTGACGACTTAGGCTCCGAACCCAGAATGAGTTCGATGGCATGGTCCCATTGCCTGTGCTCCGGGAGGACGTCGAAGTCTTCCTTGGCAAATACGGACTCGAATCCTCTGACGCAGTCGGGTGGAATGAAAGGTTCCTTCCATGCCTCCACAGATCGACGGGGTCCTTCTGCAAGTTTCTGGGAGGTCGTAGAGGCGGCACGTAGGTCTTCCGTAGTGGAGTCTGGGAGGATTCTGGTTATGAAGAGTCGGTCCCCTGGCTCGTATTCAGCTTCACGAGTCCGAACGGGGGTCTCGTCCTCTTCCAAGTCTTTCGTATGCTCTGGGGAGGGTCCAGACCAGCAGACGTTGAGGGCTCTGGTCTCTATCCTCTTCTGTGATGCTTGTTCCTTTCATATCACATAGCATCCTTCACATCAAGGGAGACATCGATTCATCTGTACTTCTCCAGTCTGCCAATTGACCTCTAGGTTGTGGTCCTTGAGCCAGGTATAACTGAGGATCATGTTTTGCCTTCTGAGGCTGGAGACAGCGAGGAGCGTCCTTTCGGAGTGGGTTTTATAACGGAGAATCACGTCTACCACTTCAGAGATCTGACCTGCCTTGTTGGGGAAGCCATCTACATTGTACACCGGTATGGGGCAAGAGATGCTCTGGGTGTTAATGCCTTTCGTTCGGACGAAGTCTCGATCTATGAAGTTGCCCGTAGCTCCAGAATCCAAAAGCGCCTTGACGAAATGCACTTCACTGGTGTCTGTGGTACTAACTTCTATTGGCAGGATGATCAACGTCCTGCAAGCGTCGAGGATGTTGACAGAGAGTCGTTTGGGTAGCCTCTTTTTCCATTTTGGCTTCCGGGGTTGCGCTGTCCTGTCCGGAGCAGAGGGGGTGTATCTATAGGTTCACAGATATCTGTATTGACCTCTTCTATGTCTAATACAGCAAACCTATTAACTAGCAGCGACTGGGGCGTACTTTTCGCCAGCCGCACTAAACAAAACCCTTCTCCGGGGCTAAACAAACCTCCTCTTCCTCTACTGCATCCTTCAGGGCCATTAAATCTTCAATCAATTCCTTCCTTTGCTCCGCGGTTAACCTCCGGATGTCCAAACGGTAGGGGCAGTCCTTCACAAGATGGTTGGCCTCTCCGCACCAATAGCAACCTCGCAGAGGTAAGGAGCGCGTTTTCCAGACTGTGTCTATGTCCATGGGTATTCCGCCAGATGGTGCAGGTGGAGGTGGAGGCGGTCTTGGCGGAATAGAAGGCGGAGCTGCTGGAGGAAAGCGGAGTACTGAGAAAGGGGTTGGTCAGGCAGGGGCGGAGCGTGCAGGGGTCACGGTTGTCGACCGGAGCATGAATTAGAATGCTTCATTTGCCAACTATGCCTGGTCGATCCTCTGGGCTGCTGCATACCAGGCCTCCAGATCCGTGTCTGCAGGTCGTCTGAAGGGCATGGTGGCGATCTGACTTTGGACGTTCAATTTGAGTCTGCGGCAGAATTTGACCACCAAGGTCCGAGGGTCCATGTATCCGGCGTCCGAGACTAGGATCAGGAAGCTGTCTAAGTAATTGTCCACCATCCAGTTTCCTTGATAGTACGAAGACCCCTCCAAAGTGTTGATGGCATCCGCTTCTGCGTTGACCGAAAAGAATTGACTCCGGAATTGTTGTTCGAAGTCAGTCCAGGATCGAATTGGGAAGATGCCAGTGTCCACCTCCTGGCGAAAGAGGTTCTCGGACCACTTTGCAGCATGTCCATCCTTGAAGAAGACAAGGGTCCAGAAGATTTTTTCCTCGTCGCAGATGAACTGCTCTGGGGCCAAGCGCAAATACAGCGTGCAGGAGTTGAGGAAGGCTCGTCCGGAACTCCATTTGCTGGAGAAGTCTGGAGGAGAAAGGAGTTTTGGCCTCGTCTGCTGTTTGCACGGGGTGGACAGAACTGGGGAAGGAGGGCTGACAGACGGCAGAGATAGGGGTATTGGAGGCGGAGCGACTGTTGGGGCGGGAGCAGTTATGAGCTGAGTGAGTTGTTGTAGTTGGGCTGTTAGGTCCGCAAGAGTAGCATTGATAATGTGTTCTGAAGCATTCTGACGTTTGGTCAACTCTTGGAGATGGTGCTGCAGGTAGCCCAAGGCGTCAGCAACGGCTGGGGGGTATCTGCAGGGAGCGACATCTCTCTTGGAGTGGAGTGATCAAAGGGCTGGAGTTTGTTAGCGGAGGGCAACCAGAAGGCAGCTGTCTACTGAGAAATTCCAGAGCTCTGACAAGGAGATCTAATTCTGCTGTGAGGGCAACCAGAGTAGACTCCAGGAGATTCCTCAGAGAATTAGATGAGGCTCCTGGAGGGAATAATCTACAATATATACTAAAATGCCCTTGCATTCTATTCTTTGGTAACCAGGGGCTACACAATGAAATTATGTTGGGAGGCAATGGGGGGCCGCTCCGGGGTCATGTGTGAGAGGTCCCCTTACATCTACTAAAGCACAAAAAGAATACTGAAATACCATCTCAGTTAAGAAAATACCATCTCTTATCCCACCTCACCTATCAAAGAAAGTCATGGAAAGATCTAAGAGTATCCAACAGAAACATGCTGTCAGGGGAAATAAAACACTCTCCTTATCTTATGCTCAAGCCACAACAAATGCCTCGACTATCCTCAAGATCAAGAATGCATTTTCTGCCCTACCAAACAAGAAAATTCTTGAAATCCATGACGCTGCATTCCCCAGACAGAATAACAAGAGACTAAAAGTCCAACCTACTACTAAAGGTTCATCCCAGAAGCAAGCTATTGTTCTTGTTTCATCTAACCTCATTGAAACTATTATGGGAGATGCTAATGATCACATCTTCTAGATTAATACCCTTCTAAAAAATATTAAATTAATGCTATGTGTGGAATTTATCTGCCCTTGCCCTGGAGGTGTATCTATTATTACCAATAATGTTCCCAACCCAAGCGACCTTACAACCATAGAGAAATACTTCAGATCCATATAAAGCATCAACTCTAACAAAATACTTACTCCACGACTCCCTCAATCAAAATCTTATCTCAAGATCACTGGTATCCTATATCTGTGATTGAACAGAAACAAAATTTCTAGCAAAAATATCATGGACTTTATGAGCCACATTGAATTATTCAAAAACATTTCTCTAGCAGCCAAACCCAGAATTATTAAAGCATCTCCCAAGTCTGACATATGTAAGAGGACCTCTAATATGTGACTCCGGAGCCCATACTAGTCCTCTGGAGTGACCCTGTAGCTGATCCAATATTACTACATAATATTGGGTCTTACCCCCATCATTCCAAGAGCACTCCGTTACTTCCTAGCGCACTTTCATTATTCAGACCCTGGTTACCAATGCAGAGACACGAGAGCACTGTAGTATATATAAAGTAGATTATTCCCTCTAGGAGCCTCATCTAATTCTCTAAGGAATCTCCTGGAGTGTACTGCTCTGGTCACCCTTACAACATGGCCATCATCTGGTTTGATATATAGGACACTCAAAGCAGTTCTAAGGCAAAATTGCTTATTAATCACTCCTTTAATCTAGGGAAATACATTGCTACCATAAGAGCAACTAACATGAACCCTGGCATTCCCCAGTGCCACAACTGCTGGAAATGGGATCATTCAACCTTTTCTTGCAGAGTGTATGGTTTCAAGCGCCAGAAATGCAGTGGACTTCACAAACTCGAACACCACAGGGATCTAGCATAATGCTGCAAAGCTAACCCTAAACTCAACCCCTCTCATCTCAAAACTGCTCAGGGCTTACCATGCCCTCATTCTTTCAAATGCATTAATTGCAAAGGTGATCATATGGCTGATAATTACAAATGTCCTTTCTGGAGGAATCGCTTCAATAAAAACTGGCACTCAAAAAAAGCTCAAGAAGCCCAGGAAACTAGGGCTAATTTAATTCGCTTAGCTGTAGACAGTAAGAAACTATGATTAAAGAAACCCTAAGGATTTTTTCACTGAATGTTAGAAAAAACAAAACACTAACAGATATTATTCTAGAAAACAACAAAAAGACAACTGATATCATATTTATTCAAGAACTCCCTAGATATCTCATTTGATGTATTCCTAGTCACACTGTCAGATGATGAAAAATAATCATTTAATAATAATAATTTCTTTTATATTCTATATTATTACTAAATTCCACTCCTAAACTCCTGTTGTTTACTCAGATCATGATTTAGACTAGTTACTTGTACTCCTCCTATTCTGGACTTAGTATAAGTACTCTATTACTTACATTCTAGTTCCTTAGTTTGTAGATTAACGTCTATAACGTCTTTTACATGTTCCAGCCTCACTCTTACCAATATACCACTCCTCTCCTAAACTCCTGGCAACAATTCAGTCCTCCTGAAATACACAACCACATACGTGACAGCAGATCGAGACACAGTGCACGAGCTGAGGCCAAGGTTGTTTCTCATTTTGTTGTCAACTCTTCTCTACTCCAGGTCACTCTGCTCCTGCTCCACATGGTCCTTGACACATACTGACCCTCTAGGCAACCCATTATATGGCTCCCCTAGTCATTCTGATTGGACTCTCTTTATATGCCATGACCCCAATCAAGACAACTATGCTAGAGTTGCTATATATGTCAATAAATGTCTCACAAAAATAAGGTTTATGCTATGACCTAATATTGTCAACTATTGAGATATCAATGTTCTGGTATTTCATGGTGATTGCAACACCAGCTTTATGATCAATATCTACTCTAATAGCAATCAAACTGCTCTTCATTTCCTCTGCCAAAACATCGTTAACTTAGACAATACAGTCATCATGACAGACGACTTTAACATTAGAGATAGTGATTGGGATCCACTTGCCTATTATCATTCCATGCACACTGACAACCTCATGACCATTGTGGATAGCCTAGGTCTTGAGCTTTCCCATCCCTCAAATCCTGGCCCTACTAGATTTGCAGATAACCCATGAAACTCCAATTCTGTCTTAGACTTGGTATTTCTTCCCCCTAACAACCCAGGGTTTGGCAAACACATTCTACACCCTGAAATCTGAAAACCTTCTGATCATGTCCCGCTCACTATTGAGGTTAGCATTAGAAATATCAACATCAACATCAACATATAGTCTATTAAGAAAGACAGTGAGGAAGAAAAAGACTTCATCAGCTCAATAACTAACAGAGTCAGCAATTGGAACACATCAAGCATCGCAACAGAAGAAGAATTGGAAAATGCCATTCAGCAATTGGCCATCATCTTTGAAAATGCCTGGAAATCCTACTCTAAACTGAAATGAGTCACAAAACACTCTAAAGAGTGGTGAAACCAAGAGTGTACTGACAACCTTAACAGATATCGAGTCTCAGGAGACATTCAATACTGGAAGGAGTTCAAAGTGAATGTTCATACAGCCAAGAGAAAATTCTTTAATAAGAAAATATATGAAATTGCATTGTCAAACAAAAGACCCTGGGACCTAATGAATTGGATTAGAAAAAAGTCTTTACTGGCTATCAAAGCTATTTCATATAAGAATCACCCTTGCAATACTCTACCAGACTGTAAGGGGACACTCTAGAGTAGCTTAGGTAACCTGGTATGGGTGAGTATCATCTAGCTTGCCCTTGGATTCTCAGAGCCTGTAAGGGAACAGCTCTATTTCCACTCCAGAACTGCATAACGATGCTCTGGAGTGACTTAAGCCTGTTTAAGTATTATTTTAGTAATACTTAAACACACTAGTATAGCTCCAATCACACTGACCCTGACACAAGGAATGTAAACCTAGTATATAATATAGAATATTCCTTTAGGAGTCTCATCCTAATCTCTAAGGATTCTCCTGGAGTCTTGTGCTCCAGTTGCCCTTATAGCAGATTAGGATCCTTGATACAGAGCCTTAGACTATTTCAGTAAACAGCCACCCAATAGGTCGCCTTCCCCTGTCATACCTAGCCTTCTGGAAATTCCACTCGCCAGATGTCATTGCCTCTGGACACCCCCCAAGGCATAGCCAATGCCTTAGGGTATCTGCAACACCATCTCTATGAGCTAACAGAGAGACAAAATGTCTCCGAGAACAATATCAACACCACACTTGCAACCTTGACCACGCAGCTACAGCAACTTACACAGCTAGTGGCTAAGTCCCCTCCTCTGCCCATACCACACACACTGCCCCCACTTGTACCATCTTCTCTGGTGTCTCTGCCACCCGCTCCAACGACGAGACGGATATGTCCCAAGCTCTCTTGTCCTCTGGACTTCAGCGGAGAACGTTACAATGGCCATACATTTTTGAACTTCTGCTCTCTCTACATCTGCTTGGCCCCAGAGCAGTTCCACAATGAACAAAAGAAAATCCTCTGGGCCCTCACATTCTTCAAAGGTAGTCAGTCGTACTGCCAAGTGATCTGAAAATATGTTCCATCAGGAAACAGACACTAGCGTTTTCTCTATCTAAACCTGAGGGGACTTTGAACAATAGTTCCAGGTCCACTTCTTCCCTGTTAATGCAGAGGTGGACACAATCAATGCTCTGGAAGGAGCCTCCTACCACCAAGGAAGTTGGACGGTAGATGATTATCTGGACAACTTCCAGGCCCTGGTCTCTGACATAGGTTACATAGACCTCTGGACGCTAGTAGTGAAGTTTCAGCGAGGTCTCAGGTTAGGCATTCAGAACCAGATCGCCACCATGCTATATGGACGACCTGCCAATACCGACCCCGATGTGTAGTATAGAGCAGCTCAGAGGATTGACCAGGTGTGACTCGCTAATGAGGCCTTCCAGTCTGTGTCACGCTCTGCCCCTTCTGCATTGCCTAAGACTGTCTCCGCTTGACCCCCAACTTTGTCTGTAGCAAGATTGCCCCCTATTCCACCCCTTTTAGTCGTTCTGAAACCTCCACTGCCTGCTCCATCCATGGGAGTCCCCATGGACATTGACATAACTAGAAAAGCAAGGTTCTTGCCTCCACGAGGGTGTTACTAATGTGGAAACGCGAACCATGTAGTTCGAGACTGCCCCCACTATATAAACGTCTACCAACTCACCTCAGAATAGCAGGAAGAGTTGATTGAAGATTTGTTGGCATTGAAAGATACGGTTCCATTAGAAGAGCCTGGTTTCCTGGAAGAGGAGGATTTTGTGTAACGTGGCCAGCGATAAGTACACCCCGGTCACCAGTAAATAAGTTTACTGTATTGATTATAGAGGATCCCAATACAATTGACAGTGAACTAGTAGATGCACTGCCCCCTAACCCCCTAGTCGCTGCTCTGCTCCGCAGACCCAAGTGGGAGAAAAGGCTGCCTAAGCTCTTCTTTATTAGCGTCTTGGATGTGCGAGGAACTTCCTACTCCTGCTAGTAGAAATTGGAACTACGGACACAAGCGAACTCTACTCCGTCAAGACCCTCCTGGACTGTGGAGCGACTGGAAGCTTCATCGACAGAGATTTTGTCTGTTTGAAAGGAATGAACACTCGGACCCTCTTGTGTAACATCCCAGTCTTCAATGTTGACGGTTCCCCTAATGAGGCAGGACAGATTTCCGAGGTTGTGGACGTAGTTCTTTGCTACAAAACTTACTCCAAAAGAATGCTTTTGGCTGTCTCTGGACTTGGGAAGCAGAGTCTGATTCTAGGCTACGACTAGCTCAAGAACTACAATCCCAGGATTGACTGGGAAAAGAGAGAAGTCGAAATGACCTGTTGTCCACTCCGGTGTGAAGGAGGACACACCCAACAGAAGGAACAAACCCACCAGAAGAGGACTGAACTCCGAGCTCTCTGATCGTGTCGTAACGGACCTATACCCCTGCTCCAAGAAGAGCTAGAGCTTGAAGAAACACCCCCACGAATGTACTACCCTGATTAGGAGCTCAGAGACCAACTGTTTCTTACACGCCTCTTTCTGGAGCTCACTCAGGCCGACCTCCGAGCCACAGCTACGACCTTCCAGCATCTTACAGAAGGAGCCAGGCGCAATAAAGAGACACAGGCTACTACCACCCCACTACCTGCCTACGTCGCCGAGTTCCAATCCTTGTTTGCCAAGGAGGACTTTGACATACTGCTGGAGCACCGCAGATGGGACCATGCTATCGAACTGATCCCTGGAGCGAAGCCTAAGTCGTCAAAGGTCTATCCTCTGTCCCTATTGGAACAGACTGAGTTGGATGCCTTCCTGGAGGAAAACCTGCATACTGGACAGATCTGACCTTCCAAATCCCCCATAGCAGCCCCTGTGTTCTTCATTAAGAAGAAAGATAGCTCGCTCAAGCTGGTCCAAGACTATCACGTGCTGAACACCGTAACTGTTAAGAACAGATACCCTCTCTGTTAGGGCACACTCCACACACAAGGCGAAGGCACTAAGAAGCTAATGGATAGATCCTGAAGCTAAGGTGATATTCAACTGAGGTATATCTACGACAGAAGACTAGTATTTATACTACTAGATCGTCAAGGTACCATTCTCATAGTACCTGATAGATATTCACACATTGTCTAATAATAGAATTAGAGGAATCACACGAGTTGTCACAGAAGGGAAAGTAGGAGAGACATGGGAATGCGATCAGAGAGACGACAGCTCTTAGATGGGAACCTACTCACATCACTAAGCATAGCCCTAGAGATATCCCCTTACACTCTCCCCCTTATCTCCAAGCTTGTCTCCCAACTCTACGGAGCCAAGTACTTCACAAAACTTGATGTCCGATGGAGTTTCAACAATATATGCATCAAGTCTAGAGATGAATGGAAAGCAGCCTTTTGCACCAACCGTGGTCTCTTCAAACCTCTCGTAATGTTCTTCGGAATGACCAATAGTCCCGCTACCTTCCAAACCATGATGAACAACATCTTCAGGACCCTCATAGCCAAAGGGATCGTAGTAGTGTACTTGGACGACATTCTGATCTTTACAGAGACAGAGTAGGAGCGTAAACAAGCAGTCTGGAGAGTTTTGGAAGTACTGGTGGAACACAAGTTATTCCTCTGCCTGGAGAAGTATGAGTTCTATCAGAAGCAGATTGAGTACCTCAGACTAGTCATCTCAGAAAACAGGGTCGAGATGGGCCCTGTTAAAGTTGCCAGAGTCTGCGATTGGTCCATCCTAGAGAACCAGACTGATGTGCAGACTTTCATAGGCTTCGTTAACTTCTATTGTCGCTTCATCCAAGATTTCTCAACCATTGCTAGACCCCTCTTCGACCTCACTTGTTCTGACAAAACCTGGAACTAGGATGCCAAAGAACAGGAAGCCTTCAAATGTCTTAAGATAGCAATGACCACCGCTCCGGTCTTGGTATCACCTCAGGACTCGAAACCTTTCCGTATTGAGGCTGACAGTTTTGACTTCGCCTCTGGAGCCGTCCTCTCTTAGCAACTACCTGGAGAGAAGAAATGGCACCCGATGGCCTTCTATAGCAAATCTCTGTCTCTAGTGGAATGGAACTACGAGATCCATGACAAGGAGATGCTCGCTATCATCTATGCACTGGAAGAGTAGAGGCATTTTCTGGAGGGAGCCCGATGATGGGGGATCAAAGGGAATTTGATCTCGAGACAAGGGTGACAACAAATGGAAATAACAAGACTCCGAGATGTTTCACAGTTGTGCACTAAACAAGTAGGCACTGGGGAGGTATTCAA
>Ga0153996_1000891_pt1 | contig 12766 bp, 8 predicted proteins | sample TSNC080MetaG_FD_104728 | JGI IMG/M metagenome (GOLD analysis project Ga0153996, IMG submission 104728) | Attine ant fungus gardens microbial communities from North Carolina, USA - TSNC080 MetaG | ecosystem: Host-associated > Fungi > Mycelium > Unclassified | place: USA: North Carolina, Lumber...
GGGTAACGGCACTTTTGTTAAAGCAGATTTCGATGTGTTGCCCGACGGCTCGTGGGAAGTTAACGCAAGCTATACTTACAATAAAGGAGGCACCTATTTCCCACAAGTACGAGTTGCGTCCAGACGTGATGGTAAAACTGATACAACTTTTGCGAGAGCATATAATCTTGGCCGTGCACGGGTCATAGTTGGTGAATAGGGGGCGGGAACGGTGAAATTCTAGGTTGAGTGAAAGGAGGACGCCGGGAACCACCGCCGAATTTCTTACGCGAACCGGACTCCTTCGGCGGTCATTCGGAGCCCCTTAAACTAGTACAGCCCTGCATAAATATTGCAGTAATGAGTGCTCAATATTTGTGTCAGGGCAAGGCGGAGGAAAGAGGCGATGCGGTGGCATCGTTGATTGACGACAACGCAGCACTGGCGCAAATAGTGGGTGCTCATTGCTGTGATATTTATGCAGGGCTGTACCTGTCGTAACTCGGGAATGCCCTCGTGACTCCTTGGGTCTCCTCTTTCCCTTACGCTGCTCCGCAAGCTACGCAGCTACCCTCATACACCGGATCTTTCGCGTAAGAAATTCGGCGGTGGTTCCCGGCTGTTTCTTCTAAGGCGAACTATGCAAAGTGCTGAGGATGGATTTTCAGATGCAAGGCAGGAAAACGCAGGCGTAGCGGACTACGTCAAGTTTTCTTAACGCAGTCAGCCGGAAATTCAGACCAGTAATTTGCATAAGTATTTAGAAAACGTTGTACTAGATATTTGACGAGACTTAAAAGTTTATGAAAACCAGCCAAAAATCCCTCCTTCCAATACCTTTAAAATAAATTATTTTTCATTACTTATATCCTTGTAAATATTCTTTATTAGCTTCAATTAGTTCTTCCACCATCTGATGGATCTGGTGCAGATTACAAACAGCGCTTGTTAAGGGATCCATATATACCGCCTGGCGGATATATGAGATACTCTTTTCATTTACTGCTTTCGCCATAAGCTTATGCATATTGATGTTTGTTAAATTTAAGGCTGCGAGTCCTGCCGGCAGCTGCCCTGCATAACATGGATGTATTCCTTCCCCATCTGCATAACATGGGACTTCCACTATACAATCCTGTGGAAGGTTCTCAATCAGGCCGGTATTCATTACATTCAGATTGGCACGAAAGGGCTTGCCTGTCAGATGTGCATGAATGATTTCCGGTGCATACTCAAAAGTCTTTTCAATTGGGATTTCTTCATCTCTTTCAAGAATGCCTTTCAGTTCTTCAAAATATGCATCTGCTTCCAGTTCATGGTCCAGCCACCATCTGCGGTCTACTTTGAGCGCCCTGATCATTTCCATGTTCTTACGGTAATAAGGTACATATTCAGACATATGAAACGGCGATTCCGACACAAAATATCCGAAATGATTCATAATATCAAACCTTACCAGATCATAGAGTTCAACCCCCATTTCCGGTCCGTAATCCGGCTCCAGTTTCTGAAGTTCCAGTATGGATTCCCTTGATTTTGCAAGTTCAAAGAGTTTGGGATAAGCATCTTTTCCTTTGATCTTAAATTCCAGGAACCAGTCCATATGATTAATTCCTGCTGCCCAGAAAGATACATCCTTTCTGTCAGCTTTCAGATATGCCGCTAATTGTGACACCGTACTTTGTATATTGTGGCAAAAACCAATTACCTTTATGGAAGTGGCATAATGCAAGGCCAGACAAATCGGGGCCATAGGGTTTGTATAATTGAAAAAGTAAGCTTCCGGACATAATTCTTCCATGTCTTTACAGATTTGAAGAATGACCGGATAAGCTCTGAGCATCCGAAAGATACCTCCCGGGCCAATAATATCCCCGACACATTGATACACCCCGTATTTATCGGCAATTTCCAAATCTTCTTTATAACGCAGCGGGCCACCTGTATTAATGGTATTTATTACATAGGAAGCGCCTTTCAAAACGTCCCTGCGATTCTCAGATGCTTCTATTATTACTGGTTTATCTGCCTGTACGCACATTTTTTCAGCAACCGCTTTCATTGTAACTAATTTTTCTTTATTGATATCTACTAAGGAGATCGTATCGATCTGCATGTCATCAAAAAGCAGCAAATCCCCTATTAACTTTTTAGCAAACATTGCACTGCCTGCTCCGATAATTACTATTTTGTTCATTTGATTCCTCCATCCCGGTACCTGTTATCTGCCTGCTGTTTATTATATTTTTAAGTCAAAGCGGATACTCGTAATCCGCTTCGCTGCTTACTCGTAACCTCCTGGCAGCTTTGCTGCCATTTCAGTAAGAGTTTGAACTCTTACTGAAACAAGCAAGTCCCACCCACCGCTTTCGCTTCGCTTAGAAGCGGGGGACTTGCTTGGGAGGTTAAAATGCGCATTGGCATATTTGTTTTTCACTCACCACCTATAGAGACAGGAGTCTTTTCTGATTTCAAGATTAATAAATCATATCCTGCCAGATGAAAATCATCCCTTATGTTTGTATGCACTTTATGAAATCCGGGCAGTTGTATGGATTGTTCCCCCGGACTATGATTCAAGAGGATAAAATAAGTATCATTATCCGATTGTTTCTGAATGCACTCGACGTTATCCGGTAAGTTTATACTGGGTAAATGTTCTCTCATGCCGATCATTTTCACCAGCTTTGTATAATCCTCCAAATCACAGCCAATGTAATAGACACTTCCTTTACCGTATGTATTCACGGTAACCGCACTGCGCCCCTTGTAATAATGATTCTGATATTCTGTCAAAGATCTGGCTTGTAACGGTTTTAAAACCTCACACCTCATCCTGGCCCGGCCAATATCACCCGCCTGTACTTTCCGATTATATAAAGTGTCAAACTCTTCCACCTCAATACCGGCCAGCTCTGAAAATCTCCCCGGCAATGGTTCTTGAGTAATCTGATTATTGCATTCACGAAAACCGCATAGCATACTTAAGACTAATACTCCCCCGTGATATACATATTCTTTGCATGCGGCATAACATGACTCTTCCAGCAAACTGAAATAGGGCATAAATACAATTGGATAATCCCGAAATCCTGCATGTTTTCCTGCAATTGTAACGGAATAGCGGTTATTCCACAGCCCTTCGTAATAAGCCATGAGCTCTTTTTTATAATCGAAGTCCGGGTGATGACGCTGAAATTCATGACTGAATTTATTATCATAATCATAAACAAGCAGTACTTCCTTCTTCGGTTCCATCTGCATAAATTCTTCATAATGAAGCATATCCGCCGCCGCCTGTTTCAGTTCAAAATATCTCCTTCTGGGTATGCCGTCATGATCCAGGATTCCATACCAGTATTGCTCCGTCCCAAACAGGCAGCTGCGCCAACGGAAATATACCATAGCCATAGCGCCGTGGACCGCACCCTGGAGACTCCACAATCTAAGCTGTCCCGGTTCCGGTGTTTCACCGGGTACATTCCAACCGCAGGGTCCGCTCTGCTGTTCCAGTACCCAAAACGGGTTTTCCTTATATCCTTTTGTCAAGTCATAGTGAAATGCAATCTGGGCCGGTGTATGACAATCCCACTCTGACCTGGGATAAGCATCGTAACCGGCATAATCCAGAATGTTTCCAAATTTATAATTGTCACAATATTCCGATACCATATTATGTATGACCGGCAGCTTCGTAAACTCACGAATGATCTCACACTGTTCTTTCGCATAGTGAATGAGGGAGTCCGAAGAAAATCTGGCATAATCCAGTAATAATCCCGGATTATGTACATATCTGCTGTAGGAATCCAGAACGGTTGCCTTTGGAACTATGATCTGTTCCCAATTCGTATACACCTGACTCCAGAAAATGGTCCCCCAATGCTCATTCAGTTGATCCAGTGTGTGATATTTCTCTTGCAGCCAATTGATGAACGCCTGTCTGCAGTCCTCACAATAACATCTGACCTCATCCTCGCAGCCCAGCTCATTGTCTATTTGCCATCCAATAATATGTGGATGTTTTCTGAAAAATTCCAGTTCCTTTTCTACAATCTTCCGGGAATACGCCCTGTATTCCCGGTTATTGTAGCAGTAATTCCTCCGTCCGCCAAAGCCCAGCCTGCCTTCATTCCCCGCTTCCCGGTAAATACCCGGAAACTTATCACAAAGCCATTTGGGCGGAGCCGCCGTCGGAGTACAAAAGATGGTCTTTATCCCATAGTTCCCTAAAATATTAATACAATTTTCATAAAAGGAAAAATCATACCTTCCTTCTTCCGGCTCCATAATTGCCCAGCCAAACTCTCCCATGCGAACAGTATTAATACCCATCTCCTTCATAAGCCCGGCATCTGTCTCAAGACGGTCTTTCGTCCAATGTTCCGGATAATAAGCAGTTCCCACTATCATATCGCAGCTTTCCTTTTCCTGATTTTAAAGGCATCCTGATTAATACTGATCGCCATGAATATCAGCATAAACATACCGGTTACGACCTGCTGTAATGTGCCGGGCAGCCCCATAGCTATCAATCCGGTATTGATCATGGTCATGGAAAATACACCCAGGAAAATACCGATCATAATATCGCAGTACTTCTCCAGATACTGTCCGATAAATACGCCCATAAAAGGCGGGAACACCATAGACATAGTATTCATGCCCCCTTTTGGCGCTATGGCTCCTCCATAACTCACCTGCAGCAGGCTGGCGATCCCCACGAAGAAACCGCAGACAACAAAGCAGAGAAAACGAACCCGGATAGAATTGATTCCAATATTCTTCGCAGTGATTTCCCCATTACCCACGGCACGTACATGATATCCGAATTTTGTATGATGGTATAACAGGTAAGCCAACAGATAAGCAAGGATCCCGACTATAAAGATATAAGGAGCTCTTCCCAGAAAACTGATCGAGGATGGTACGGTAATGCTCGCCCCACCTCTGAACAGTGTTCCGGCAGATTCATATACCAGCATAATTCCAATGGTCACTATAATCGAAGGAATCTTCAGTGCGGAATATATGAATCCGGTCAGGGAACCCAGAAGGATAGACACAACCACTGTTACCACAATCAACCCCCAAATCCCGAAATACTGGGCGCTGAATGCACCGATTAATCCTGCCAGAACCAGTTGGGCGCCGGAACTGAAATCCCAGGTATCAATCACCAGATTATAGCACAGTCCAAATCCAATCACGGAGTCGATCACTGACTGCTGCAGCATGATCAGGAGCCCCGAAGGTGTGCCAAACCTGTCCGGCTGACAAATATAAAAGATAAGAAATACTACCAGGGGTAATGCTGCAGGCACGATCAGATTTTGTAAATTCACTTTACGTTTCATATCTTTCTCCTTTGAATGCCGGTTATTTGCTGTGCCGTTCAACCACATCATCTACACTGTAGTTATTTGCTATTTCCTTCAATTCCCCGATGGTCATCTCAGAGTTGAAGTATTTCACCATGCTTTTAATTTCTTCTTCTGAATATGGGAATTCTTCACCTTCCACATACGTATAATAATTCACTGCATCTTCAGGAGATACTAAATTTATAAAATTCAAATTTAAGGTTTCACAAGTCTCTGAAAGAGGTGTGCCCGCTAATTTATTTACCATCAGCATATAGGAAAACAGTGGGTCTACAAAATGTCCGCCTGATATAGCGTCAATGGCGCCTTCTTCAATATACTTATCCAAATCGGAAATGAAATCCACACATGCGACCTTAACTTCTCCTGTCTTATTGTGTAATTCTAATGCCTGAATCACTCCCTCCAGAATCGTATTACTTCCGCCGGTGACAAATATACCGTCCAGTTCAGGGAACGAAGCCAGGAAATTTTCCACTGCTTTCGTTGTTTCGGCAGCTGTGATCGTGTTGTTTCTTACTTCACTGATCCGTTTCATCCCAAATTCTTCACAAGCCCTGTCAAATCCTTTATTTCTGGCATCCGATGTGCTGTCACCTTTTTCCATGGTAATGACTGCAATATTTTTGCTCCCTTTTTCATAGAGTGTTTTTCCCATGCGGTAACCGATTTCTTCTTCATCTTCACAGGTATTTCCCAGATAATAAGAACTGCTTTCTACGATTTCTTTTACCTCAGGATCAGAAATACTTCTCCAGATCAATGTGAAATATACATTGCTTTCTTCGCAGATTTTTGCGATCTTTGGGAGAATGTCATCACTGTAATTGCATATAGCCACCGCATCACAGCCTGCAGCGATCAGGTTCTCCGTTGCCGTGATCTGAGACTCCGGGGAAGAAATATCCGTATTGTACACCATTTCACATCCCAGGACATCGGATGCATAATTCAGCATGTCCGCACTTGCTTTTCCCAGGTCATCCACCGTAGACCAGATAACTACACCTATTTTGAATTTTTCAGGCAGCTTGCCTTCTTCCCCCGCTGCCGCTGTGGCTCCTTCGGAATTGTTTCCTTCCTGGGATTGATTTCCACCAGAGCATCCTGTCAACAATAAAGTAACATTTAAAACCATGACCAATAATAAACTGATTATCTTTTTCATAAATCCACCAATCTCTTTCTTTATTTGATTAATTGCGCGTTACGTTTATCAAAAGTAAGCCATACTGCGATCAGGAATACAACCCCTTTTATTCCCTGTTGTAATTTCTCATTGATACTCCAAAAAACCATTCCATTTGATAAAATAGCTACGATCAGGCTGCCGATCACCGCGCATCTGATTTTAGAGGAAGCGCCGCCGGATAATGGCATACCTCCAAGAACCAATGCGATCAATACGTCTGTTTCAAAAAAGTTACCGGTGTTGGTTGCCGCAGAACCTGCCCTTACCATATTAAAAAATCCGATCAGGCCACACATGGTCGCAGATAAGGCATAGCCAAATACCCTGAGTTTATTTACCGGAACTCCGGACTGATAGGCTGCCTGTGCGCCGGAACCTACCGCTTTACACATTTTACCCAGCTTGCTGTATTCAAACACGAAATAAGCTGCCGCTATGACTCCAACGGCTACACATATCTTTACCGGCAAACTGTCAAAGATGTAAAGAGAAAATGGTACGCTGACCGAACCGCCTCCTGAAATAAAGATCGTCAATCCTCTTAAAACAAGCAGGGTACTTAAAGTCACTACGAAAGAAGGAATACGAAACTTCACATAGAGGATCCCATTTGCCAGCCCGAAAATCAAACCCACTGCCAATGCTGCCGGCAATGCCAGTATGGTATTGACCTGAGATACCCACGCTGCACAGACAGCAGTGATACCTACCATGGAACCCATGGAAAAGTCCACATCCCCTTCCGCTACAATAAAAGAACAGGAAACGGTACCTATGATCAGTGCAAAGGACTGATTCATGATCAATTTCAGATTCCGGACCGACAGTAAACTCCCCTGACTGATGATCTGAAAAAACAGAGCTATTAAAATCAGACTGATGAATGGTATCAAATCCCTTAATTGCACCCGTTCAAATATGTTATGTCTCTTTTTCACGCTTATACTTAAATTATTTGTTGTCATACCAAGCCTCCTTTCTGTTAGGAACTGTTGGGAAATATACCGCCAAAACGTGCAGGTTAATTCCCAATCATTCCTTAGATCATATACTTTATAATGTCCGATTCTGAAAGCTTTGGATCTCGCTTAAATTCTCCGGAAATGATACCCTCTTTCAGAATTATGATCCGGTCACTCATTCCAATAAGCTCCGGTAATTCTTCCGAAATCATTATGATGGATTTTCCATCTTTTATATATTGTTCCATAAGCTGATAGATGGCCGCTTTCACTCCTACATCGATACCTCTTGTGGGACAATCCAGAATCAGTATATCCGATTCGTTTCCCAGCCATTTCGCCAATGCTACTTTTTGTTTATTTCCTCCGCTTAGCTGGATACATAGCTGATCTAAAGAACTCATTTTAACTTGCAGCCTCTGGCTTTCCCTTTCTGCCAGATCATTTTCTGCTTTTCTGGATATGTAGAATTTCTTTTTTAATTTATCATAAGAAGGCAGGCAGATGTTATCCCTTATATTGGAAAGCCTCATAATCGATTCCTGATCCCTGTTCTTAGATACATATCCGATTTTATGCCTGATCGCCATACGTGGATTTGTAATTTCGATTCTGCCTTCTCCTGTATATACTTTACCGGAGTCGGGCCTGTCTATACCAAAGATCATTCTTCCCAATTCATGCATGCCGCAATCTGTCAGCCCTCCTATGCCAAGAATCTCTCCCTTTCTAAGATCCAGGCAGATGCTCTTCAGCCTTTTACCGGTAAGACTGTCAACACTCAATACTGCTTTTGTTTTCGGCGGTTTTTTATAATCTATACGGTAATAGTCATCCTGCATATCCCTGCCAACCATTAACTGCCTCATTTTATCGGGAGATATTTCCTCCTTATGCAGATCACAGACATATCTTCCGTCTCTTAATACGGTTACCGTATCGCAGTATTTTGTCAACTCGTCTAAATCATGAGATATGAATATAATTGTTTTATCATCCTTTTTCAGCTGTTTGATCAGCTGATATAAAATATCCCTTCCCTGCTGCGAAAGGGCGGTGGTCGTTTCATCCACGATTAATATCTGAAGCTCCTCCTGTACGGCCCGGGCAATCTCGATAATCTTCCGGTTTTCAAAAGAATATTCATCGACCACAGTCTCTGCATGAATGTGGGAAGCACCGATACGATCCAATATTTTCCGGGCTTCCTGTTCCATTTTTCTTTTATTTACAATACCCATTCTGGAAAACATATTTTCTTTTCCGGGAAAAATATTTGCCGCCGCCGTGATACCGCTGATGGTTCCCATTTCCTGTACGATCATAGCTATTCCCTTTTTCCCTGCATCGATCAGAGATGACGGCTGATAAGTTTCTCCGTTCAGTTTCATGATTCCCTGATCCGCCCGGTATACACCGGTAATAATGGATGCAAGCGTTGACTTTCCCGAACCGTTTTCACCGATCAGGCCATGAACCTCACCCCTTTTAAAATTTACGGAAACATCCGTGAGCGCCTGTACTACCCCAAAGTTTTTACTGATTTCCTTCACCGATAGCACATATTCATCTTCCATCTTTCATCCCTCCTCTCATTTGATAATCCAAGTGCTGCCTGGCGTAAATAACTTACCCATCCAATGCAGGATTAGTATAACAGTCATAAAATCATATTTTAATATAATAATCCCACCATTTTGTTCAGTTTGCCACCAACTTGTCTTTGAATAGTTTACCTGTAAAAATGGATATGCTAAAATCATAGAAAAGGAGAGTTTTTATGGAATATTTGAATGTTTTATTGGTAGATGATGAATATCTTGCTCTGGAAGATTTAAAATCTTTGATCGATTGGAAAAGCCTGAAATATCATATTGTTGGAACCGCACAAAATGGCAGGCAGGCTCTTGATATTATTTCTAAAAATTCTGTGGATATTGTGATAACAGATATCAGTATGCCCGGTATGGACGGTATTGAACTGGTGCGGCAGGTAAAAGAAAAAAACGGTCAGATTCTTTTTCTGCTGCTTACTGCTTACGCAGAAATCGATTATATGAAACGTGCTTTTCGTCTTGGTGTCGAAGATTATCTGATGAAAGATGAAATCACTCCCCTCCTGCTTACGGAAAAACTGGAATCCATACGGGAAAAACTTCTGTCCGCCAGGCATTTAAATTATACTTTTTGGCAAAAGGAACTTCAGCGGGCATTCGAGGATAAGTCTTCCGGGATTTCTATTCGTCTGGAACATACGTTTAAGGAGACTTACGCATATGTGATCGTTGTGCCTAACCTGATCATTCCATGGCTCAATGGCATAGCCCTCTTTGAACAGTTTTCCATTGCACGCCATCTGACGAAAGCCCTTGAAATATGCGAAGTGTTTCAGGACAACCGGGTAATGTATCTAAATTCTGTGGTGGCTTATAATCATAAAATCCTGCTTCTTCTCCGGTTAAAGCCACAGAATTCTGAGATACTTTTCCGTGAACAGATACGGGCATTTGCCTCTCATCTGCAGCAGACATTGAACCGGCAGTTAAACGAAAGCTATACCATTTTTTACTGTGCTCATCCCATGAATTTTCGGGAACTCCATCAGGATTATTTTAAACAGCAGGAAACGGTCCGATCCCATTATTTTCTGGATGACAGAAAAATTTATGCCCTTGATGATCCCCGTCTGTTTATACAAAATCAAAAATTGGACCTGTCTGAATCAGAATTTGAAAAGATGTTTCATCAGGACTGGAATGGCATGCTTTTATTTGTAAATCAAATATTTCAGAACATAATAGAAACCCATAATTATTTCGGTCTTTTCCAAATGCTAAATATTTGCTTTTCTTTTATTTTTTATAATCGGTCGGTGGAAGAACATGAATTGGAATTATCGGATTTATCGAATGCTTTAAAGACACATGAATGGATCGTGAAACAGCTGCAGGCAATCCGGTCTGTCAAGGAGCAAACGAATTGTATGGAAACCGAGAAAGCGATCCGTTATATCGTTCATAATTATGCCAATGAACATCTGTCCGTGCAGGAAATAGCAAATGAAGCAGGCTTAAGCCCGACTCATCTGAGCAGGATATTTAAGCAGGATACGGGATTTTCTGTCTGGGATTATCTGACAAAACACAGAATTGATGAAGCATGTAAAATATTAAAAACTACCAATCATAAGATTTATGAAGTAGCGGAATCCGTAGGATATTCATCCGCACAATATTTCAGTCAGGTCTTCTTTAAACAACGGGGAATAACTCCGATTCAATATAAGAAAGGAAATGAGAAATGAACGTTCAGACAAAAATCGGTACAAAAATAAAACGGCGGATCCGGGTGCTGATCATTATTGTTCTGCTTATCCTCAGTCTTCCGCTTATTGGCCTGTTTACCTGGAGTTATCTTAAAAATGATGTCCAGAACCTGAATATTATTTCCAGTCAGATCGTGGAGCAGATCAATAACTCTTTTCAAAGCGTAATTCAGTTCGGTGACTGGGTTCCTCAGGATGAAAGACTGCGCTCTCTCATATCGGACTTTTATTCGTCAGAGACGGAACAGGAAAAAGAATCCTGTAAGTCTCTTATTACCAACCGTCTCACTGAACTGACCGGCCGGGGAAGCGGTATTCAGGATATAGTACTGTATCTGGAGGATGAGATCTTTCATTCTGTCTTTATCGACGAAGCCGAAATTACAAATATTCAACACTCCGACTGGTTCGAAGATTTCAAAGGAAAGGACTACCAGCGCTTTTTCTCCCCTTACGAAAATGATTCCAATACATTTTCCTACTGTATTCTTCTGGATACCGTTTCTTTTATGTCCGGAGAAATGGTGATCAACATACGGGGCGACGATATTATTTCCTTGATTCAAACGGCAAATAATTCTTTTCTGCACTATGTCTGGCTGGATAATCAGAATCAACCCTTTTTTTCTGAGAGCGAAACGATCAATTTCAACCTGGATTATGTGGTTCAGTACAGCAACCTGAATCGATTGGACGAGGATTTTATTCTGTATGATATCCATGGAGTATATATTACTCATGTCAGTGGACTCACACATTGGAAACTGGTTGCTTTTGTCTCCTATTATGAACTATTTGCACCATTTTTCCAAATGTTTATCATCCTGCTTATTTCCGTTTTCATTATCATTATTATTACAAGTATGGCTTTAAATCCATTAATACGGAATATCGTTGAACCTATACAGCTGCTGTCTGAACATATGAAGAAGGTTTTTGAAGAAAAGACTCCGTTGATCCGCATAAACAGCCAGGATGAAATAGAAGAATTAAGCCACTCTTTCAACCAGATGACTTTAGAATTAGAAAAGCATATTCAGCTGCTTTTGGAAAAGCAGAAAACCGAACAGCAGATGAAGTATGGTCTGCTAATCTCTCAAATCAATCCGCATTTTATCTATAACACCATGAACTCCATCAATTACCTGGCCCGTAAAGGGCGCACGGAGGATATTGTGATTATGAATAACGCATTGATCCATATCTTAAAGGATAGCCTTCGTATCAATGAAATTTCATCTTTTGATACCATTTCTCAGGAAATCCGTGTGGTAAAGGAATATTTAAAGATCCAGTCCTACCGCTATGGAGACTGTGTGGCGGTTGAATGGAATATTGATGAAAGCATTCTGAATCAGGAAATTCCCAAGCATATGATCCAGCCCATTATAGAAAACTCCCTGATCCATGGATTCTTATCCGCTGATTCCGACGAAGTATTGGAGGATCATAATTTAATTATGATCACTATCCAAAAGAGCACTTCTCCGGAAGGTATTTCGATAAAAATTGAAGATAACGGCATCGGCATAGATATGGACAACTATGATCAGGCCTGTAAAAATGCCGTTGATTCTGACAGCACTCATGAACTTTCACGCGGAAGCCATATCGGACTTGCGAATATTAAATGGAGACTGTCTTTTCTGCTTGGAGATAAACAATCGCTTGAAATCAGTAAAAGAGATCCCCGGGGTACTACCGTTACTATATGGATAGCTAAAACTCCCCAGGCCTGAAGGCAGGGGGGGCTTACCGCTAATATTTTCAACTCTGCGTTATACAGTTTTTCCACATCTTTTAAATCAAGATATTTTTTGTAATTTTTCACTATGTTCCGTTATAACTTTTTTCATTAATCCTATATCAGATTCAAGTGCTTCGATTTTATTTGTCTCCATTTCATATCTTTTCGCAGAAGGTA
>Ga0153996_1000893_pt1 | contig 12761 bp, 14 predicted proteins | sample TSNC080MetaG_FD_104728 | JGI IMG/M metagenome (GOLD analysis project Ga0153996, IMG submission 104728) | Attine ant fungus gardens microbial communities from North Carolina, USA - TSNC080 MetaG | ecosystem: Host-associated > Fungi > Mycelium > Unclassified | place: USA: North Carolina, Lumber...
CATCCTACGTCGCCATCGTAGTGCTGCGTGTCACCGCCTGTCTTGGAATACGAAGCGCTCGGAAAATTCAACATTTTCCTTGCTCAGGAGCTTTGCTTCGCATCAGCTCCCTTCGATTCCGCTTCACAGTGCTGCCACTCTAGCACCGGCTTACGCTTTTAAATTTCACGTAACAGTCCCCTCTTAAAAACCCGTCAATTTCGCCCTTTACAAGCATTTCCCTTATACGCGGCATTCCCTGAAGGTTAAAATCGGCGTTCACGCCCGTGATTTCAAACTCCTGAAGGGTTTTGAGGTTGGTCATCGTCCAACAGGCGTTTTTAGAAAAAATCTCCTTTTCGTCCGCCTTCTTAATGTCCGTTATATCAGTCTCCTTGGCCTTTTTGCCCGGGGCTTTCAGTTTTTTGATGCGCTCCTCGATTTCCTCGTTTATAGCCTTCTGTGAAGGCAGGTTCAGGCTCAAAAGCGCCTCGTGGTCTTTTTTTTCACTCATCGTTATTCCTTATTAAATGCGTATGCCCGAAGCCCGCAGGAGCCGAATTTACTCATTCCCTTCAACCACTTAATCCGCCGCACCTAAAGACTTTCTCGGATTGTTTTTTATCCCTCGTCATCTCAACTATCGTTGACACAGTCTCAAAAAAAATGGTATAATTTTCTTGTGGAAAAGTTTTATAGTAGTTCGTTGTTGAATTTTCTCGCGTTGTTTGGTTGGATAAACGCTCTGGCCGAGGTGTTTTACCTTGTGTATTCCGTTGCAAACTACCCGCACGGCGCGCTTAACTACAACATCGCGACCCACAACTTCCTAAGGCACACTGTCAGCCTTTTTCTCATTTACATGAGCATTGTAATACTCGTCTTCTGGTGTCAAAGGTTCAGACCCTTTAATGAATGTGCTTTTGGCTTTCCTTATGAGAAAATCAAACGCCGTGACTTGTTTTACGTGTTCTTCTATGGCGGTTTAACCTTTATGGTGGTGCCTTTCGCCATTCTTATCTCAATGGCGTCATAAATACGCGCGTCACTCGTCAGGAATAATCTCCTTAAACTCAATCCCCACAAGGGCGAAGTCGTCCCCGATTTCCTCTCCGGAGATGTGGAGCTGCACGGAAGTGTTTGAGTCAAAAATCTCCGTTTTGTAGGCTTCTTCGATGGGGTCAGCCCAGTTAAAGGTGTGCTTGTCGTCTCCCCACAAGCTTTTAAAGTAGTCCTCTTCGTCAAACTCTTGCCACACAAGGCAATCAGGCTGAATGGTGTCCACCTGCTCAATGTCAAAACTTTCAGAGGACACATAATCCTTGGAAACAGCGAATTTAAAGCGGTTTTCGTGGCTCTCGTCAAAAATAAAATTCATGTCCTCAATGATTTTGCGTGTCGAGGGCTGCCCCAGATGGAAGAACGGGGTCGAAACATTGAACTTGATTGCCTTTCCGTTGAAAGTATTTCCCGTGTTCTCAACGAAAACTTCGCCCTCCGCGCTCGCCGTATACACTTTGTCGAAAACGTTTGCGGCGCAAGTGATTTCATACGGTATCACCCTCTTAAGCCAAGCCCCGCAATAGCAATCATAGATTAAAATGTTGTTAACGCTCGTGCGGCCTGAAAAGGGAAGGAAGAGCCAAATTTTATTTCTGGTCTCTTCCGACAGAAGAATAGTATTTTGGAGTTTAAAGCAGTCAATTTTTTCAAAGTATTCTTGAATCGGTGCGGCTATGTTCGCCCCGAGGCTTATCTGGGAAAGGTCTCCCGCTTGTTCAAGCGTAAAAACACCGCCCCTGTTTACAAAGTACTGTTTATTGTTGTAGGTTAATACCGAGTTTTGCGAAAAAACTCCTTTGTCCGCAAACCTTGCAATGGCGAATGTATCAGGGTCTGTGCCGTTCAAAAGCCAGACACCGTCTTCTTTGTAGATGGCAAGACAGGCAATATACTCTTTGAGGGCAAGTATTTTAGAGGTGCTGCAGTGAAATTTTTCAATGTAGCCCGCGTCTTCGGAAGATTCCCAATCGTCAAACCTGCCCAGAGCACTGAAATATAAGACCGCGCCGTCGCCTATCCATATTCTGCTTGCGTAAACACAAAGCGATATAGAGCAAACGTCCTTGCCGTCCGCTTTTGTGAGGTTGAGACTTTTTGCTTTGACGCTTTGCGGTGTCTCAAAGAAAATTCCGCCGTTCGTATCGGTACAAATGACGATGCCGTCAAGAAAGTATGCAAATGAAACGGCGGAAACGGTATTATCTAGTGAACATATCAACTGTGGAGTTGAAAAAGTGTTTGCATACTTGTAAATTTTGCCACTCTCGGTCACAAAGACAAACTCTGTGCTGTTTTTGGGGTATTCAAACATACCGACGATTTTTTCTTCGTCTTTGAGTTTGAACAAAAGCACGTTGCCTTTTTGTCTGCAAATACCTTGGTTTTTCAGTATTTCAACATTGGAAGCATCGTCCCAGTACAGCTTTTTAACGTCTGAGCCGAGAGCAATCTTTGTGCGGCTTGTGTTTATGCCGCCTTGCAGGTTGTAGAAAAAATCTTTCATTGTTTCCTTAAAAGTTTCAGGGTCAGTAGCCTAAACGTTTGTAATACCAGCGCACTTTATTTCTTATGTACTCGCCAATCTCGTCAGGGTAAAGGTTTGGCTCAAAGGGCAGGTAGGTTATGTCTATTTTCCCCGCGCTTGAGCTTCTCGGCAGCTCTAAACCCACTTCTCTGTGCGTTTTTACGTGGTCTTTGTCTATAGGAATTTCGTACTTTCTGCACAAAAGCGCGCAAATCTTAAAAGTACTCTCCGCTTGTATTTTGGTCAACGGAAAATCGCCAACTTCGATGGGCGAGCGGTAACCGTGCATACCGCACATGCAAACGCCGATAGAGCCTGTGTTTTGACCTCCGGTGTGCGCCGCGTATAAGCCGTCCCGGCAGTCCAGATTGTCTTCAGGCGCATATTTGCCCGTGTGGCATTTGCCCTTGTCGTCTATAAGGTAGTGATAGCAAGCTTTTTCGTGCGCGTTTGGCTTGTAAGTGCCTGCGCTCCAGTGTAAAATTATTCTCTTCATTACTCCCCAACGGTTGAGTGTGCCCGCGTTTACGGCTCCTGTGCCGCCTACAGGCGGCGTGCCCTCTTGGTACTTCGGCTTGCGCCTTTTCCGCCTGTGCAATCAGAGATTGCTTCTCTCGCTGTCTCACTAACGTTCGACGGCCGCTCGTAACGGCGGTTATAAGACCTGCGGTCTTTTGGCTCGGCATTCGTGGCGAAAGCTCAAGTAAACTTGGCTTTTCACTCACTTCTCGCCATCAATACGTACGGTCTTACGGTCTTGCTGACCACAAGCCCTAAAGACCTACTTCTGGCTTGCGCCTTTTCCGCTAGGACCCGGCTCTGTACGGCTCGCAAACTCGCCTACAGGCAGCGTGTGCCTTGAAGCAGCTTTCCGCGGCTCTGTCCTTCTTTGTTTAGCCAAAAAAGTATGGCGCTCGAGCGGTTTTGAACTTTAAATTTTGTGTAAATGTTTGCCAGATGCGCGTGTACGGTTCTGACTGAAACTCCCATCTGGGATGCGATGCTTTTGTCGTCCAAACCGGTTACAAGCAGCGATATGACCTGATTTTCCCTGGTTGTAAGTTTCATTTCCCTTCCTTTACAGCGTTAGTTTCACTCGGAACATCGGCGTTTTGGCCTTGTTGCACAAGCATTTGCTATAAGCGTCAGGCTTCAAGCCTGCTTTGCCTGCTGAATTTTGCCGGCCGCGCCGCGGATGTTCTCCTTTAACTGTGAGGCTTTGCCCCGTTGTAACTCATTCACTCGGTAAAAATTTTACGTTGCTCATTTCGTTATAACAATTTTCTGGTTTTAGAAAAATGGGGCCTAAGCCCCGCAAGACTTTGGGTCTTTAGGGTATTATCCCAGAAGGCAATACCCTAAACAATTACCCGATGTGATAATATAATCAAAGGAATTTTTGTGTTAAAATGCGCCCTCTTGGTACTTCGGCTTGCGCTTTAGTATCCGCTAGGACCCAGCTCTGTACGGCTCGGTTTCACCTTGCCTACAGGCGGCGTGCCCTCTTGGTACTTCTGGCTTGCGCCTTTTCCGGCTTGCGCCCCGCTAAAGTGTTTCGTGGCCGGCATTTTACGTTTTGAAAATTTTACCCGCAAGTTATTCCCTTAAGAGAGAAGGGTTTCAGATACACAGAACCCCCTCATTCTCTTAAGTGATTTAAAAAACGGTTTTCTTTTCTTTAAAATCAACAAAACATAAGGTGTTTGGTCTTTTTGATTTCTGAACATCCGCGCCGCATAAACCTTTGCGGCCATATAGTGTTCGAAAAATATCAAAACAAATTGTCAATTTTTTAAAAAGCCTCAATGCCTCCCTCTTGCGTGAAGCACCGAATTTAAAGCGTTTTTCTCTCATACTTAAAATACTTACATACACATTTCAAAACTGTTCTGCGCACCGGTTAAGGTTTTTGTTTTCGTAAACCCGCCTTAACCGTTCTATTGTGATAATAACAAAATTTATTAATTTGTATATTAGTAAAATTACCTAGGTAAAATTACCTAACCCAAAACAGATTTTCTTTGATATATAAGGGTTTTTGGGAGCAAATTCCTAAAGCGTATTTTTTATAGTTTTGTATCAGTTTTGAAAAACCTTTTTAAAATTCCAAAAATTTACACATTTTTTTCCGAAAAATTCCAGAAACTTGTTTTCTCAAACCGCGTTTTTCTAAACATTTCACAAAATCTTTTACAGCAGGCCTTTCCAGTATTTTCTAACAATTTACTGTCATTTTTCACGCTTCTTCCCGAAAATTCTCTATTTCAAACTCCAACGTATACAAAAAATCCTCAAACTTATACTTTTCTATCAAACTCCTTGCTATCTTTGACTTTTTAAGCCAAAAAGCGGGCATCGACTTTATCCACACGTACGCATCCTCATAAGAATAATCCAAAGGGTTAAAACCCTCTTCCCTTATGCGTTCACGCTCCTTCAAAAGCTCCCTTGTCTCCTCAACGGACGGTACAGCCTTCCCCCCGTCTTGCAGCGCCGCCTTAGCGCTTCGCCCTTTTTGAAAAAAAGAAAAATCCCTTTTATTTTTTTGTTCAGTATTATTTGTTAGACCGACATTTTGACGGACCCCACAACCGACATTTTGACGGACCTCCTCGGACAAATTGTCCGAACTCTCCCCCTGCGCCTTAAAAGACAGGATATCAGCGAGATTCAAATTTATCAGCGAGAAAAACTTCTCGCTAAAGCGGTAATGGTTGACCTTTTTAGTTTCATAATCTATCAAACCCTTACCCTTAAGCTCTTTTACAGCCCTCTCCGCCGACTTTTCGCTTATACCGAGCTTCTTAGCAACCGTAGCTTGAGAAGGAAACATAGTCTTATTCTTGGGGTTGTAATGCGTGCAAAGCGCATACAGAAAAAGCTTTGCCGAACAAGTAAGGTCGCTTTTTGCCAGTATATCCGACGTATAAAGTGCCTTTGTAAGCTCAAACTGCGTAACTACGTGCGTTTGCCGTATACTCTCGCTGTTTTGCCCCGTTATTCCGTAATTATTCATCTTAAATCCTTTACTAATTTTACTCTTACGGGTCTCCCCGTCCTGTTTCCTTAATTAAACGGCCCGTAAACACCCTTGGCTCTGCTTTTAAGGTCTCCCATCCTGTTTTTTCTGCCCATAGGGCCTGTAAAACCTTATAATGCGGACTTCTCGGACATTGCCTTTCGTACCCTGACCCGTTTAACAGCCGTAAAACTTTGCTCTTAAGGGTTTTTACCCTAATTTACGCCCGCGCGGCCTTGTTAAGCATTATCAACGGCCGTATACTTTTTCTGAGCGTGAATTCGCCCGTGTCTCATGCAAATTCTTGAAAAATTTCACCGCAACACAACAGTGCAGGCGGTCACAGCGCATATTCCCAAACGGCTTACAAACACAGCAAAATAAAATAATAACCCACAACAAAATAACATATTGCACTATTTTGAAATAATGCTATACTTAAAAAGTAGTTGATTTGTGCTTTTTATTTATAAAAGGCACATTTTTATTGCCTTTTTGCCGTGTATCCGCGCGTCTTGGAATACAAAGAGCCCGGAAAATTCAACATTTCCTTCGCTTGGGAGCTTCTACCCTGCAGCAATCGGCGCCATCTTCGACATCCTGTCTTTGCAGTACTCTCCGCCTCTTTCGCCTGTCGGCCCTGCGTCAACTCCCTTCGATTCCGCTTCTGCGGCGTGTCTGCCCAAAACGGCACCCGTCTTGGCGTCAGCCGACACTTATTGCGCACAGCGGCAGTTTTCACAATTGCCGCACACACGTATTTTAAACTCTTTCACCCCCCGTCATTTTCCGATACTTTTCTACCCTGCAGCAATCGGCGCCATCTTCGACATCCTGTCTTTGCAGTACTCTCCGCCTCTTTCGCCTGTCGGCCCTGGTCGTCTCTTCGGTAAAAGCGCTATCGGCTTTGGACGCAAAAGCCCTGCCTTCGCAATACAGCAGCCATGCTTCATATTCTTTTACATAAACTTACATGCATGCTAATCCATGCTATAATATTTGTCAAGAGCCGCAACACCGCAAACTACTAAAATTTACTATAAACTCTAAGAATTTATTGGAATTAACTGGAAATAGAATAAGGATTGAAATGGAAGATCTAAAACTTACAATTCAAGAAGCGCAGGAAATGCTTCTTATGAGCCAATCTTCGGTATACGCATGGATTGACAAAGGAAAACTTCAAACAATTGACGGACCCGGCGGAAAAGTTATTGTAATTTCTCAAAAAGAAGCGGAACAAATCCGTGAATTAAACCTAAAATCCAAACGCAACAAGACTTCCAAGTCATACATCAACAATACGGCTCCATTCCGGGAAACTCCAATAATCAACGCGGAAATTTTAAACAACGAAGCGCACCACACCACCCATTTACCTAATGATACTGTGACTTTACACCTCATTACAGAACTCAAGGAACTGGCAGTTGAAGCAGGCAAGTATAAACAACTGGAAATTATTAGAAATGAAGAGAAAGAAAGCAGAAAATACTGGGAGGACAAGTACTTCGAACTCCATGCCAAACTTATAGAAAAAGATTTAGAAATCTCCGCGCTGAAAAAACAAACCGAAGAGCAAAAAGCGTTACTGGCAAAGAAATCAGGCATTTTTGGTTTCTTAAAGTGATTTCCTGAAATCAAAATTTTTGTTAAGAAATATTAAGCGGTTATTTTACAGTCTTTTTGGCAATTCCCCTTGCTGTAATTGACTTTTAAGCCTTTGACAAACCCGCGGTTTCAGTACCTGTCACGCATAAAATATTCGTAAATTTTGTCTATTTTCTCCTTGACTTCGCTAAACTGCTGCTTCAGCTCATCCATCGAAATCAAAGGCGCAAAGCGGTTTTCCACCTCCTTTATAATATCCCTGTGCCTGCGCTCCAACTGCTCCGGCGTCACAAAAAACTTGTTGTGCAGCATAAACATTAAAATTACCAAAACCGTTGGCGCATACTCAATTACAAGATTTAAATTTTCCATATTTTTCTTTCCGTATCAATAATTCTTCAACGCGGCGCAAAAGCCCCTTGAAACCCCTAAAACACACTTACAATCGGGAAATAGTACTCTACAAGGTAACTTGCGGCGTCAAAGGGGTGGCCGAGAAATTTTGTGCCGGGCAGGTTTTTGATCTGGTAGTAGCTTGGTAAGTCAAGTCTGGAGCAGCCCTCCAGGTATTTCAAGTTCTCAATGTTGTACAAAAGTTTTTCGCACTGCGGATCAACAAACAGCCGCCTTTCGCCTTCCGAGTTTTTGACCATGGCGTTAAAAGCCGCGATTCTGTTGCGTATCGGCGGATTGAAAGTGCGGATGTCGAACTTTACATTCCTGTAACCGTAGGCGCAGAGCCTGTTTCGCATGATGACATAGTTCGTATACTCGCTCTGGCAGCTCCTGTTGTCGCCGCTCGCGTCCCCGTTGATGACGATTCGCCCCTTGTGGCAAGGATATCGGCGGATGAACTCGTCGCAAGCACTTGAGGTGGTTGCGTTTTCAAGAGCCAACTCGTCTATAAAGTACACTTTGCTGTCGTCTTTATGCGCGATGAGCCAGCACATAGGGTCTACATTGAAATCACAGGTAATGTGCAGGTCAAGACCTTCGTTATAATTGAGCTTACGGATGTTCTCTTCCGTAAAATCCCTTACTACAAGGGCGTTATCGCCCTCTTCAAACTCACCCAAAACGTTCATTTTATAATACTTTTCATCGTATGCCCGTTTTAAATCCTTGCAAAAGTCTTTCGGCAAGTGGATATTCTCGGTCGAAGGCGCTATAATGAGCCTATAATTAGGCTTTTTGCTTTTTACAAAAGTGTTGTATATCCACCCCCTGCGGTTTTCTGGGTTTGTATGCCCGAATATTCTATACGTAAAGTCTTTCCAGCCTGCCTGAACAGTCTGTCTCATACGCCCCAGAAGCATTTTAAAGGTCTCTTCGGGAACGTCGGACATTTCTTCGATTTCTGCGAAGCCCAGATTCAGACTTTTGAGTTTGTTGGGCTCGTCAAAGTGCCGAAACAGAACTCTGGAGCCGTTTTTGAACTCGAGAATTTTTTCGGATTTGTTGAAAGAAAACTCCCTGCCCTCTTTGAAGCCTATGTTCGAAAGATGCTCGAAATAGCTTGTCAGGGTTGTGTCTCGAACGAGTGCATAGGTCTGTGCGCCCACAAGACCGATAATTTTGGGGTATTTAAGACACAGCAAAACCCCAAGAAGCGACCCCGCAAAGGTTTTTCCCGAACCAAAACCGCCTTGATAAATGCAGACATCGAGGCTGTAATTATGTGGAATTTCCAGGAATTTTTTTTGAGATTTTAAGAGTTTATAGTTCATAGTTTGTGGGTTCAGTCAAAAAATTCGGAAATGGGCTCCTGTGGGTGTTTCGACTACCGTCTCAACATCCTACGTCGCCTATCAATACGCCCCGCGGGCTTGTTTGACAAGCCCTTAGGGCTTCTGGCTCACGCATTTAATTTCCAGGAATTTTTTTTGAGATTTTAAGAGTTTATAGTTCATAGTTTGTGGGTTCAGTTTAAGTTTTGCACCATACAGCCGCTTTCCTCTTTTTTACAAGCTTTAAAGAAAGTCAAAAGCCGGCAGAGGCTTTTGTTCTATGTTTCCAAGTATTTCCGCGAATTTTCCACCCCGAGCTGTTCGAGGGCGAACTTGAAACACTCGTTCCAGTTGATTTTCTCGGAGAACCCGGGGATTTTAGAAAACGCGGCGATGGTCTCGGACACCTCTCTGGAACGGAATTTGCGCTCTAAAGTCGCTTTTTTGTCGGAGTACCTGTAAACGTAGTCGCCGCCGCGTATTGTGTCATCGACCGTTACGGGGACTTGCTTGTCGTCAAGGCGCACTATGATTGTTTCTTCACCGTATTTAAAATTGGCCACGGTTTCCGCCACTTTTTCGACCATGGGGACGATGAGCTTGCGGTTCACGGCGTTTATAACCATATTGAGGCGCGCGTTTTGGCCGTTTGCACTGTACATCATTTCGGTTGCTGTGCGCGCTGCGCCTGCGTTGTCGCCCGCCATCGTCCTGTAAATGCCTGTCGTGCTTTCAATTGAGCCTTTAAAATAATTTATAAAATCCCATCCGCAAAGCGCCGAGCTAAAGTTAAGCGGCGTGGGGCTTTGAGGCAGCAGCGACGAATCGTATTCCACGATTTTGCCGGGGCTTACCTTTTGCTGACCCTTAAAAGCCCCTTTGGGAGCGAGATACGGCGGGTTTATAATTAAGGAATACGCGTCGAGCTGGTTGTTTAATATCCTCGAAGCGACTGTGTTGAGCGCCAAGACAGGTTTCAGGGGCGAAATTCCCCTTTTTGTTTCGGGGTTTTCGATGAGATTCGCATAGATGAAGGGCGCGGTTACGAAAGGGTTGTCTTCAAAGCGCAAAATGGCTGTGCGGCCCGCGCAAACGACGAATTGATTCCTCAAAAATCTTGTGCCGCCTTGGCCGTCGTCGAGTTCGATGTCGCCCCAGTATTCCAGTATTTCGACCTGCCCTTGGCGTATGCCGTCGATGTCTTCGCCTTTTTCAAAGCGTGAAACGTTTTGCTTGAGAGCTTCCACGACTTCTTGTGTCAGGTAAACGTTTGTGGAATCTGCTTTTATGTCTTCGATGTCCAAATATGTGCGGAAAATCTTCGCGCAGCCGTCCCAGTTGGCGCTTCTGACGCTGTCAAAGACAAAGTCTTGCGCCGCAATGGTTTTCACTGTTACGCCGTCGTAGACTAATTTGTCTTGTGTCACAAAGCTTTCGCCGCTTTCGAGGCGCTCCTCAAGGCTCGCCGCCCGCCTGTGCTTTCTGTAGCGGGTTTCCCAGCCGACAAAGAGAGTGCATTCGCCTGTCTCGATGAGGTCTTCGACCATTTTCTCGAGCTTTGCGCCGATTTTCATTTTTTCGAGATTTTCAACGAGCATGGCCTTCTGCGCGCTTGCCTCGCGTGTGGTTTCACCGTTTTGCGCGGACACGTCGAAAAGCGATTCCGCACTTGAGTAAATACTGTCTAACACGTGCGCCTTAAGGGTTTGGCACTGTTCGTAGAGGTCGGGGAGCATCAGGTCGGAGCCCCATGTGTCGTTTTTGTGGTCTTTTATGCCGTAAATTCTCTCCCTAAGCGCTTTTATGTCGCCGAGTTGGGAGTTTCTTTCGGTGTTGAATTTTTCGAAAAGTTTGCCGATTTTCTGCGGCAGACCGTGGAATTTTTCTTGTGTAGTCATTTATCTTCCTTTCTGAATGCGGGAGCCAGAAGCCCTAAGGGCTTGCTTGGCAAGGCCGTGGGGCGTATTGATAGCCGCCGTTACGACCGCAGGCCGTGGAGCGGCCGCAGGGAGTGAACAAATCTTTGATTTGACAGGCGGGATGCGTGAGCCGGTGCGAATGTGGCATCGCTGTGAAGCGGTGACACGCAGCACTACGATGGCGACGTAGGATGTTGAGACGGTAGTCGAGACACCCACAGGAGCCATGCGGTAGCTGGGGGCTCATAGGGCGTTGATGCCGTATAATATACTTGACATATGATAGCAAAAATGCTATCATAACAATATGGGTAAATCGGATAAATTAGCTCAAAAGATATTAAGCGGAAAGTCTGACATAAAACCAAGCGAAGTGCGGAAAATATTATTAACGCTCGGTTACAGCGCCCAGGGGCCTGCAGGCGGGAGCTCACATCTGACTTACAGGAAAATTAACAGAGATTCGATAACGGTTGTATTAACCCAAAACCCTGTCAAACCGTACATTATTCAAAAAGTACAAAAGGCTTTAAAAGCGGAGGGATACTAAAATGGCTGAAAAAAATACGGAATACTACTTAAAGCTGCCCTGGAGCTACCGTGTGAGTTGGAGCGAGCCGGACAAGTGCTATTTGGGCAGCATTGACGAACTTGAAGAGAACATGACGTGCGGGGACACTCCGGAAGAGGCGTTTAACAACCTCAAAGAAGCGCTCGGGGCGTACATTTTGACGAGTTTAGAGGGCGGTTTTGAGATTCCCGAACCTTTGAATTTGGCTGATTTTAAGGGCAATATAACCTACCGTACCAGTTCCGAAAAACACTACAGGCTTGCCAAAAAGGCCGTGAGGCTGGGGAAGAGCATAAACGCCCTGATTGATGATGCGGTGGAAAAAGAGCTGAGAGACAGTGCCTAGTTGTTTGAACGGCCATGCTTTGTCCGTAAAAGGAGCCGTGTCTATATCTTTTGATGGTTCAGCCCCTCGATTCTCATAGACAAAACATCCTCTACAGGCGCGTTTTCCTCCCTCGGAAAATTTTTACAAAGCCCGTCAAGCGCTCTAAGCGCGAGCGCAGGGTCTTGCATGCCCCCCTCATCGGCCGCGGACGCGTATTCTATAAGCTCAAGGTACTTTTTGACGATGTACGAGCGCGGGATGTCAAGACAGAAAACCCGCTCGGAGATTATCTTTTCCAATTCCTGTTTAAAAGACGGCTTTAAAAGCATTGCCCTCACTTGGGAAAGGACGTTTGTACTTCTGTATCCCGCCGCGCGCGCGGATTTTTCCAGATTTAAAGTGTCGGCGTATTCGTTCAAAAAGCGTTTTTGCTGTTGTGTGATGTGTTTTCGGGTCATAAAATGTCCTGTATGGTTGTCTGTACGAAGTTTTGTTAAGGTTTCTTAATAACACCTTTCAATTTTGGCGGAATTTGCTACAATAGTCATGTTGTTAATGCTTCGGCTAGTATGCAAATGGAGTCTTCGAACTCCATTTTTTTTGCGCGTAAGCCAGAAGTAGGTCTTTAGGGCTTGTGGTCAGCAAGACCGTAAGACCATACGTATTGATAGCCGCCGTTATGAGCGCCCGTACGAGTGTTAACGAGTACAGCGAATGGAGCAATCTTTGATTGCACAGGCGGTGAATGCCTGGGCCAGGCGCGAGGCTCAAAGGGCAGCTGCGTTGAGCGGAATCGAAGGGAGCTGATGCAAAGCAAAGCTCCTGAGCGAGGGAAATGTTGAATTTTCCGAGCGCTTCGTATTCCAAGACAGCAGGTGACCGAGAGCCGAACAATTAATGGCGAGAAGTGAGTGGAAAGCCAAGTTTACTTGCGCTTTCGCCGCGTACGTCAGCTCCTCTTGTAGGCGACACAGGAGCCGTACAAGGGAGGGTGCAGTTTATCTGCCGAGCCAAAAGACC
>Ga0153996_1000895_pt1 | contig 12737 bp, 11 predicted proteins | sample TSNC080MetaG_FD_104728 | JGI IMG/M metagenome (GOLD analysis project Ga0153996, IMG submission 104728) | Attine ant fungus gardens microbial communities from North Carolina, USA - TSNC080 MetaG | ecosystem: Host-associated > Fungi > Mycelium > Unclassified | place: USA: North Carolina, Lumber...
AAATCGTATGAAAGCGCTGATATTTGATTTAGATGGGGTAATTGTTGATACTGCCGGATATCATTATCTGGCATGGAGAAAGCTGGGAGAGGATCTGGGCTTTGAATTCACCAGAGAATATAATGAGCGTCAAAAAGGTGTGAGTCGTATGGCATCATTGGAAGTGCTGCTGGAAGCAGGCGGTATCAAGGATATGGAACATGAAAAGAAACTGGCATTGACAGACCGGAAAAATAATTATTATTTAGAAACGATTGAACATATCAGTCCTTTAGAAATCCTGCCCGGAGTGGAAGAATTCTTAAAACTTGCGAAAGAACAAGAGTATAAAATAGCACTTGGCTCTGCGAGTAAAAGCGGAGGAATGATTATTGATAAGGTGCATCTGTCTTCCTATTTCGACGTCGTGGTTGACGGAAACCAGGTAACCAATCCGAAACCCGACCCGGAAGTGTTTTTAAAAGCTTCAGAGTTATTACATACGCCGCCGGAAGCCTGCATTGTAATTGAAGATGCTCAGGCTGGAATAGAAGCGGCAAGAAATGGAAATATGAAGAGTATTGGTATCGGAAATATGGATGTGCTTAATAAAGCAGATGTAGTAATTCAAAGTACAAAATATCTAAAATATATTAACCTTGAAAGCATATCATATTGTAAATAATCATCTTATTCTGCATTTGATTGTCAACGAAAAGAGATGCGCCGCGAAACAACTGATCACTCAGATGTTTTGCAGCGCATCTTTCTTAAATTTATACTCTGAATTTACAGAAACTAAGAGAACAGAACGTTGTTAATAATCCCCTGCAGATATTCCTGAGCACCGCTGCCCGGAGTATCCGGAGCGCCGAGCTTCTCTGCGTGTGAAGCTAATTCTTCAAGCGATGCGCTCTGTTCGCGGATCTGCTTCCCGATACCGCTATCATAGCTGGCGTACTTATCTTTCACAAACGCATCAAGCCGTCCGTCTTCAATCAGGGCGGCCGCTTTAATCAATCCGAGGGCAAAGGTGTCCATTCCAAGGATGAAACCGTAGAACATATCTTCCGGCGTATTGCTCGGCCGGCGGTTTTTGGAATCAAAATTTAATCCGCCGCGGAGCCCGCCTGCTTTTAACACTTCATACATGCACATCGTAGTCTCATACACATCATATGGGAATTCATCGGTATCCCAGCCCAGCAAGGTGTCACCCTGGTTGGCATCGATACTTCCCAGCATATCGTTCATGGCGCTGATGCGGATCTCGTGCTGGAAGGAATGACCGGCCAGAGTCGCGTGATTTGCTTCGATGTTCATCTTAAAATCTTTATCCAGTCCGTATTGCCGCAGGAAGCCGATTGCAGTCGCGGCGTCAAAGTCGTACTGATGCTTCATTGGCTCTTTCGGTTTCGGTTCGATCATAAAATCGCCGGTAAAGCCGATACTTCTGCCGTATTCAACCGCCATTCGCATCAGAGAAGCGATATTTTCCTGTTCAAATTTTATGTCGGTATTCAGTAAGGTTTCATACCCCTCACGTCCGCCCCAGAAAACATATCCGCGGCCGCCTAATTTTACTGTAATATCCAGTGCCTTTTTGATCTGTGCCGCAGCAAAGCAATAGACATCGGCGGAATTAGAGCTTCCGGCACCATTCATATAACGGGGATTACCGAACATATTTGCAGTACCCCAAAGGCATTTGATTCCGGTTGTTTCCATCTTGGTCAGAATATAGTCGCTGATTTCATCCAGCCGTGCATTGGTCTCGTTGATATTGTCAGCTTCCGGCACTAAATCCACATCATGAAAGCAGAAGTAGTAGAGACCCAGTTTCTCCATAAACTCAAAACCAGCATCTACTTTAGCCTTTGCGTGTTCCATCGTATCCTTTTCGGCAGAGAAGGATTTGTCGGCTGTTCCGACGCCGAACATATCGCTGCCTTCGGCACAGAGATTATGCCACCAGGCCATTGCAAACGGCAGGTGTTCGGCCATGGTTTTACCCATGATTACGCGGTCTGCATCAAAGTATTTAAAAGCCAGTGGATTGCTGCTGTCAGCGCCTTCGTAGCAGACCTTAGAAATACCTTTGAAAATTTCACTCATAAGATTCATCCTTTCTTTGAATTAACATGGTTATGAAATAAACTTTTATAATTGGATTATACCACATAAGTATGGAGGCGCAAGCATTATTTACCATTTGTTGAAAAAAACATTTAATTGTGGTATATGTTATAGAAAGATGTTTTAAAACTTTTGAGAATTGGGGAGGAGTCAAGATGAATGCACAGAATTTGGGAGGACTGCCGTCCGATCTGAAGATACGTAACCGGATGCTGATCCTGGAGACGATGCGGGACGGAGACAGGTACACAGCTCAGGATATCGCTGAGCACACCGGTATCAGCCGGCCGACCGTGATGAAATCAATTAATTTTTTTATCTCTAAGGGTTTGATGATCGAGGAAGGAAAAGGCGATTCCACCGAGGCCGGCGGTAAAAAACCATTGCTATACCGCTTTGTCTGTTCCCGCCTGCTGCTGACCATATCGCTGTGGCCGGAGCTGGTTCTGCTCAATCTTAGCAGCATGGATGGCAAAAAGATTGCATCGGTCAGGATTGAAGCACCTGTCAGACGGACGCCGGAAGAGATGTTTGCCCTGATTGAAGAAAAGGCCGGGGAACTGCTGGCCAGCCAGGGCGGAACAGTTGATCAGCTATACGGAGTATCGCTTTCCACCGGCGGCATCGTCGGTTATGATACCGGCGTTCTTAAGTACAGCTCGCTGTCGCCGGAGTGGGGTAATAATATTCCGATGGGGAGATATCTGCGTGAGATTTTTGGTGAACAGACGGAGATTATTGTCGAAAATGCGGGGAAAATGGCGGGACGCGCTGAAATGCTGCGGGAAGATGTCGAAAATAAACGAATTATGGTGTTGTTTTCAACATGGGGGTTGTCAGCCTGTCTTATTGAAAAAGGGCATGTGCTCAACGGCGGGCATTCCCTGATTGGTGAAATTGGTCATATGGTCATCGACTCACATGATCATGAGCTGTGCGGCTGCGGCAGCTACGGATGCGCTGAGAGGATGCTGAGTAAGGCAAGAATCCGGGAGATGATCCGGGAAGCGGGTGAAGACTGCCGATCGTCATCTCTGCATCAATATCCATTAGCTGAGATGACTCCGGAAATGGTTTTCCGCTGTGCCCAGGAAGGTGATCCTCTGGCACAGCGGATTGAAAGCCGGCTGGCTGAAATATTTGCGGCATTGCTGCGTAATGCTTCGCTGGTGTTTGATCCGGATGTCATTGTCTTTCAGGGTGAATACGCATATGCCGGTCCATCATTTATCGGCAAACTAAAGCATAACCTCCGTCAATTTGCCTATTATCCGGCCGAAGGTGCTGTCGAGATCAAGTGCGATACCAGAAAGCTGGAAGAGCTGGACTACATCGGAGCAACCTTCTTCTTACAGCATCGATTTCTTGCTGATAAGAGGCTGTATCAGTGATTACAGCTCAACCACTCTCAAGCCCAAACCAATACTGCCGTCTACATCGACAAAATAATTTTTCATGTTGTTTCGTTCATAGTAAACGGTAACTTCCCCTTCGTGAAGATAGGGCACCGGGTCCACCCGCAGATAGCCGCTCTTAAAGATATAGGTCTTTCCCCCGGGAGTATTATAGGCACAGTTTAAGCGGGTCATATAACGGTGGTTAACCCGTACCGAAGAAGGAGTATAGTCGTTGACAACCGCAGTGATTCTTGTGCCTTCTTGTTTTAAACGCTGATTGCGTTTGCGTCTGAGGGACCACCGTACCAGCATAGTTCCGCCGACAGCAGCTAAAACAGCCCCGATCAGGCCGAAGCAGAGTAAAAATATCAGACGGAAGGACCGCAGTGTTGCCTCGGTTGAAGCCTGGCGGATGCCGTTGTGATAATAGTTAATATCTTCCGGTGACATGGGGGCAAGCTGCATACCGATTCCAATTGCCAGAAAGATACAGCCCATCGCTAAAAGCATGATACCTACCCAGGTAAAACTTTGATAAAAACTTTTTGGTCTCATTAAATTTCTCCAATCTTATCGTCAATCTAGTTTTATATTCTTCAGCATATCGCCCAGTGATGATCCGACTTTTTCTTCTTTTTGGGTCTTCATATATTTCTGGACGTCCCGTTTGCTCACACCGGCACCTTCTTTTTCGCGCCGGGCTTTAAATGCTTCCAGCTTTTCTTTATGACCGCAGCCGCAGACAAACATTTCACTGTCACCTTTTTTGATAAGTTCCATTTTCTTATGGCAGTTAGGGCAACGGGCATTGGATTGTTTTGCGATCGTTTCCCGGTAACCGCATTCACGGTCCTGGCACACCAGCAGCCGGGCTGTTTTGCTCTTTACGGCCAGCATTCGTTTGCCGCAGTCCGGGCATTTCGTATTAGTCAGATTATCATGCTTAAAGTTTCCTGATGAACTGCGGATATCCTGAATGAGTTTCTTAGCATAGGCGGTGATATCATCGAGGAAAGCCTCCTCATTTTTCTTGCCTTCGGCGATGTCCGACAGGATCATCTCCCAGCTGGCGGTCAGCTCCGGCTTCTGCAAGTCTTCCGGAACCAATTCCAGCAGCTGTTTTCCCTTGGATGTAATGAGGATATCCTGTTCCTTCTTCTCGATCAGGAAACTGGAGAACAGCTTTTCGATAATATCAGCGCGGGTTGCAACCGTTCCCAGACCGCCCGTGCGGGTTAAGGTCTTTTTGGCTGCTGAATCAGCGGAATCCATGTAGCGGACCGGATTCTCCATCGCACTGAGCAGTGCCGCTTCGGTAAAACGGGCCGGCGGCTTCGTCTTTCCGGATACGAGGTTCACTCTGGTAATAGGCAGAGAAGTACTTTTGCTAAGGGACGGCAGCTGTTGTTCCTTCAGCTGTTCCTCAGCGGTATCCTCTTCCTCGGCGGTATTATCGTAGGCGGTCCGCCAACCGGGTGATTTTATTACTTTGCCGCGGGCGATTAAGGTCTCATCCAGGGTTTTGGCGGTGATGGTAGTCTGTTCGTATTCAAATGGCGGATATAGTACACTGATGAAGCGCCGCAGCACCAGATCGTATATTTTGCGCTCCTCATTGCTCATATGTTCAAACTGTACATATTCTTCGGTTGGAATGAGAGCATGGTGATCACTCACTTTACTGTCATTAACAAAAGCCGGCCGTCCCTTGATATCCTGTTTCAGAAGGGGGGTGATAAGCGGCCGGTAGATGCCGTTGGCAGAAGCTTTGAGACGTTCCTTCAAAGTCGGAACTATATCGCTGCTCAAGTAACGGGAATCGGTCCGCGGGTAGGTCAGGACCTTATGGTTTTCATAGAGGCGCTGAGCGATGTTCAGTGTTTCCTTGGCAGAGAAGCCGAATCGCTTATTGGCATCGCGCTGGAGTTCAGTCAGATCATAAAGTGCCGGAGCCGGTGTTTTTTTCAGCACTTTTGTGACATCGGTTATGACCAGCTTTTCAGCCGAAAGTTTGTCTGCCAGATCTTTCAGTTTGTCTTGGTTGAATGTGCGGTAACTTCCGGATTTCTGGTCCTTCCAGGTGAAGGTCAAATTATCGCAGTTAAGGTTCAGACTCCAGTAAGGCTGAGGTATGAAGGAGCGGATTTCCTGTTCCCGCGCTGCAATCATTGCCAGCGTTGGAGTCTGCACCCGGCCGCAGGAGAGCTGGGCATTGTGCTTGCAGGTCAGTGCCCGGGTGGCGTTGATGCCCACCATCCAGTCGGCCTTGGCCCGGCTGGATGCAGCGTGGTATAGATAGTTGTAGTTACGGCCGTCCTGCAGTTTTTGGAAGCCCTCCCGGATCGCCTTATCGGTGACCGACGAGATCCACAGACGCTTGATCGGTTTGCGGCAGTTGGCTTTCTCCAGTATCCAGCGGGCAACCAGTTCGCCTTCCCGGCCGGCGTCGGTAGCGATGATGATATTCTGCACATCTTTGCGGTAGAGCTGGGTTTTCACCTGGCTGTACTGCTTACTGGTCTGACCGATCACCACCAGTTCCCATTTCTCCGGCAGCATCGGCAGATCTTCCATATTCCAGTTTTTATATTTGGAGTTGTAAGCCTCCGGGTCGGCCAAGGTTACCAGATGCCCCAGTGCCCAGGTTACGATATATTCATTTCCTTCAAAGGCACCGCTTAGTTTCTTCCGGCAGTTCAGCACCCGGGCGATATCTCTCCCCACCGAGGGCTTCTCAGCGATTACTAATGATTTCATAAGGGATCTCCTATTTATTTTTTACTATATATTCCAGAAAGACATCGGCCTGCTTTTCAAAATATGCTTTGCTGGAGGTGAGCGTTAGTTTTTCATCAGCATCGGCCTGACCGGTCACCTTGGGAATCCCCGTGCGCGGGCTGGCCATTACATTCATGCCGATAAAAGCCAGCAGCGTTAAAAGCTGATCCTGAGCTACCAGAGTACCCGAAACTCCGGGAGAAGCACCGCTTATACCAGCTGGTTTTCCGAGCAATACGGCAGGCTGCCCGGGAGCGGTGGGACGGGAGAGCCAGTCGATTAAATTTTTGAGCACGCCGGGAACGGCATGGTTATATTCCGGTGTGAAAAACCATATGGCATCGGCTTCGATTACCTTTGCACGGATTCTGGCGATCGGCTCCGGAACCGGGAATTCGATGTCCTGATTGAGCATGGGCACATCAGCGTAATCGAGCAATTCCATTTCCGCAGTGCCTTTCACTTTATAATAGGCCTGTGCATGGGCTGCAAGCTGGGCATTGAATGAGTTCTTTCTGAGGGAGCCTGCAATTGCTAATATTTTCATGATATCAAGTCCTTTCTGTACCATCACTTGACAAAGTAACAAACGTGTATTACTTTGTCAAGCGATGGTATTATGATAGTATTGTACTTTCAGAATAAAGTATAGCACTTTTGGAAAGACTTTGCATAAAATTCTGCTGATTAATTCTGCTGATAGGCATGGAAAAATTCCCGTGAAAGAGTTACAATAGAGATAACTTACATTTGCGAAAGGGGGCATCATTATGATTCAGGCAAAACCGACCGAAAAACTGACCGGAGTGACGATTCAGGGTGACTATGATGATTTCTATCAGCTGACCGAGGCATTTCATAATGCCGCGGGTTTTGAACAGGTTCCGAAAGATCCCTATTATTCGGTGGCGATGCGGGTGTTGGGAGTATGTTATGATATCCGAAAGGCTTACCAGGGTGACCGGGAGGTGACTCTTAAGGATAATGGGATGCACGAAGAGATTATGAAGTATCACAGTCTGATCACGCCGAAGGAGAATGTTTATTACAGTGTCAATATATTGTTCCCGGAGGTGCTGTTTGCGGCGATGTCGGTCAGAGAACTGCTCCAGACGGTACATACGAGAACCGGACGAAAGAATGAGGAAATGTGGGACAGGACATATTCGCAGGCGATGTATATGCGGGATAAGGCTGTTATCGATATGTTCTGTGCCGGGATCTGGGAAGCTTTTTCCGATGTGGTCGGTAATGAAGAAGCGGATAAGGTGATCAGATTATTTCAGCGGACCGATGAATCTTATTATCAGTACGCATCATTATATGTTGACCGGCTGAACGTCGAGTATTTGAAAGCTGATGTGAAAAAGCGGACTGATAAACTGCGCAATATCGCTAAGCGGATTGCCAAGAAACCGGATGCTTATTACAAGATGGAAGCGGAGTTGAAGTACTGGGCGAAAGAGCATAATGCGACCATTCATGATGCTGCCGATGATTCGGCAGGCTATCCCGAAGAAATTGAATGGTAAGGCACCCGGTTATGGAACAGGATATGCAGAGATGCATATCCTGTTCTTTTTAACCGTGTTGAACCGGCTCACTTCCGGCGCCGCTTTTTGCTGACCGGCATGGCTGTGATCACACCGATGGAACCCAGCAGCATGAGAAGCGGGATAACAGCGTTTGTTTCATCGCCGGTTTTTGGCGTTCCGAAATAGCCGCCGATGGTAATGGCACAAGAACCGCTGCCGGTTACAAATTCTTTGTATTCTCCGTTTACTTTATATGACAGCCCTCCCACGTTAACAAGGGTCTGGCTGGGCGGTGCATCCCATACCCTGAAGGCCATGGTTAAACTGTCGCCTGCGGCAAATCCGGCCGGAACCGTACCAAACTCCAGGGAAATCATTGTGATATATTCACCGGAAGCCAGCTTCGGTGATTTGAAGCTGAATGTCCGGTCCGCCGGGATATCTGAATGGAGCACCGTGCGTCCCTGCTGATTGGTATAGTAAACCACTAGTTTAGTATTGGCTTTTATTATTGGTTACTTAGGTTTTCAGGGCAGCCGGGAAAATGATTGCTGCCTGGGCAGAGGAAGAAAAGAGCGGTGAATTCACAAAAACCCGGGCAATCTATTGATAAGGAATCTCGATCAGAGTTTCCTGCTGATCGGCGTCAATCTCTTCGTCAGACAGGTAATATTCGTAGCAGCGGCCGGTGAATGAACCGCCTTCCTCATCGATATATGCCAACATCTCGGTATAAGGTGCGGTCAATTCCTCATAACTGCCTTTGAACAGGGCGGTAACTGCTTTGAAGGACGGCAGTACATAGCATTTGAATTCAGTGGTATCCTCGATCGGACGATTGATGGGAAAACCAATTTCCACCTTTACCAGATCCCCGTCAACCTGCCCATCATCCTTCAGGTTTTGGTAGGAGACAAAAGGCATACTGACAACCTCGGCGCCTTCCTTTTTAATATAATCCACCAGTTTCATAAAACTCGGACCGATCAATTCCGGCAGTTTAGCGACCGGTGTCTCAGTATGAATGGATATGATCTGCTGTTCTGGTTTAATCATTTTTTCTATTTTCATAGCTTGTAACCTCCTTTTTTTAATATCATATCGTTCATACTTGACAATCTGTGTCATATTTGGTTGTTATTAAAAAAAACTTTCAGTTTTTTCACAATTTTTTCTTTTAGCCACCGCGGGGAAAGGATTTCAACGTTATTACCGAAGGAGATCAGGTAAGCGTATATACTATCATCGTTTAATAACTGAAATTCCAGTTCGTAACTGCCGTCATCGTTGCGCTGGATGTCCCATCCATAAAAATCATCGTAGGTTTTGTACCAGAGCCGTTTGCTGAATTTCAGCCTGACATTTACAGTATCTGCCGGCGGTGGCATAACAGGGGCGGGCAGCGCGGCGGTCCGTTCAGTGGGAGTGACTTTCTGCATATGGTCGAGACGATACATCTGATAATCTCCGGAGGTCTGGCAGAAGGCCAGCAGATGCCAGCGGTTCTGCCGGTATATAATCTGAGCCGGTGAAACGGTCTCCAGCGAGGTCTGGCCGTACTGGTTGTAATAGATAAACCGGATCTGCCGTTTGGCGAAGATACTTTTTTTCAGCAGCAGAATGCATTCCTGGAAGCCGCTGTCGGTATCTTGTCCGTTCAGCTCTAATGTGAGCCAGCCGTCATCTGCTGTCGCGGCGGCAGTTTGGTATTTATTCAGCAGCGTCTCGGCGGAGAATAGATTGGTTGCTCTTAGCAGCTGCAGGGCAGTGAGCATCTGCTCTTTCTCGGTTTTGGTCAGGAAGTTTCGTTCCAGTAAGTAATCTTCATCCAGAAAAATCCCGCCCCCGTTTCCGCGGACGGAGTATACCGGGATGCCGGCCAGACTCAAAGTGTCAATGTCGCGGTAAATAGTCCGCTCACTGACTTTAAAACGATCGGCTAGAGATAGGGCGGTCGTTTTCTTATATTTCAGCAATAAAAATAAGGTTTCTAATAGACGGTCAATCTGCATGCGGCATCCTCCTGTTGCCCACCATTATGCGGGCTGGACAGCGGGAAGTCAAGAATCCGGCATTGAAAAACAATGCAAAAGCAGGTATAATGTTTGAATATCGAGGATAAAGATGAAATATATCTAATTAAATGTAGCTTATGAAGTATGTATTTTAAAAGAGGTGAAGAAGGATGTTTAACAGGCCCAGGAGGTTGTTTATACAGATAGCGGCAGTGCTGGTGCTGGTCACTGCAGTGGTATTTCTGCAGGATGGTATCCGCTCGCAGGCGCATGCCAACGCGATGATTTCCGGCATTATGACCGGGTTTAACAGAGCGTTTCAGACCGATGGGATGCAGACGGTTATCAGCCGCATCGATGAGATGACAAAAGAGGAAGAAGAGGTACCGGAAACTGTAGAGCCGGAAGAACAAGAAGTCACGGAAGAAGATCTCGCTGAGGCCAATGCGGTGATTCTGGCCGATATATGGGATGGCGGCAATTATTACAATGCGGACGGCACGCTTTTAACGCCGGATATGAACGCAATTATGGGAAAATCTATCATAACAGCGGAGAAGCTGGTTGATTACTTTTTTGCTCAGGGAAGTGTATACCCATCTTATTATTCGCAGACCGAAAGTTCGGGGGCGGCTACGATCGAGCAGTTCTGCACGATTATGATTGACGAAGCAGCGGCAGAAGGGGTGCGGCCGGAAGTGGTCTTTATGCAGACGATGAAGGAGACCGGCTGGCTGACCTTCACCGGTGATGTCAGTATTAAGCAGTATAACTTTGCCGGTATCGGTGCTACCGGCGGCGGTGTACCGGGTGAGAATTTTGCCGATGTCAGAACCGGTATCCGTGCCCAGGTTCAGCATTTGAAAGCATATGCAAGCGAGGAACCGCTGAATAACGAGTGTGTTGATCCGCGCTTTGACTACGTTACCCGTGCCTCTTCACCCTACATAGAATGGCTTGGGATTCAGGAAAATCCAAACGGCGGCGGATGGGCTGCCGATCCCGGGTACGGCGGAGCAATTGTAGGTATGATTCGGGAATTGAATTAGAATTTAGGAAACGCCCCCTGTAGCTGAAATTAAGTTTCGGATACAAGGGGCGTTTGCCAAAGAGAGAAATTATTTATAAATATTCTTTTAGTGTCTGGATATTATTTTCCTCCATTTTCAGGAGTTTTTTCATCAGGTTTAGTATATCATTATCGGCATCGGCATACTTTCGTATATTTCTGGTCGCATCGATGATTCCCATATTGCTGCCCTGAATCATCATCTCAGCGATATGGGAAGGACTTTTATCAGTCATCGTCTTCATGTTGATCATCAGATAAGCAGTTAGCTTTTCGAAACCGGATACATCCTTCTCGTCACAGTTGTTCTTGTTCAATAGCTCTTTTGCCGTATCACTTATTTCGGTATACTCGTTAAGCTGAGAATTGAGCTGCTTCAAAAACCGGCTGTCCTCGACGATGTCCAGGAGTTTTTCGATGGTCTGTACTCCCATCTGAGAATTCTGGTAAATAAAGTTTAATAATTCGGCATTTCCATTCATATCATATGCTCCTCGCTTTCCTTTTAAAGATATAGTGTCCGATATCAGCCAAAATATGTAAGAAGCTTGACTCACAGAGACTAGCCTGATACAATATTTTTAGTAATTTACTATAACAGGTAAAAGGGAGTAGCCGGCATAGCTGATATGTATCTTCTAGCGTCAGGACGAGGACCGAAAGGTAATCCGCAGAAGATTTAAATGGCGAGACTTTTGCTGCATTTTTTATTGCGGTAAAAGTCTTTTTAGCTTTCCGGAATGTTTGGTGGTGGAACAGGATCCTTCCATTAATTTACCGGGCTAAGGAAAAGGAGAATGAGATATGGATTTTTTAATCGAGGGGATCATGATGATTACCTGGAAGCAAGTGTTAATGTTTGTGATTGCCGTTGTACTTATCTGGTTGGCAATAAAGAAGGATTATGAGCCGGCACTCCTGTTGCCGATGGGCTTCGGGGTAATCCTGGTGAATTTACCGCAGACCGGTGCACTCAATCAGGTGCTGTCGGGGGTGGGCGAAACTCATGGAATTATTGAATGGCTGTTTGAAGTGGGCATTGAGGCTTCGGAAGCGATGCCTATTCTGCTGTTTATCGGTATTGGTGCGATGATCGACTTTGGTCCGCTGTTATCCAATCCCAAAATGTTTTTATTTGGTGCCGGTGCACAATTTGGCATATTTGCGGCGATTCTGCTGGCTGCTGCTCTGGGATTTGATCTCAAGGATGCTGCGTCCATCGGAATTATCGGTGCGGCTGATGGACCGACCTCCATCCTGGTTTCTCAGATTCTAAAATCTGATTACGTCGGCCCGATTGCTGTGGCGGCATACTCCTATATGGCTCTGGTGCCGATTATTCAGCCGGCGGCAATTAAGCTGGTAACGACCAAGAAGGAACGTCAGATCCGCATGCGCTACACTGGTGATAATGTTGGAAAGGGTGTCAGAATCGCTTTTCCTATCGTTGTGACCATGATCGTCGGGTTGATTGCACCGACTTCGGTGGCATTGGTCGGTTTCCTGATGTTTGGTAATCTGATCCGTGAGTGCGGTGTTCTGGGAACGATGAGTGATACTGCTCAGAATGTCCTGGCCAATCTGATTACTCTGCTGCTGGGTATTACCATCTCTTTCAGTATGCAGGCTGAGCAATTTGTTAGTGTAAGTACCTTGTTAATCATGCTGATTGGTTTGTTTGCCTTTGTCTTTGACAGCATTGGCGGAGTATTGCTGGCAAAGTTTATCAACCTGTTCTCCAAGGAAAAGATCAATCCGATGATCGGTGCGGCGGGTATTTCCGCATTTCCGATGTCATCACGGGTGGTGCAGAAGATGGCGTTGAAAG
>Ga0153996_1000897_pt1 | contig 12721 bp, 19 predicted proteins | sample TSNC080MetaG_FD_104728 | JGI IMG/M metagenome (GOLD analysis project Ga0153996, IMG submission 104728) | Attine ant fungus gardens microbial communities from North Carolina, USA - TSNC080 MetaG | ecosystem: Host-associated > Fungi > Mycelium > Unclassified | place: USA: North Carolina, Lumber...
AAGGTTCAAGAACCTTCTAGAACATTTCTTTTTCAATGTAGTATATTAAGTTGATAGTTCATTATTTGTACTCACTGGTTTGCAACGGAATACATTATTCCAAGTCAAACCATCCTGCGACTCCGTTTAACAACACAAACCAGTCCTAGCCTTTGTGGTGGGCCAGTCTTCAATTTACCACTCTGCTCATATTCTAGGGGAGGTTTCTCCCCTAGATATTCGTTGTTTATCCACTAGGGAGATCCTAGGACCTTGTTGATGTGTTTATCCTCTGAACCCATACCTCATCTAATTCCTTTTTTTTTGGGCTTCTACACTACCTATATCATGTTGGACCATGATTCTACATCTTGCTTTCCACACCTCAATGACACCAATTACCCTCAATAGGCTCTCCGCATGGAAGCTGAACTCATCCATAAAAGTCTTTGGAACAATGTAGTGGAAATTCTTGTGGACACTGAAGGAAAGGCAGATGATGATGTGAAGAAGGAGTATGAGACCAAACTGGGGAAGCAATCTGCTTCCAAAATGGCTGAGGCACAGGCAGACATGATTTTGAGGGTTGATGGTGGTCAACTTTCCCATATGCAGTTGAAAGTGTTGGAATATCAAACACTATACTAAATGAGTTCTAGGCTATTTCTTATTGTTTTATGTTTTATTTATAAATAGTCTACCTAGAAATGAAGAACATTGTGCATTTGCAACGAATTTCCCCTGTTGTTGTGTCGATTGTTTTTTCCCCAAATTCAACAGAAAGACCCATTGGAGATTTGGACAGATTTGCAAAATGTACATCGTGCACATAGATTTGTGACAAGCTTGGTGTAAGAAAGCTAAACTTCAAGCTGGAATAAAGCCAACTGCTCTTTGTTCAGCAATTGACAAAGAGAACTTGATAGAGTTCCCGTTAGATTTTCTACACTACTTATACAACTACATAGTCTGTGAACTATCTTCCTATGCCTATCATGTGACCAATCATATGACATCATGTGATGTGACACTGTGACTTCCTGTCATGTGACTGTGACTATGTAACACTTTCCCACACTTTCTTCTGTGTAGTAAGTCCAAGATAAAAGAAAAAGAAAAGAAAAGAAAAGTAAATAATGACTTGACCATTTTGCCAAGTCATGACACCACTCTCCTCTTAGGTTTCCTTGTCCTGAGAAATTTCCTACAACTCATAGTATGGGTCAGTTATATTACCCATTTCGTCATTGTCTTCTTCTGTCCATTCTCTAACTCCTGAATTTTCTTCCTTGATTTCTTCTTCCTTTGTAATTGTTTCTATTTTTCTTTTCCCTGATTGCCTTTCTTTTCACTATCTCCAATTCCTTTCCAACCTTTCCCAATATTCTTGATTGTACCTTTTATCTAACCATCCAAACAGTTTTCTTGTTGTAAATTTTTCTGGCAATTCTTCCCTTCTAAATGTTTCTTCTTCATGTTCTTGTCTTGCTACATCTTCTATATCTTGTTGATATTCCTTTTCAAACTCTTTGATTGTTTCCTTTGCATTCTTTAAGTTCTCCCTTCCTTCCTATGTGTCTGATTCTGTTATAAATCCTTTCCAGCATACCAAGTATTTATCCTTCCCTCTAACTCGTTGCTTATTCAGAATCCTCTCTACCTCCTATTTTTCTTCTCCTTTAATTATTACTGGAGCTGGTTGCTCCTTCTTCTGCCCTTCCACTTGCCCTATGTATTTACATATCCTACTAACATTTACTACCAGATGTATCTTTATTGTACTAGGTAGTTCTAATTCTACTGCATTTGGTGATACGATCTTCTTAATCTTGTAAGGGCCTACAAATCTCTCTGTTAACTTCTCTATCCTCCTTTTCACCATCTGATATTTCAAGTCCTTAGTACTGAGCACCACTAAGTCCTCTACTTTGTAGTCATTAACTTTTGCTTGTTTCCTATCTGCTACTTCTTTATCTCCTTCTATGCTTTTCCTAGTACTGCTTTTGCTTCCTCTTGAATCTTCTTCATTTTCTTCACAAATTTTTCTGTCCCTTCATATTTTCCTTTCTTTCTTCCCTCAAATCCCATCCTTGGGTTTTGTCCGTAATTTGCCTTAAAAGGTGACGTTTTAGTACTTGAGTACATTTTATTATTATATGCAAACTCTGCCGTTCCCAACCATTCTGGCCATTGTTCCTGCCTGTGATTGATGAACATCCTTAAGTACTATTCCAACTCCTGATTTATCCTCTCTATTTGTCCATCTGTTTGAGGGTAGAACACTGTTGGCAATTTACTCTTAATCCCCAACATCTCATTCAGCTCTCACATTAATCCTACTGCAAATTGTGGTCCCCTGTCTGATATGATACTCTCAGGCAGACCATGTAATTTCCACATATTATCTCTGAACAACCATATTAGCCCCTCTACTGATGTTTTCTCTGTAGTAGGTATAAAATGCACCATTTTTGTTAACCTATCAACTACTACTAAGATCGAATCATATCCCTGAGCTAAAGGCAGCTTAGTGATAAAGTCTGCTGATATATGTGTCCAAGGTTTCTCTGGAATTCAGTTAGGCATTAATTTGCTGGCTAGTTGCTCTGTACAATTTTTATTTCGCTAGCAGGCATCGCATCCCTCTATATACTACTTTACTTCTTTCATAACTCCTGGCCACCAAAAATTTCTAGTGACTAATTCCACTACCCCCATGTCCTCCTACCAGTGTATCATGATGCAGCCTAATTATTTCTGTTCTAAGCTTGTCATCTTTTGGTATGTAGACATTTTCTTCTTTGTACATTACACCCTTGATTTCTCTCTACTCCTCATCTCTTAACATCTTTACCCCTGCTCTTTTCATTTCCTCCACAGCTTTTACTACTTTATTATTCTTTACTTTTGACTTTCTAACCTCCTCTAGTAGATCTATCCCATCTACTATTATTTCTACTGCCTCTGTTCTTCTTACTTCTAACCATTCTGGTTTTACTAATGTCTTATCCTCATTATCCTTTTCTACTCCTACTTCCCAGTCTGGTCTTCTGCTTAGACTATCTACTTTCTCCATCTTACTTCCCGGAACATGTTTTAGCATAAAATTGAACCTAGATAAGTATAAAGCCTATCTTGCTTGTCTTCGATTTAACTTTTGCACTTTCATAAAGTATTTGAGGTTTTTATGATCTGTTTAGATCTCGAATTTAACTGTTGTTCCCTCTAAGAAGTGTTTCTATGCCTCCAAGCATCTGATTACTGCTAACATTTCTTTGTTGTGTATTTCATAGTTTCTCTCTGTATTACTTAAAGACTTTGAAATAAAAGTGACTAGTCTCTACAAATTGTCTGAGTACTTCATTGATAGTACTTCTCCAGTTGCATAATTTGAAGCATCTACTTCTACCCTAAACTCTTTGTCCAAGTCTGGTGCCGCTAATACTGGTTTTGTCATAAAGACTCCTTTTAACTCATCAAATGCCTTCTGTTGGCTTTCTTCCCATACCCACTTCACATCCTTCCTAGTGAGCATATTCATCGGCCTAGCTACTCAAGTAAAATCTTTGATAAACCTCCTATAGTAATTTGCAAGGCCTAAAAATTTTCTGATATCTTTTACATTCTTTGGCTTCGGCCAACTTAATACTCCATCCATCTTTTCCTTCTCCATTTCTATCCTGTTTGGTCCTATAACAATACCTAAGAACCCTATTTTCCATACTTTTCACACACACTTTTCTGGCTTGATATACAAGTCATTTTTTTCCAACCTCTTTAATATTTCCTCTACAATCTCATTGTGTCCCTCCTCTGTTTCTGTCCCCACTAGTACATCATTCACAAATGCTGCAACTTTTCCTTCATTGATTAAATCCCTTAGAATTTCATTTATCATTGCCTAAAATGTAGCTAACAAGTTTGTTATCCCAAAGAACATTACTGTTGGCTCAAAGGAGCCCACATGCATCATGAACACTCTCTTCCACTCATCTCCTTTCTTTATCCTTACATTATTGAACTTCCACCTCAGATCTATTTTAGTGAATATTTTCTTACTTCCCATGTTGTTGATTAGGTCTATGATCAATAGTAATGTATAGTTGTTTTTCACTGTCTGGTCATTTAGGTTGCAGTAGTCCATCACCATCTGCTTACTTCTGTTCTTTTTGCCTACAAAGAAAACTAGTGATGTTTAAGGGAATTTAGATGGTCTAATATACCCCTTTCTTAGCTGGTCCTCCACAAATTTCTGGACTTCTTCCCTTTCTATTTTAGATAACAGATAAATCCTTCCTTTCTGTGGTTTGAACATTTCTTTGAGATCTATAGCATAATCCCAAATTTTTCTGGTTGGCATCCTTTCTGACTCTACCTTTCCAAATATTTTCTTTTACTTCAAAAACCTTTTTTGTTAGACTAGCTAACTCCAAAGCCGGAATTAAGCCAACTGTTCCTTTATCAGCATTTGACAAGGAGAACTCAATAGAGTTCTTGTTAGATTTTCTACACTACTTATACAACTACTACATGGTCTGTGCACTATCTTCCCATGCTTATCATGTGACCAATCATGTGATATCATGTGATGTGATACTGTAACTTCCTGGCATGTGACTGTGACTATGTGACACTTGTGATATGACACTTTCCTGCACTCCCTTCTGTGTAGTAAGTTCAAGATAAAAGAAAAAGAAAAGAAAAGAAAAGAAAAGAAAAGAAATATAAATAATAACTTAGCCATTTTGCCAAGTCATGACAAGAAGGAAAGTTCAGGGTAGAAGTAGATGTATCAGGACATGTAATCAGAGAAGTTCTCTCACAAGAACAAGAAGGCAAATGGAAAGCAGTTGCTTTCTTATCAAGAACAATGTTACTTGTAGAAAGGAACTATGAGATATATAACAAGGAACTACTGGGAATAGTTGAAGCACTAGACAAATAGCAACAATACCTACTAGATGCAGTCGAGAAATTTGAAGTATGGACAGACCACGAAAACCTAAAATACTTCAAAAAATCATACAAACTTAATAGTTGACAAGCAAGATGGTATTTAAAACTACAAGACTATGACTTTATCCTACAACATATCCCAGGAAAAACAAATATGAAAGCAGACATACTATCCAGAAGAGAGAAAGTGAATACAAAAGAGAATAATCAAGACATACAAATGCTCAAAGAAGAGTTATAGATATGATGAACAACAATTTAAGATGGAATACCTATTGTACTACTTAGACAAGAACATCTACAAGTAATAGAAGAAGGAATAGAAGAATGTCATAACTTGGCAAAACAGCTAAGTTATTATTTTTATTTCTTTTCTTTTTCTTTTATCTTGGACTTACTATACATAAGGGAGTGTGAGAAAGTGTCACATCACATCACATCACAATGATGTCACATGATGGGTCACATGATAGGCATGGGAAAGTAGTTCACAGACTATGTAGTTGTATAAGTAGTGTAGAAAATCTAACGGGAACTCTATCAAGTTCTCTTTGTCAATTGCTGAACAAAGAGCAGTTGGCTTTATTCCAGCTTGGAGTTTAGCTTTCTTACAAAGAACGAATCAGGAAAATCCAAACAAGAGAACAAGAAGTAACAAAAAAGTTGAAGAAAAAGGATAAACAAACATAGAAAGAAAATAGAATTGTCTACATAGATAGCAAGATCTATGTACCAAGAAACAGACATTCCAGATGAAATACTCAGTGACAACCATAATCTACTAGATGTTGGGCACCCAGAACAACACAGAATAATGGAATTAATCAAAAGAAACTATTGGTAGCTAGGAATATGCAATGATGTACAAAAATACATCCAAAAATACCAGAAATATTGACAGAACAAGGTATAACACATCAAGAAAGCAGCATCTTTACATCCCTTACCCACACCAAAAACATTATGGAAGAGAATTAGCATTAACATCATAGGACCCTTGCCAAGATCAGAAGACAAAGACACTATTTTGGTGGTTATAGACTGATTCTCCAAAATAATCAGACTCATGGCTACAACAACCTCAATCTCCTTAAGTGAAGTAACAAGGATATATTGGGATGACATATGGAAAATACACAGTATACCAAAGAAGATTATCAGCGATAGAGAACCCCAATTTGTATCAACATTCATAGGAAAACTGCAGAGCATTAGGAATCAAAAGAGCAATGTCAATGGCCTATCATCTACAAACAGATGGTCAAATGGAAAGGACCAACCAAGAAGCCAAAGTGTTTCTAAGATACTATATTAACTACAGATAAGACAATTGGACAAAATAGCTAGCAATAGTAGAATTTCAGTACAATGACAAAGAACATGCAGCAATAGGACACTCTTCATTCTATATGAATTACAGAAGATACCCCTGAAAAGGAAACCTAATAGTGGAAACAAAAATACCAAGTTTGGAAAACCTACTAAAGAAAATAGAAACAACAAGGGAAGAAGCAAAGATAGCTAATGGAAAGAACGAAAAAAACAATGAAAAGGCAATATGATAAGAGAATACACCAATTACAAGGTCTTAAAACAGGAGAGCAAGTATGGAAACATTCAAACAAACCAACCCTCAAAGAAGCTAGACCAGAAAAAATACAGATCTTTTGTAATCAAAGAGAAAATCAAACAGGAAGCATATCGACTAGAGCTTCCAGAAGGATAGACCATACACGATGTTTTCAATGAAGACCTGTTAACATGTTGCAGAAAGGTAGAATTTGCAAGTCAACATAAGGATCCAGCACCACTACCTAACATTATAAATGAGAAAGAAGAATACAAAGTAGAAGAAATCAGGGGATATCGCAAAAAAGGAAGAAATACTCAATTCTTAGTGCACTGGAAAGAATATAGAAATGAACATGATCAATAGATAGCAGAAACAAATTTATTACATGCAAAAGAGGCAATTAAAGACTATTAGACATAGCTTTCAAGACAAAATCTATAAAAGAGGGAACTAAAGGTCATTTTTCAACATTTCAAACACATACCAGTACTCAAGAAACATTTTCAAATATGTTCTCTTTTACCAATGCTACTACCAATGCTTCTACTACATCTACCTCCCTTACTTGGAACCAAGAAACTTATAACAAGATCATATGTCATAATAATAGAACCAAAGATTGGGCAAGCAAAATGGATCACATTATCCAAGCCATTGAAGCTATGGCAGGACTTGAAGAAAAAGCAGAAGAACTAGTCAATATGGCTGATATTATCAACAATACCATAGTAGAGGCAGAAATAGGAACATTACTTGCTGGTGAAGGATATTGTATAGATATTGCCACATAGTTCTATGAAGTGGCTGAAACACTGAGGCTCATCTTGTATAATGTCTTACCCTAACAATTTCATAGTATCCAATACAATCTAGTCAATGAACTTATAATATGCCAAGACCAAGGACATCCAGCAATTGATAATCATATTCAAGAACTACAAGAGCCATTTGCTCATACCAATCAATTTATTTTTCTTTCACAAGTTAAACCAACAATCCCTTTAAAAAAAATAAAGACAAAGAAGAAGTTATTTTAATACGTCCCTCTCTACCACTACCTGACAACAAATTCACAACTGCATCATCAAGCAATGAATCAATTATATCAGCAACAGAAAACCCTAACAATCAAATAGTTAAAGAAATCAATAATCTCATCATATTCCTAAAAGATTCAAAGTACTGAATAACATTACTCATTTTCTACTACCTGCTAGATATTGTACCATTAGCAGAAATAGAGAGAACAGCTCAAGATATTGGAATTGGATCATCAAAGGATTAATCAAATCTAAACAAAATTTGGAAACAGTATAAAGAGAATTCAAAATACTATTATATGCTGGAGGACCACCACATGAACCATGGTTCATTGCAAAAGCACTAGATGAAGGTTACATTGTTGGACCACAAAAGAAGTTAGTGGCTATTTATACCATGGGAGAAGAAAGATTGTAGGATGTTTATAAAGACATGAAACCTAAGATGGAGGTATTATAATGATCAACCTTATTATTTCCAGGTGTTCTACACATGGACTACTTCTTTGTTTCACATTACTTCATATATCTAATGGCTCAGTCAGCACTTCACTGGTGGGGCATGTTCTTTACTCAGCAGACCTCATGTCTACCACATGTATTCCTTATTCCTATCTCATGGTATATATAGTAGATACTCTTCTGTATTTCTTATGCTTTACCAATTATATCATTCCTTTCCTTCCTCAACTCTTACATTATCCCCAAGTCTTTACTTGAGTGTTGCAACCTGAGTTACTTCTCAAGATCGTAACAGAAAGTCTAATGTACCCTTTTCCTAGCTGCTTCTTCATAAATTCTCATACTTTTTCTTTTTCCTGCCTTGACATTAAATATGTCCTTCCTTTTTTTGGAACAAAATCTTCTTTCAGATTAATCACATGGTCCCATGGCTTTCTTGTTAGCATTCTTTTTGACTTTGCTTTCTCAAATACTTTTAGTCACTTATGAAATTTCTGTAGTACTATTTCTTTGACTTTTTCTCTATCTAGCTCAATCTCCTCATTGAACTTTTCTTCTATTGTTCATTCCCATTCATCTCTATCAGCCTTTTCTGCATTTCTTTTCTTCTTCTCTATTTTCTTTTTTTGCTCTATGTCTTCTTTTACTACCAAGTTTCTTTTACAAAGGGGTAGATATCTTGTCATCTTTACTTCTCCTATTTCCCAATTTATTTCTGGATTATGTACTTGCAACCAGGGCATCTCTAGTATCACCTCTGTCTTTTCCAAATTACATATATCTATTCTCATCCTTTCCACATGGTTTTTGTAGAAAACATTGACTTCTACCTAATACATAATATTTCCTCCACTGTTCTTTGTTCTATCCACATTTTTCACCTTCAGAGGCCTTTCTAGTTTTGTCATCTTGAAATCATATCTCTTGACCATTTCTCTGTTCATAAACATCCCCATAGCACCACTATCCAGGAGTGCTTTAACTGTTATACCTTCATATATATTTACTTTCTTTATTCCAATGTCTAGCTACACTTCTCTTAAAATTTTGAATGTTTTCCTGATATCTCTTTTCTTTTCTTCTCCTGTTGCTGCACTTTTCAACTCTTTTAGTCACATGCTGTTTCTTTCTCTTTTCTCCTCTGGCATCCATACTACCTTTGTCTATTCAAAATTACCCCCTGTCCTCTATTCTCTTCCACATGGCATCCTTTCTGTCTGCATCTTTCATACTCTATGTATGTTACTATCACCTCTCTTATACACTATCCCAGCTCTAATAAGTGCACCTCTTCTGGGACACTTTCTCTTGTGCCCTTTCTCGTAAGGCAGCCTCTGAACTCCTTCTCTACTCTTTTTGCTGTGTCTTTTGCAGTTAAACCATACATGTCACCTTTTTCTTCTCTACTCTCCTTAACCTTTTTTTTGTTTCCTGCATTTCTTTCCTAGTAGGACATGCCAGTTTCATCTTGTGCTATGCCTTTTGTGGTCTTGCCACATCTACTACTTCTCCCTTCCTCTACTTCCACAATGGACATTCTTGCACTTATGCCCTTTTTTACCACACTTGTAACATTCAACTTTCTACTCCTCTTTCTTTATCTTCTGTCTCCTTAATTCCACTCTATATTTCATTATCCTGCTTGCTAATATTTCAAATTTATTATGGGAAGTCTATTTCCTCTTTTTTTTCTCCTCCTTTCTGTAGTATTGGACTTAGTGTCTGAAACCCCTGCACTTCCAGCACTTTCTTTCTTGCTTTCCCTCTAGTTTTGCCCTTAATAAAGTAAGGGCATGCTTTTCTTTGAGCAGGTTACTCATGATGTCATGATATTATTGTTAAGACATTATGACAATATCTCGGGGGTATAGATAGAATGTTGAATCTCACTATTTACTGTCACATCTGCTAGGGTGCAAGATCTTTACCCAGCCAGATGTCTACTTCCTTACTGACTACTGCCCTAATACTAGGATTACACTATCATCTCAACAAGGAGGATCCCTAATCTAGACAGCCCTTTAAGAGGTAACTATTACTCCTCTGCATGTACCACTCACAATAGAGTGCAACACAAGGTTTATACTATGAATATATAACTAGTAGGTTCAATTGGTAGGTCAGGACTCAACTATATACCTGAACTTGGTGTATAATTTCCTCCCTCAGTCCCTAACTAACTAAGAAGTCCCCTTAAGCCAAGGGCCTAGCTATATATGGAAGTAACTAATGATTGCAATGATTGTCAGTTGAGGGTTGATAAGATAATCAGAGAGATTTGTGAGTAAGGTTCAAGGTAAACTAAGCTCTAGTAGTGGTTATCAAGTTCTTTTGTCAGCAACTGACTTAAGACCTTAGTTTAGGGTTTAGACCAAGGAGCTCTTCAGGGTTAGAGGAGAACTTGATAGAGTCCTTGCTTTATTTTGCTATACTACTTATACATTCTTGCACTGTTTGTCCCTATTTATTCTACAAGTCCCTACTAGTGCAGGGTTCAATTCCAGTCCATGCCATATTTCTTAGTCATGGTCGAGGCAACTCATAACACTAGTATGTATACAAGACCAATGTGAGAAGATAGTACTAACACATAGTTTAAACTAACACATAGTTCAACTTTTTCACATGCTCTCTCTTTTCACTCAAAAACTCAAATAAATTCAGAATAAATTAGGAGAAATTGGAATAAAATTGGAACAGGTAGTGAGCAAAGTGAGTAAACTGTGGCTTCACTGTTGTGGGAAGGGAGCAGAGTAACCTGACACACAATATTGCTTACTATGATATAGACTATTGTTGGAAGAGAGCAAAGCAATCTAATAGAGAATGCTATCTGCAGTCACACAGACCATTGTTGGAAGGGAGCAAAGCAACCTAAGAGACAATACTATCTGCAGCCACACAGACCATTGTAGGAAGAAAACATTGCAGACTAACTTCAACATAAGCTTAATAACACAGAATTAGTAGAGAGTTCTAAATGGGCCAGAGGCCCAGATGAATACCTTATCTATATTCTATTACAAAAAATTCTTTATTAGTCATTGTAATATTCTCATAGTCATATAAAAGAGTACTCACTAGTTTGACTCACTTTGTTTAGACTTCAGGCACTTGCCTGTTGTGTCAAGCCTCAAACAGAAACTAGGGCCTTTAGACAGGATTCTCAGATTGGATTGAGTCTAGAATACTTGATTGACAAACTAGGTATGACTTAGTTGAGAACAAAGCTAGGTTATACTACTGTATACTACTGTGATATAGGAAAATAGTACATAATGATGAAATCAGAGTTTGGAGTGATCTGAGATGGGTGATGTGACAATGACACCTTATGACATATTGTCATGACTTGGCAAAATGGCTAAGTCAATATTTCTTTTTCTTTTTCTTTCTTTTCTATTGGGACACATGAGATACTATCTAGGGTTAGGGTTAGTATTGTGTATAAGTAGTTCAAGAATCTAACAGGAACTCTATCAAGTTCTCCTTATCAACTCAAACTAGGAGGGTTTCTAAGTCATCTAGGCTAAGTTACTACACTTGTTGATTATTAAGTTTCACTTGGGCACTCTCATCATTGCCCTACCTTCTCTGAGAGTTTTTCCTGATTATTACTACTACAATGTACACTGATAGTAGTACTATAGCTGAATATTTCTTGAGTTATAAATTAGCTGTCCACATGGTGATATGACATTTGAGCTGAATATTTCTCACCATGGAAAGTGGTTGGAATACAGTGGATAGTGGGATTAACATTGGCTGTGACATCACATTGGTGGTCCCAATCAAAAACAGTTGAGGTCACCTGCATTGCTATTCCCCTTTAATTGCCCTTTGACACTGAAGCACTTCTCCTAAGGAGGGTACAAAAGTATTGTATTTCATGAGTATGCAGCATGCTGCTCAACTATGCTGCTATAATAACCACACTGCCCTGATATATTTCAACCTACTGCACCCAAATTCTTGGCTAGTAAAGATACTCCACTTGAATGATGAATACTTTGTGTGTTCCCGCTCAGGTCTCACACATGGTTTAATGAGCCAGATTCTACTGTTACAATCTCCAACATAATAGTATGAATTTATCATTTAGCTTCCGTTAGGCTGAACTGGGACCCGACTTCAGATCTAGACTATGCTGCGGCTCGTGAATATTGTTCATTTCGTATTCCGAAGGACTATCACTCTTCTGTCCTACGAATCGTATCATAGAGACTTGACCTGTCGTCTGATTCTGGTCGGATAGATGGTGATCGTGGCTCCGTGAACGATTTCCCCGACTTTGATGACTAGAACCATAGGAGCCTATCTCATCACTACCTTTTCGGGACGTATCCCAATAGATACGCTGATTTAGAAGTACCATGAAGCAATTGCTATACCTGCACACGGAGGGAAGATCAGTAGCTATAGTCCCGGCAAGGTAGAAACCAGGATACATTTTACCGAGTGTATAACCCCTGATGATTGAGCATATAAGTGTCAATTTTCAAGGTCAGCTGCGTTGATGCATACATTACCATGTATATGTTGGTTTTCTGCAAATAGATCAGTTGATTGAGATCAACATCAAGTTTAAGGGGGAAAAACTCACAGGAGGTGACACCGATGGGTGGAGGAAAACGGCAACTAGCGCGACCGCTTCCGCAGCTAAGAATAAGAGTTAGTGTCTTACCGATCCGGGTTGATTACAGATGCTTAC
>Ga0153996_1000898_pt1 | contig 12707 bp, 6 predicted proteins | sample TSNC080MetaG_FD_104728 | JGI IMG/M metagenome (GOLD analysis project Ga0153996, IMG submission 104728) | Attine ant fungus gardens microbial communities from North Carolina, USA - TSNC080 MetaG | ecosystem: Host-associated > Fungi > Mycelium > Unclassified | place: USA: North Carolina, Lumber...
AGACTCAATTAAAAATAAATAAAAAAGGAAACTCCTTCTTCTTCCAGCCTCTCTCACTTCTCTCCTCCATGACATTGCCATGTGGACATGACAAATGTCACCTCCCTATCCTCCATGCCTACTAGCCATGGCCATGTGCTCCTATTCCATCTCCATACTTCTCTCCTACCTGATATCCTCTAATCTCCAAACTAGCGTCCTTTTACTCTGAATACAATCTAGAAACACTGTAAGGGGATAGCTCTATCTCCACCCCTAAACTGCAAAGTGACACTCTGGAGCAGCCTAAGCCTGTTTAAGTATTACTTTAGTAATACTTGAACACACTAGTATAGCTCTGATCACAGAGACCCTGACACTTAGAATGCAAACCCAGTATATAGTATAGAACATTCCTTCAGGAACCTTATTCTAATCTCTGAGGATTCTCCTGGAGATGAGTTGTATTATAATTACAAACTGTAATGTTATCTGAGGATTCTCCTGGAGTTTTGTGTCCCAGTCGCCCTTACAGCAGATTAGAATCCTTAAAAACGGAGTCTTGGACTATCCCAGTAGACAGCTGCTCAATAGGTCGCCCTCCCCTGCCATACCCAGCCCTCCAAAAAATCCACTCTCCAGATGCCGTTGCCCTCAGACACCCCCCAAGGCATAGCCGATGCCCTAGGGTATCTGCAATACCATCTCCACGAGTTAACGGAGAGACAAAACATCTCTGAAAATAACATCAACACTACCCAGGTGGCCTTGACCATGCAGCTACAGCAGCTCACACAGCTAGTGGCTAATTTCTCCCCTCTGTTTGTATTAAACACACCTCCTCCACCTGTACCATCTCCTCTTGTGTCTCCGCCCTCCGCTCCGACAGCAAGACAAATGCATCCCAAGCTCTTCTGTCCTCTGGACTTTGGCAGAGAACGTCACAACAGCCATGCATTTCTAAACTCCTGCTCCCTATACATCCACCTGGCCCCAGAACAGTTCCACAATGAAGAAGAGAGGATTCTTTGGGCTCTCATGTTCTTTAAAAGTAGTTGTGCCACCAAGTGGTCTGAAAATGTATTTCGTCAGGAAGCAGATACTGGGGTCTTCCCCATCCGAACCTAGAGAGACTTCAAGCAACAATTCCAGGTTCACTTCTTCCTAGTCAACGCAGAAGCAGATGCAATCAATACTCTGGAAGGTACCTCCTATCACCAAGGAGGCCAGACAGTAGATGACTATCTGGACAACTTCCAGGCCCTGGTCTCTGACGCAGGTTACATGGATCCCTGGACACTAGTGGTAAAGTTCCGACGAGGTCTCAGGTTGGGAATTCAGAACCAGATTGCCACTATGCCCTATGGACGACCAGCTAACACAGACCCCGACATGTGGTACAGAGCAGCACAGAGGATTGACCAGGCGCGCCTCGCCAATGAGGCCTTTCAGTCTGTGTCATGTTCTGCTCCCTCCACACTGCTCAAAACCATCTCCGCCCGATCCTCACCTTTGTCTGTGGTAAGATTGCCCCCCATTCCACCTCTTCCAGTCACTCCAAAACCTCTGCCGCCCACTCCATCTATGGGAATCCCTATGGACATCGACGCGACTAGGAAGACAAGGTCCTTGCCTCTACGAGGATGTTACCAATGTGAGGACACAAATCACTTAGTCTGAGACTGTCCTCACTGCATGGACGTCTGTCAACTCACTGCAGAATAATGGGAGGAGCTGATTGAAAATTTGTTGGTATTGAAAAACATAGTTCCAATTGAAGAGTCTTGTCCCCTAGAGGAGGAAGAGGATTTTGCGTAGCATGGCCAGCAATAAGTGTGCCCTGGTTGCCAGTAAATAAGTTCACTGTATTGACTATAGAAGACCCCAATACAATTGACAGTGAACTAGTAGACGCATCACCTCTTACCCCCCTAGTCTCTGCTCCGCTCTGTAAGCCCAAGTGGGAGAGAAGGCTATCCAAGCTCCTCTCTATCAGTGCCTTGAATGCACGAGGAACTTCCTTACTCCTGCCAGTGGAAATCAGAACTATGGACACAAGTGAATTCTACTCTGTCAAAGCCTTCTTGGACAGTGGAGCAACTGGAAGCTTCATCGACAGGGACTTCATCTGTTCAAAAGGGATAAACACTCAGACCCTCTCATGTAACATTCTGGTCTTCAATGTTGATGGTTCCCCTAACAAGGCCAGACAAATTTCCAAAGTCGTAGACATACTTCTCCATTACAAGACTCACTCCAAGAGGATGCTCTTAGCCGTCTCTAGACTTGGGAAACAGAGTCTGATCCTAGACTACAACTGGCTTAAGGACCATAACCCCAAGATCGACTGGAAAAAAGGAGAAGTCAAAATGACCCATTGTCTACTCCAGTATGAAGGAGGACACGTCCTACAGAAGGAGCAAACCCGCCAGAAGAGAATTGAACTCCAGGCCCTCCGATCGTATCGTAATGGATCCACATCCCTGCTCCAAGAAGAGCCAGACCTTAAAGAGACGCCTCTGCAAATATACAGCCCTGGTTGGGAGCTCGGAGACTGACTGTTCCTTATACGCCTCTTCCTAGAGCTTACTGAGGTCGACCTCCGAGCCACAGCTACGACCTCCCAATGTCTCACGGAGGGAGCCAGATGCAATAAGGAGACACTTGCTGCTGCCACTCCGCTACCTGCCTATGTCATAGAGTTCCAATCCGTGTTCACCAAGGAGGACTTTGACATACTGCCAGAGCACCACAAATGGGATTACACTATCAAACTGATCCCTGGAGCAGAGCCTAAGTCATCAAAAGTCTATCACTTATCCCTGTTGGAACAAGCTGAGTTAGACACCTTTCTGGAGGAAAACTTGTGTACTAGACAAATCCGACCTTCCAAGTCCCCCATAGCAGCTCCTGTGTTCTTCATTAAGAAGAAAGATAGCTCGCTCTAGCTGGTCCAAGACTATCGTGCGCTGAACGCCGTAACCATCAAGAACAAATACCCCTTTCCTCTCATCTCCGAACTCATCTCCCAGCTCCACAGAGCCAAGTACTTCACAAAACTTGACGTCCGATGGGGTTTCAACAATGTGCACATCAAGCCCAGAGATAAATAGAAGATGGCCTTCCATACCAACTATGGCCTCTTTGAACCCCTTGTGATGTTCTTCGGAATGACCAACAGCCCTGCTAAAAGGGGCAAAAGAGATATTTACTGTGACAAGCAAGTAGGAAAGGCAGTGACAGTTCTTAATTGCGTGCTAAAGGGTTCATGGGAAAAAGGAGAAAGTAGGGGTATCGGAAAGAAATTAAAAAGTGAATACGCAGCTTATTTGGAATCTAAGTATAGAAGGAATGATAGGAGCTCAATCTAGATCCTATCTGCATGGTGTCTCTAAGGTGTCCACCTTTACATACCATAACAAGCTCACTAGTAGAATAGTCAGTAAACTACTCATGGGCCTTACCACACTCAATCAAGCCCTCATCCGCACCCCCACACCAAACCTTATAGGTGTGATACAATCTGAGTCAATAATTAGCCAGGCTTTTCAGGCCTGCTACTCCATAGAAGGTTGCCCAAGTGACCGCTGCGTCTTGTCTCAAGAAAGAGCAGGGTATATGGTAGGAAACATTCACCAACTTAACCTCTCACCAAGATTACCCCTTACACACTCAAGAGAATCACATTTACAACCTCAAAAGCTTCTGAGATGAAGGCAAGGGCCAAGAAGACTCCCTGCATCAATCTCCACTCTAAGAAATATATTAAAATATTACAAATGTTAGAGACTCAATTAAAAAGAAATAGAAAAGGAAACTCTCTATTCTACCACTCTCCCTCGCGTCTCTCCTCTATGACACTACCATGTGGCTATGACAGCCATCACCTTCCTGTCCTCTATACCTCCCAGACATGACCATGTGATCCTGCTCCACTTCCATACTTCACTCCTGCCCATCGTTCCCTGAACCCCAAACTGGCTTCCTTCTACTCTGAATACGGTCTAGAAACACATGACAGTGTGTTCTAGTGTCAGCAATACAATCTTCATCTGGCAGCGTGTCTGTTTCTTGACTGAGTCCAGCAGTGATGGGATCACTAGTCACTGATAGACTTTTGATCTGCCATCTTAGTGTCATATTAGTCTAAGTCTGCTCTAGATTGAAATTATCTCGCATTCCAAAGATATCTCTGAGCCTCTGATCTCTAGAGCTTCAACATTGATAGTCTGTATCTGAGAAACCTAATACTAGCTCATCAGTCTTGCCTCCTGAGGTATATGCTATTCTAGCATGTGGTAGCTTGGTCACTACTTAAGAGAAGTACCCAATCTTGGGTCTAGATTATGTCTGGGGCTTATAGGAAGTCTCTAGAGTGGATTCCAATAGTAAAATCCAGGGGTATAATATATATCCCATGCTACATTTCCACAGAAAATTCTCTAGTAGCATAACACTGCTACCTTTCAAACTATGATGAATGACATCTTCAGAACCCTCATAGCCAAAGGGATTGTAGTAGTGTACTTGGACGACATTCTGATTCTTATGAGAATGGAAAAGGAACATGAATGAGCAGTCTGGAGGGTCTTAGAAGTACTGGTAGAGCACAAGTTATTCCTCTGCCTGAAGAAGTGTGAGTTCCATCGGAAGAAGATCAAATACCTTGGACTGGTCATCTCAGAAAACAAGGTTGCAATGGACCCTGTTAAAGTCACCAGAGTCTGCGATTGGCCCATCCCAGAGAACCAGACTGATGTGCAGGCTTTCATAGGCTTTGTCAACTTCTACTGCTGTTTTATCTGAGATTTCTCAACCATAGCCAGACCTCTCTTCAACCTCATGTGTTCCAACCGAGCTTAGAACTGGGATGCCAAAGAACGGGAAGCCTTCAAATGTCCCAAGATAGTGGTGACCACTGCTCTGGTCTTGGTATCACCCCAGGACTCAGAACCCTTCTGCATTGAGGCTAACAGTTCTGACTTCACCTCTGGAGCCATCCTTTCTCAGCGACTACCCAGAGGAGAGAAGTGGCACCTGGTGGCCTTTTATAGCAAGTCCTTGTCTCCGGTGGAGCAGAATTATGAGATTCATGACAAGGAGATGCTCGCTATCATCCATGCACTGGAAGAGTAGAGGCATTTCCTAAAGGGAGCCCGACACCTAGTGGAGATCTGGACAGACCACAAGAACTTGGAGTACTTTATGATGGCTAAGAAACTCAACTGTCGTCAGGCTTGCTGGTCCCTGTACTTAGCCTGCTTCGACTTCAAGTTGATCCACTGCCCAGGACATTGCATAGGAAAGCCTGACGCATTATCGCAGAGGCCAGACCATGGCAAGGGAACCTCCAACAACAAAGAGGTGGTCCTTCTATGACCAGAGCTCTTGGCAATCCAAGCTCTCGAAGGAGTCCAGATGAAGGGACTGGAGAGAGACATCCTTAGGAAAATTTGTCAAGAGAACCAGAGAGGTGACCAAGAAGAGCCAGTGGCAAAGGCAGCAAGAGAACTCTGGCAAGCAATGAGTAAGACAGTCCACTCCGTGGAATGGTTGGAAGAAAAAGGACTACTCCAGTTCAGAGGCAAAATCTATATCCTCTGGAACGCAGACTTGCAAAGGCGAGTGGTCTCACTGTGCTATGATACAAAGGTTGCCAGACACCCCAGATACTGGAAAACACTGGATTTAGTCTCTATGAGTTACTGGTGGCCTTAAATGTCTAGATACATTGGACAGTACGTTAGCACCTGTGACCTCTGCCTCAGGACAAAACCGATGAGACAGGCTCTAGTAGGCGAATTGTACCCTCTCTGGATCCCAGACTCGCAATGGGACATGCTTAGCATGAATTTTGTAGTGGAACTCCCTCCCTCCTTTGGACACGACGCAGTAATGACAGTAGTGGATTCAGTGTCAAAATAAGTACACTTCATTCTGACACACACAATGATGATAGTGGAAGGAGCAGCCAGGCTTTTCCTGCATCAAGTCTGGAAGCTCCATGGTCTTCCAAAGTGTGTAATCTCAGACTGTGGACCTTAGTTCGTAGCTCGCTTTACCAAGGAACTTTATTGCTTGCTAGGAATAAAGTTGGCGTCCTCTACAGCCTGGCATCCTCAAACCAATAGACAGACAGAGTGCGTCAACCAAGAGTTGGACCAGTACCTCTGGCTCTTTGTGAACGAAAGGCAAGATGACTGGTACGACCTCTTATCCCTGGCGGAGTTCCAGCACAACAATCATGTCCACTCTGCTACTCAACAGCCTCCGTTTCTGCTTAACACCGGGCGGCTTCCTCGTATGGGCTTCAAACCCCAATAGAACCCTTCCAGTCTAGAGACAGTCAACGAGTTCATGGAAAGGATGAGAATAGCAATCAAAAAAGCAAAGTCCACGATCCACAAAGCATAAGACGATATAAAAAGATACTATGACTGACAAAGAACTCTGGCTCCAGTGTTCAAACCTGGCAACAAAGTCTTCCTGGACACATTGGACATCTGGACTATGCACCTTTCGCAGAAACTCTCACATTAACGGCTGGGCCCCTTTGTAGTGGAAAGACAGATCAGACCTATGGCCTATCACTTAAGGCTGCTACACCAGATGAAGCAACTCCATCTAGTGTTCAACGTAGTAAAGCTTACTCTAGCTCCAGACAACCCGATTACAGGCTGGAAAATAGAGGACTACCCACTACCCATAGTCATCGACAGAGAAGTAGAGTGGGAAGTAGAAGAGATACTCGACAGTCATTGGCACTGGAGAAGATTCCAGTATCTCATCAAGTGGAAAGGATATAGCCACGAACACAATTCCTAGAAGTCTGCCTCTAAAGTCTCTGCTCCAGAACTGACAGTGGAGTTCCATCGCAAACACCCTGGGGCCCCAAGACACATCCAGTGCACAGAGTTCAACAACATTTTTCATTCTAAGTCCATTGCTCTGAGACATAGCAATCTTGATGGGGGTGAATATAAGGGAATAGCTCTATCTCCACCCCTAAACTGCAAAGCAACACTCTGGAGCAGCCTAAGTCTGTTCAAGTATTACTAAAGTAATACTTAAACACACTAGTATAGCTTTGATCACAGAGACCTTGACACTTAGAATGCAAACCCAGTATAAGAGAATCACTCAGTGGCAATCACCCTTCAAGCTAGTGGATAGTTCTGGAAGCTAAGTTGAGATTCAAGTGAAGTATATCTACGACAGCTTGCTAGTATATATACTTCTATACTAGATGATCACATGCACCATCACATGGGCGCATGGATCAGTAATCACAATGTCCTAATAATAGATAGAAGGTGTCGCCCACATGATACAGACAGAGAGAAGATAGGAACGATGGGAATGCGTATACATACTGTCACTGGGCCACTAATAGAACAGACCCTCAGTCCTGACTAAGCACTACCCTAGATGTCCCCTTACACTCCACAAAAGAAGAAGTAATTTTTGAGGATTTAGTTACAACCTTAAGGGTTAAACTGGTCTCTGTACCAATCCTCACTTCAAGTTTTAAGACTAGGGTTCTAGACTAGAACTACAAATAGGCAAGGTCGGAAGAAAGGGAAAGATTAAAGTTTTGCCTTATGAAGAACAAAGCTAGGGTATACTGACTAACAGACATGTACTTCAACTGTGCTGACTAATCTTAGGTAATACTCTGCTAAGTCTGGTGTCATGGTTAAGGCTATGACAGTGCTCCAGTGTAGGATTATCAGCAAGGACAGAAGATTTAGAGACAAGATGGTATTGATTCCAAGGATCAGGTTATCACCTAATACAGAGACTCTGCCTGTGCCACTCAAGAGACTTCAATTCCCAGTTAGACTAGTCTTTGCTATGACTATTAACAAGTCTCAAGGACAGTCAGTGGAGCATGTGGGGATTAATTTACAGACATCAGTGTTCTTCTATGGATAACTTTATGTGGCCTTTTCAAGGTGTACTTCACCTCTGAATATTTCAGTACTTCTTCCAGAGCAGAACCAAAAGAGCAGAAGGACACTTAATATAGTATATAAAGAAGTATTTAATAGCATTAGATTATAGATTGTATATGTATGTGATAATAGACTTGAAATTGATTCTTTTTATGATTTAAGAGATGAAGAAATAAGTTAGAAAGAAGAACCTCACAGACTGTTAGAGGAAGGGAGCATAGCAACCTTTCAGACAACACTATTTGCTATTCCACAGACTGTTGTGGGAAGAGAGCATAGTAGACTGACTTCAACACAAACTTAACAAGCTAGGCCAGAGGCCTGGATGAAAACCTTGTATTAATTACTTTGAGACATATTTGATATCAATCAAAAGTTCTTCTTAAGGGCTTTCTGGTACCATTAAGACTATAGAAATCATCAAAGAATTAATAAAGATAGGTCTAAATGAAGTTTGTGATACACTCAATATTCATAACATATGAAGTGCTCAATGTTTGTACATAGACTTAATTAATTACCCATAGATACTCATCTGCCTTTGAATAGAACAAAGAACAGCCCCAATATGATTAAGTTTGTTGGAAAATCAAGCTAGTACTGTGATTCAGTAGAAGTTTCAGGAACTTTCTATAATTCTTATTTAGTATATAAGATTGATATTTGTTGTATCTAATTATTGGTTTGCAATGGAATATGCCTTATTTCAAGTCAAACTAACTTGTGACTAGGTTTTTGTGACAAAGTTATCACTATTTCTAGTACAAAGACACTACAATATATAGAACAATAGATAGTAGCATGTAATAGTCTGTCCTGGTGTACAGACTACCACAATTCTATATTTAAGGACTCCTAGTCTGAGGATTAGACCTTAGACTCATTAACATCTTTTGCTACTGTCTAAACTTCACTTTTTTGAGCTCTTTGAATATCCAATTCACCAATCACAAACTAGTAAGTGGCCATTTGTGATATAGATATTGTTTGAAAGATCTTCTTAAAAGCTTTTGAGCACTGCTAAGACCATAGAAATCAACAAAGAATTGACAGAGACAAGTCTGAATGAAGTTTGTGATAGTTTAAGTAATAATAAAGCATATTTACTAGTACTTGGTATGTCCCCTTTATTATTACTGCATATCTCCTAGGCATACTAGCTATTATATTTTACACTATTTTCTTGGATATCTCATTCTATTTCTTCTCAATCTTAGCCCAAAGCCCATGTACCCTCCTAGGTAGTTCTTGATAGTCATTAAGCTTTCTCATAAGATGATTCCAAAGATGTTCAATGGAATTAAGGTCTAGAAATTGTGCTAGCCATATAAGGACTCTGAAATTATTGTCCTGGAACCACTTCTTGGCCAATTTTGAGATATACTGTGAGGCCTAAAATATATTCAGGCCTAAAATTAAACAAATTTTGTGACTTCACACCCCAAAAACAGGACTAAGATAGAATTACCTGCTAGATAGTAGAAAAGGCACAGAGGACTTCACTACCAAAAAGCTGGCTACCTAACTATGTAGCAGTATACCCAGAGACATAAGGTCACTACCAACAACAGGCCAATCACTCAAGAACCAGTGGAGTTAAGCCTGTGGCCCCACAGCGTCATTACTGAGAATAACAGCTTAGTCAGAAGAAAGAAGTCTTATGTAGAAAAGTCCAACAAGATGTCTATCACAAAGGAACAGGACTGGTGGTTTGACAGGAAATAAGAATAGCTATGGTATCACTCAATAAGTGATGGCTAAGAATAAGAGTACATCAAAACTGATCCACTATGATCAAAAACAAAGGAGTAACAAAGAGCCTTAGAGAGCTATGGAAACAACATCTGAAACTCCCTAGGCAAGAAAGGAAAGAGTCAGGTCCTGAGTCGCTAAGATAAGCTAGAGAAAAAGGAAAACCACCATGGGATTGGGAGTAGGTAACCCAGCAACTCAGCAAGAGCAGAGCAGATCTGGCAGAACTAATAGGAAATAATTGAGAAAAGACAAAAAGATGCAGAATTCTCTATCACTACTGGAACGATCATTGTAATAATAGATTATGACTGGGTTTATTATTTTCTCTATTTTTTCATATATTTCTTTTGTATTTCTCTAAACCTATAAAAACCCCTACTTAGTAGGAAAAGAGTAAGCAATCTCAGTCACCTCTTTCTTCTATTTGGGTTTTCAAAGTGGAAATCTATTTTTAGAGTGATCATAACAGTGATTAAGTTGCTTTGACTCAAGACTGAGTCAAATCAAAGAAACTACAGGACAAGTGACTTAGCTGTAAGGGTAAAATTATAGGAGCTTTAAGATAGAGTTTAGTATTGCTAGGGAGTCAAGTTATACAGGAAGGATTCAAAGTCATATATCTGATCACATAGTCAAGAGTACTACTGTGAGGATAGTCTGATCACATAGCCAGAGAGTGCTACTGTGAGGATAACTTTGAAACAGGGTGTTAGAGTGATACCAGGCAGGCAGGACTCAGGCACAGGGCCAAGACAGTAGTCTAGACTCGAGAATCAAGTTTTGAACATCACTACTACCATGATACATCAGCAGAACTTTACTTTTACAACTTCTTTTCACCTTCATCTTCTGGATTCATTTCCCCATGAATTTGCATGAGGGATACTGTGCTAATACATGGTATTAACTAGGGTACTTTCCTTAGGAGATCACACATTTTATTTTTATTTAAACTTTTATCTTCACCATTACTTAGACAGTAGTTAGGGAACTTTTATTTAAAAAGAAAACAGGAAAACCTCTGGCACTAACAGCCTCTTCAATGCTTGGGGTTATTGTCTTGCTAAAAGTAGATATCCTCTATTTGATAATCATAATACTTTAAGGATTTTTCTTCTTTTCTTATTTCTTTTGTGTTTGAATCAGTTGCAAGTGATCTAGGTTTTGTTTTATATTTCTCATTAGGCTTTTCTTTGTATTGTAGAGTACTAGGTACTTTACTATGGACTGCAATTGAGTACTGCATTACAAATTTATGATTTAAAAAAAATTCAGCACATAATACAATGACAAAAATAGCAAAATACCATAATAGAATATGACTTTGTGTTGAGTGAGCCATAGCTCACCCACTTAACATAACAAAGTTCTTTTATAGCAAAATAAATTATATACAAGAGAAAAAAAGGAAAGACAAAAAGACTTAGCATTGTAACTACATAACCCTTTAAATATTCAAGACAACACTCCAATAAAATTAAAATAAGGTTTCCATAATAAGTTGAGAAGTGATGGTAGCAGAGATAAAGATAGCTGACTACAAAAAAATTCAATTCCTTTTACTACTACTATCCTCTAGGACAAGATGACCCCGAGAGGTTATATTCTACCCAACACCTCTCACTAATATTGTCATAAAATCACCTATCCACTTTATTTCTTATTGCTCTTTGGAGCAGCACATTTATGTATTTATGCATTGGGAGCATGACTACCACAGCATATTCCCTTTACACCTGTTCTTTGCTGAGGTTGGAAGAGGGCACTATCTAGGGACTGAACTAATAGCTAGAAAGAATCCACTCTCAAAAAGAATTCTATAAACACTCTGTTATTGAATGACACCCATATAGAAGAGCTTCCTATAGCTCACCACAAATATATGTTGTCACAAACTTTATTCAGCCATATCTGTTGAATGGTACATCTTGAGACCAGCTCGGAACTCTCTCAATAGCCAGGACCATTCTTAATTTAATTTTGTCTTCATTCCATTATGAAAAATTTCTTTTAGTTATTACGAACATTTTTTTGTATGGTATAAAAGCATACTCACCATTTTACTAAAGTTCAACTCACTTCGTTTGGACTTTAAATGTTAGGGAACTACTCAGAGGCAATCACCCTTAAGCTAATGGATAGTCCTAGAAGCTAGTTTGAGATTCAAGTGAAGTATATCTATGACACATTGCTAGTATATATACTACACTAGACAATCACATGGGCAGTCACATGCATATGGTGTAAGGAAGCTAAACTCCAAGCCAGAATAAAGCCAACTGCTCTTTGTTCAGCAATTGACAAAGAGAACTCGATAGAGTTCTCATTAGATTTTCTACACTACTTATACAACTACTACATGGTTTGTGCACTATTTTTCCATGCCTATCATGTGACTCATCATGTGATGTGATGCTGTGACTTCCTGTCATGTGACTGCAACTGTGTGACACCTGTGACATGACACTTTCCCACACTTCCTTCTGTGTAGTAAGTCCAAGATAAAAAGAAAAGAAAAGAAAAAGAAGTATAGATAGTAACTTAGTCGTTTTCGCCAAGTTATGACACTACCCCCCTCTTAAGTTTCCTCGTCCTGAAAAATTTCCTACAACTCGTAGTATGGATCAGCCATGTTGCCCATCTCGTCATTGTCTTCTTTTGTCCATTCTCTAACTTCTGATTTTTTCTCCTTGATTTCTTCTTCCTCCAGAATCGTCTTCATCATCTCTCTTTTCGTGGGTTTCTTGCCCTTCCATCGTCTTCAGTTCTTCTCCATTCTTCCCCAATATTCTTGGTCATATTGCTTGTCTGACCACCCATATAGTTTCTTTGCCATAAATCTTCCTGGCAGTTCTCTCCGTTGGAACATTCCCTCTTCACACTCTTGCCGCGCCACGTTGATGGGGATCAAAAGGTTTGATCACGAAACAAAGGTGAAAGCAAGGTCAGAGAGGCGAAATCTCCAAGCTGCTTCACAATTGTGCACTAAACAAGTAGGCACTGGGGAGATAAATCAAA
>Ga0153996_1000901_pt1 | contig 12684 bp, 11 predicted proteins | sample TSNC080MetaG_FD_104728 | JGI IMG/M metagenome (GOLD analysis project Ga0153996, IMG submission 104728) | Attine ant fungus gardens microbial communities from North Carolina, USA - TSNC080 MetaG | ecosystem: Host-associated > Fungi > Mycelium > Unclassified | place: USA: North Carolina, Lumber...
GATCACGACTAACCCATTTGACAGGCAATTAATGGGACTACCGTCTATTCACCGGACATTCGAAATGCTACCGCTGAGGGCTCCTCTACCAATTTCATAACTGCTGCTGGCGAACAACTCACTATCACTTCTAATGACACTAGTGGTTTGGTCGTTCAGAATCAGAATGATAGCAGTGCCCAGATTGTTCGTCCTGATATCCTTCTCGCGAACGGTGTCTTCCACATTATCAATAACGTTCTCGTGGAGACTGACAGCAATCCTTCACAAGCAAGTTCGGCGTGAGTTTGAATCATCTTAACATCCAGCTTTCAAGTGACAATCTACGTTCTAGTGTAATGTCTGCCTCATCTGTTGCTGCTGCCCAAAGCTCGACGGACACCCTCCCAATCGGAGGTGGTTTCGCTACTCTGACTTCGGGTAGCATGTCCCAGAGCCAGAGCACGAGCTCGTCATCTAGCGACAGCTCGGTCAGCGCGTCACAGACTGGATCATCTTCTGCCTTCGTCGATGGCTCAACGCAGCTCCGAGCAACCAATGGCTCCCCAACTGTGCTTGGCTCTCCCCTGGTGGTATCTGTATTAGGAGCGTTGCTCTGGACCTTTGGCTTGTAATGATGCCACTATTCCTTTTTTCTGTGTCGCATAGATCCTGTAAAAATAGATATCTTAATAGTATTCTTCATTGGATCACCCTATTTCCTCTGCCTCAATTTTCTATGTAGAACTACAACTACCATATGACATAGACAGAACTCACAAAATGCTACATCAAGTTATTGAGTTGCAGATAAAGCTGTATTTCCGGTCTTGCTGGTGATCTGTCGTCCTCTTGTACGCGAGGGATGTGCACAGTGAATCAGAGATGAACTGAGGTCACTAATGCCGGTCCAAGGGTGCTTTAGCTACAGACTGGTTATTTATTTATCTTGGAACATATAGTTGACAATGGTGTTTTCATCTTCGTCAATTTTCCCATCACGAAAAATTTCTCTTTAGTTCTAGTACCCACCTCTTGCTGAAGTCCAACCCATTTTGTTTGGATTTCAGGTGGGTAAGTGAATCAAGTTTCAACTGCTCATTCTTAGTCTTGCCCTGCTTTCTCTAGAATGGTCATGGATGTAGCTAGTGGTTGTACACAGCAGAGCAGATATAGTAACAAAATGAAATGGAAACAAAAATGTAGATGATGAACTGAACATTACAGTTACCAGAGATAAACTTTGGCACCTCCCTAATGTTGAAATGAACTGGCACATGTCACTCTTACATTTCCTCTATCCAATGTTAATATTCCATTCACTCCTGCCTATCCTATCATTCTGATAGAATGTTATAAAATTACACTGGGACTATTACTCCTACAAGCCCTGAATAATGAGTGGCTACTGGAAGAATGGTTAGCAATGATTAACCTTGAGGTTGATAATGATAAGGCAATTGATGCTGCATCAATGCAATGCCTTACTTATTTATAGCTTAAGACAATTCTGGACTATTGATCTTATTGTTTAAGAGTGGCCAGCAAACATTGCATTAGTGGTAAGAGTACTAGCCAACTTACCTAGTGGTTTTACCAAGAGTAGTAACATGAAATTTTAGAGGTAGTAATTAATTGTACTATAGACATAAGACCTTCACTATGACAACTTAGATCTACTCCTTATCTGAGTTGACAAGGAGAACTCAATGGAGTTCCCATTAGATTTACTGAACCCCTTATACACAATACTAACCCTAACCCTAGCTAGTATCTCATGTATCCCAATACAACTAAAAAAAGAAAAGAAAAAAGAAAAAGAAAAAGAAATATTGACTTAGCTGTTTTGCCAAGTTATGACAAGATAAAAGGAATATCTAGTATATATATGAGAAACTTCATAACACAGAATTAGTAAAGGGTTCAACATAGGCCAAAGGCCCAGATGAAAACCTTGTCTAGTATGTATGCTGTTATGAGAGCCCCAAAAAGGAACTAACTTCCCATGCTTTTGAACATTTGATCTATAATCTCAAGTTATATAATGGGGTCAAGATATAAATAGCATGGGAGCTTAGATAATTAGATCATGTGACCAGGTCAGGTAATCATAGAACATTTTGGAAGGACATGTGATCATGGACTAGTAGTTGTATAGCCACTGTAGAATAGTATAAGTAGTAGCCCAATCCAACAAAGAACTCTATTGAGTTCTTCCTGAACATCTACCTAGGGTGATCACTAAGAGCTATCATAGCCCATTGATAACATAAGAACTTGATATCCAACGGTGACCTCGCACCTCACAGCCTTACTACTCACTTACTCTTTATCACCCTCGCTAGTGAGCACAGCACTCACAAGCATTTTGGATAGCGGGCCCTAGCTGTAAAGGGGACTTCTCAGTCAGTTAGGGACTGAGGGAGGAGACTGGGTACCAAGTCTAGGTATCTTGTTCAAGTCTTGACCTTGTAATTGGGCCTGTTCGCTATATTCTTCTTAGTATAAACTCCGTGCTGTGCTCCATTGTAAGTGGTATATGCAGGAGATTGGCAGTAATTCTTTAGAAAGCTGCTTAGAGTAGGGGTCCTCTCCTTAGAGGCAATCATATAACAATATTATTAGGACAGTAGTTAGTAAGGCAGTAGAACTCCAGACAGGTAAAGAATTTGTGTCCTGTTAGACATAGCCTTAAACAGTAGCCCTGGAAGAAGAAGGATCAACAGAATATGAATCATCATTCCCCTTACCATCACCACCACCTACCATGTCCTGCCAACAACAACAACAGCAGCAAGAGGAACCATCAGTAGCATCTGCCTCTTGCCAACCACTACTACCTACCAGAGAAAAACAACTCCTCTCTATGATTGCCATCCTGTAACAGCAGATATCTACCATGCTCCAATAACAACAAGGGAGCTAAGTTGAGGTTGCCAGACCTCCTATATTTAGTGGAAAAATAGAGGAAGTGAGTGCATTTATCAATGCGGCTCAGTTGTACCTGAGGATGAAAATGAACAGAGAAGCAGTAACAACCCATATTTCCTAGGTATTGTCATATGTGCAGGGAGGAGTGGCAGAAGCATAGAAGGATAACTTGTTGGATGAACTGGCCAAGGAAGAGTCAGAGATAGAAATAGTAAAGGCATTATTTAAGAAGATAAGAGATGAGTTTGGAGAAACATTAGAGGAAGAGAGAAAGATCAAACAGCTAAGGATGATAGAACAGAGAGGAAGAACATGTGATGAGTATGTACAGGAGTTCAAAAAGGTCGCCAGGAGAAGTAGCTATAAGGAAAGACCTCTTATTGAAGAATTCAAGAGGGGGTTAAATGGAGTAATTAGAAGAAAGTTGACTAAGGCAGAGGAACCACCAACCACTATTGGAGAGTGGCAAGAGAGAGCAGTAAGATTGGATAGAAACCAGAGACAAAGCAGGGCAGAGAAAAGGATGTTAGGGAGAAATGTGGCGTATCCTAGGGGAAATGCATAGCCAAGGGGAGGATATAGGGGAGAATTGTATAGAGGAAGAGAGAGACAAATCATGTAGAGAGCTGGAAATAACAGTGGAGAATACTAGGGGCCAAGTGTGCCCAGCCAAAATTAGATGGGTCCAAGAAGAAACCCAAATACAATAGATGTGGACAAAGAAAGGGAAGGAGATAGGACCTGCTATGTGTGTAAGAAGTAGGGCCATATGGCCAAAAATTGCTGGAAAAGGTAGAAAAAGGGGAGGGTAATAGAAACGCCGCAGGAGTCGGCAAAAGACAATAGAAGACAGTAAGCTCTCGACTGGCCTCCAATAATTTGTATAGTGTATTGCACCCAGAAAAACTAGGTAATAAATTAAATTCTACCAATACAACTGAGAGGACAAGAGATGTGTGGTGTATACTACGGCTACTAAGAGAGGTCTAGATGAAAGTGGGATTAGAGAAGTTAGAAAACCATAAAGGAGTAGTAGTGAAAGTACTGTTAGATAGCAGGGCAACTAGTCTATTCATGGATACGACCTTTGCCAAAGAAAAGGGATTTAAAATGGAAAAGTTAAAAAATCTCCTCTTAGTAAGAAATATAGATAGAACAGCAAATGTGAGAGGAGCTATAATATACTAGGTTGAGTGCAATATGTTCTTCAAAGGACATATAAAAAGAGCAAGGATGGATGTGTGTAATCTGGGAAAAATGGAGGTGATACTAGGAATACCATGGCTAGCAGCCCATAACCCAGAGATTGACTAGGAGAAAAGGAAAGTGAAAATGATATGGTGTCCACCCATATGTGGAAAGAGAAAGTAGAAGGTAAAAGAAAAGGTAGTTGGGAAGAAAGAATCAGAAAGAATACCAGTGCAAAAGGCCTGGGATCATGTGATAGAGTTAAAAGAGGGGTTTGTGCCAAAAAAGAGAAAGGTGTATTCATTGTCAAGAGAAGAGAGAGGAGGTACAGGCATTTGTGAAGGACCAACTAAGAAAAGGGTATATCCAATCTTTTAAGTCATCCCAAACTTCGCCAGTACATTTTGTAGCAAAAAAGAATAGAAAATGAAGGATAGTATAAGACTATCGACATATAAACTAGTGAACAATAAAAAATAGGTACCCCCTTCCTTTTATAGCAGATATATTGGATAGAGTAGGAAAGAGAAAAGTATTTACAAAGCTAGACCTAAGATGGGAATATAATAATATTAGAATCAAAGAAGGGGACAAATAGAAAACAGCATTTACAATGTACATTGGCACCTATGAACCCATAGTTATGTACTTTGGGTTAACTAACTCCCCCACCACTTTCCAAACAATGATAAATGACCTATTCTAGGATCTCATAAACCAAGGAGATACCGCAACCTTCATTAACAATATCTTGGTAGCTATAGATACAAAAGAAGGGCACAATGAACTGGTAAAAGAAGTATTAAAGAGGCTGAAAGAAAATGACCTATTCATAAAACCAAAGAAGTGTAAATGGAAAGTAAGAGAGGTAGAATTTCTGGGAGTAGTGATTGGTCCAAGAGGGGTAGAAATGCAAAAGGAAAAGGTAGAAAGAGTACTAAACTGGCTAGCACCCAGAAACATCAAAGAGGTGCAAAAGTTCCTGGGCCTAGTCAACTATTATAGAAGGTTTATAAAGGACTTTGCCAAAATAGCTACACCATTATACATATTGGTTAGAAAGAAGCAAAAATGGAAGTGGGAGAAGGAGCAAGAGGAAGTGTTTAGAAAACTCAAAGCAATGTTCACTACAGAGCCAGTTTTAGCTATTCCAGACATAGATAGAAAGATGAGAGTGGAGGCAGATGCCTCAGACTATACAACAGGAGGGGTATTGTCAACAAAATATGAGGATGGGAAATGGAGACCAGTGGCCTTCATCTCTAAGTTATTAAATACTACAGAACAAAACTACAAAATACATGACAAAGAGATGTTGGCAGTAATTAGATACCTAGAAGTATGGAGACACTACTTAGAAGGGGCAAAACTCAAATTTAAAATCTGGACGGACCATAAAAACCTCTAGTATTTTATGATGAGTCAAAAATTAAACTGAAGACAAGCAAGATGGCCCCTATACCTATTACAGTTTAATTTTATATTAAAGCATGTTCCAGGAGAAAGCATAGGAAAAGCAAATAGACTAAGTAGAAGACCAGATTGGTAAAAGGGAGTGAAAAGAGATAACGAAAATCAGAAACTAATAAAACCAGAATAGGTCAGGGGAGCAGAAACGCTGGTAGAAGAAGGAGATCTGAAAGAAAGAATCAAAAGGGTGCAGAAAGGTAACGAAAAGGTAGTGAAAGTAATAGAAGAGCTGAAGAAGGCAGGAATAAAAACATTGAAAGATGAAGAATGGGAAATAGAAGATGGGATAATAATAAAGGAAAGGAGGATATATGTGCCAGAAGGGGAACTCAGGAGGGAAATAATACAATTGCACCATGACATTCTAATAGGAGGGCATGGAGGGAGATAGAAGACAACAGAACTGGTTACCAGGAATTACTAGTGGCCAGGAGTAACAAAGGAGATAGGAAGATATATAGATAGATGCAATGCTTGTCAAAGATACAAGAATTGGAGTGAAGTACCAGCGGGAAAACTGATGCCCAACACAATCCCAGAGAAACCATAGAGTCATATTACAGCAGACTTCATTACTAAGCTACTACTAGCTTAGGGATATGTCATGATAGTGATATTATGATGCACATGGCTTAGTCACCTGACTATTAGCCATCCCAGAATCTTCTGAATTTTTTAATAATCCTATTTTATTGTAATTTACCTTAGTTTCGTTCTCCCTTGGGAAAACTCCACTCTACTTGTACTCTTACTTCTTTCTCTTAAATATAATCCTACTGAAATCCAGAAGGGGCAAGTATAGAGGTAAGAACAACTTGTCATTGAGACCAAGCTCCCTAGAGCAAATTCCCCTCCTGGAGTCATTCCTAACAGGATATAATGCTATCTTAGTAGTATGTGATTGCTTTAGCAAAATGGCACATTTCATAGCAACAACAGAGAAAACATCAGCAGAAGGGCTTGCAAAGCTGTTTCAAGATCATGTATGGAAGTTACACAGACTTCCAGAAAACATTATATTAGACAAGGGAGTACAGTTTGCAGTAGAAATGATAAAGGAGCTAAATAACTTGTTGGGAATCCAAACGAAACTTTCAACAGCCTATCATCCTCAAACAGATGGGCAAATAGAAAGGATAAACTAGAAGTTAGAACAATACCTGAGGGTCTTCATCAACCATAGACAAGAGTAGTGGCCAGATTGGCTCAGAATGGCAGAATTCATGTATAATAATAAAATTCACATGGCAACAAAAATATTGCCATTCAAAGCAAACTGTGGTTAGGATCTAAGGATGGGATTTGAGAGAAGAAGAAAGGGGAAATATAAAGTGGCAGGAAAATTTGTAGAAAAGATGAAAAAAGTCCAAGAGGAAGTGAAAGCAGTACTAAGGAAAGCACAGGAGGAAATAAAGAAGTTTGTAAATAGAAAGCATAGGGAGGGAGAGAAATACAGAGTAGGGGACTTAGTACTACTAAGTACAAAGGATTTAAAATGGCAGATGAAAGAGAGAAAATCAGAGAAATTGACAGAACATTTTGTAGACCCCTACAAAGTCAAGGGAATTGTCTCTAGTAATGTGATAGAGTTAGAACTACCTAAGTCTATTAAAATACACCCTGTAGTCAACATAAGTAGAGTACAACTCTATAAACCGCAGGTAAAGGAGCAAAAGAAAATACCACTAAAACTGGTCATTATTAAAGGAGAGAAAGAATTCAAAGTAGAGAAAATCTTAAACAAAAGAGTAGTATAAAGAAAAGAAAATTTCTTAGTAAGATAAAAGGGCTATACAGCTGGAGATACTTGGGAGAATAGAGAAAACCTAGAGAATGCGAAAGAGTTGGTAGAAGAGTTTGAGAGGAAGTATAGAGAAGAGGCCGAAGAACTAAGGCGACAGGAGCAGGAGAAAGAAAAAAAAAAATTTAGTTGAGAACTACCAAGAGAGTTTATGGTAAAATTACTATACAGTTGGGGGGAAAAAAAGTATGAGAGAGAAAGGAAAAAGAGGTGGGACAAAAATTGGAGTCGATGGAAAAATTCCTCAGGACGAGGAAACTTGAAGGAGGGGCCATATTATGAGAGCCCCAAAAAGAAACTAACTTCCTATGTGTTTGAACATCTGACCTATAACCTTAAGTCATACAATAGGGTCAAGATATAAATAGCATAGGAGCTTAGATAATTAGATCATGTGACCAGGTCAGGTAATCATAGAACATTCTGGAAGGACATATGATCGTGGACTAGTAGTTGTATAGCCACTATAGAATAGTATAAGTAGTAGCCCAATCCAACAAAGAACTCTGTTGAGTTCTTTCTGAACATCCACCTAGAGTAATCACTAAGAGCTATCACAGCCCATCGATAATATATACTATATCAAATGTGAGATAATAGTGCTAATAAATCATGTACCTAAGCATTCCCATACTTTCTCTTTCTACTCAAAAATGCAATAGAAATTCAAATAAAATAAGGAAAATTTGAAAAAAAATTGGTGATTTACTTTCTCTTTTCTTCTCTTATTTTAGCAAATTTTAACAGAATATGCAATTATTACAATCCTTCTCTTTTCATAATTTAACGCAAATAGATATGTGAGAGGAATATAATATGTACAAATAATGCTAGCTTATTATCAAGTTTGCTTTCTCAATTCATAATCATTATTTCCTACTTGTAAGGCTTAGTCAGGTTGACCTTAACCTCACTCCTTATCTGAGTTAACAAAAAGAACTTAATAGAGTCCCTGTTAGATTCTTGTACACTATATATATACATTTACTAACTCTAACCCAGTTTTATTGTCTAGCGCTTTCCTATAAGTCACTTTACTCTCACATGTTCATTGATAAGGAAATTAAAAGAAAAGAAATATAAATATTGACTTAGCTATTTTGCCAAGTTATGATACTACTTTTCTCTGCCTTTCTCTTTGTTCTCTTATATCTCTTTACTCTCTTTATACCTTAACTAGAAGCCAGGCCCTAAGTGTAAAGGGAACAGTACTCTACAACTGTGGTGTAGAGCTTGAAGTGTATAACTAAGCTATAAACCTAGTGCTTAGGGTCTATTGTGATCCTTATACACACAGAATTGACAACTGCTCATTAAGAGAGAAATCTAGAGTAGGGGTCTTCTTAAAGGTAATAGTATACATTTATTCTTAGAATAGCTATAAATAAACAGTAAGACAATTGTGAGAGATGGATTTTGTTAAAGAAGAACATCAGACTAGGAGAGCTAAATGAACAAGCACAGTAAGATCTCCCAAACATTACTCTTGCTCCTGTTTTGAATAAAGGAAGAAAAAAAGGAAAACAACAATCAAAATTCTCTTTGACTTTTGTACATGTTCTACAAAATCTTGAGGATGCTATATGTTATGACTTGGTAAAACAGCTAAGTCATTATTTATATTTCTTTTCTTTTTCTTTTTCTTTTGGACTTACTACACAGGAAGGAGTGTGGGAAAGTGTCATGTCACAAGTGTCACATGAATAGAAAGTCACAGGGTAATGTCACATGATAAGTCACATGATGGGTGTAAGAAAACAGTACACAGACTATGTAGTAGTTATATAAGTAGTATAGAAAATCTAACAGGAACTTTATCAAGTTCTTCTTGTCAACTCAGACTTGGAGTGGATTTAAGTCACCTTGGCTAAAGTCTTACACTATACTTGATTTGCATAGATGTCAACTTGCTGAGTAACAACAAAGGGCAACTCAAGAGCATAGAGGAGTAGAAGTAGAAAGACAAAGACAGGTGGAAATCAATCAAATAATAGAGGGATGGAGGAATGAGGATGTAGATACTCTGGATTATGAAGGGCAGTAGAATAGAGGCAGTAATGGAGACCTACATGTGGATAGGAATATGCAGGAAAATATTCTGAGAGTTATGAGTAACATATTTCACTGATTGTTAGTACATGAATATTGATCAGGTTTAATAGGATGTTAGGGAAGGAAATATTTAAGAGTGGGATGTAAAAGATGATGTGATTCAGGTATGAGGATTTTTGAATACCAAAACTCTATATGCTTAATAGTTAAACTAGAATCAAGATGCTATTATTTCAGTTGTTCCAGATAATATCCCACTACTTATTCTTTACCCTGCACCTTATCTACTGGCTAGAAAGCCATTCTTAGAGAACAATATTCACTATCTTAACTTGGGCATATTGACTGTTATTTGTTCTTACTGTCATGCTCTTCACTTTGACTGTGAGAAGCTAAGATCCTCATTGGTCAATTATCCCAAGTTTGGCATGTGTTGTCTGCAAGAACAGATCCAATTATCCCTTTTTACTGGAACCCTTCACAACTACTTAACTAGAGATGATTATTCCTCAAGAGAATTTTGCAATAATATATGGCAGTATAATAAAGAATTTGCTATGACTTTAGCAGGAGTCAAAATTAACAACTCTATGACTAGACAGTTTGGCCCTTATTGTTTCAAAATTCAGGGAGAACTTTATTATCTTACTGGTGCTCTTCTTGTTAAGACTCTAGATCTCAGTTGAATATACATTTTCAACTTGAAGTCTATATTTAATACTTGATATCTTTATGCTCCTTGCTAGAGGATCCAGTTAAGGTTTTCAGTGAAGTTATATTAGAGAGAATAGATATCAACAAGACTTTGAGTAGCACCTTTGAGGTTGTCCAAAGACAAGTAAGAGTACTGGTCTTTCCAGAATAAGATTATAGAGGAAATATATAGAAAGAGAAAACTTGCTATTCTCTTCTCTTTCTGGTTTGTATTTATTCTAACTAGGTATTATGACTATGTTATAATGTGGTAATATTACTTGTAACTAAAGTGACTAGTTAAGTGACAGTCCAGTGACAGAAGTGACAAGTTGAGTCATTGTCTATAAATGGGTTAGTTCAATGTTGTTCCATTTAGCTTAAGTCTAAAGATAAAGAAGAAATAGTCCAAGATTTCTCCAAAGAGTCTTATCCATATCCTAAGTCCAATGTTCTAAGTTCTAGACATTCAATGCATTACTGCATTATAATGTCTTTATCTAATAATACCAACATCTTGTCAACTAACTACTCATTATCAGACCATGGTTGATAGTAATTGTAGTCTTACTCAATGTTCATAATATAGACTGCTTCTTTTATTTAGGTTATCTCATTTGTACAATGGCTCAGTCAGCATCTCACTAGTAAAGCATGTTCTTTACTCAATAGATCTTATGTCTTACTTTTCCTTTATCTCATAGTATATAGATACATATACTCTTCTATATTCCTTATGCTTTACCAATTGTATTATTCCCTTCCTTTCTCTATCCTCATCTTATCCTTGAGTTTTTACTTGAGTATTGCAACCTGAGTTACTCCTTAAGGTTGTAATATTTCTAGTGTTATTGGGACTGTAGCAATCATTGAAGAATTGATAGAGATAGGTCCAAATTGCTATGACTTAGCAAAATGGCTAAGTTAATATTTATTTATTTATTAGTTTCTAAAGATTGGACACATAGGACTTGGATGAATTGGAGCACATGGGACTTCATAAATAGGAGTAAATAGTGAAAGGTATATAAGTAGTATACAGAAATTGAACAAGGACTTTATCAAGTTCTCCTTATCAACTTAAATAAGGAGTAGGGTTAAGTGTCCACTACTCAATCCTTATACTAATGAAGTTTGTGACAGAAGGTTGTCCTTGATACAATATTTCTACTAGTATTATGAGGTATTCATATTATTTGCATTATCTGACATTTTCTTTTCTAGTTAGTCATTGAAGGTAATTCACTTACTTTGTACTGAGGCATTTAGATTTGAGATAACATCTAGTCAAGCCTTAGAAATATAGCTGACCAATTCTTTCTATGTATCTTTCTAGTCCTCTAAAGTATTGAGGAACTGATCATAGTATTGTTCTCCTGAATAATCAGTCTTATAGCTGTCATTTAATAGAATATCATCCTCTAGATAGTCAGTTAATAGGGAGTCTGAGAGAAAATTCAGAACAAGCCCTCTATATAGTAGTATCTCAGTCATCCACATAATAGTGACATTTGAGGTTACAAGCACATGTAATTATGAACTCATGTACCTAGTTCCTTACAGTATTTTACCTATAGTAATGGATTTTATAAACTCAAGACTTTGCCTAGATAGTATTATTTGGTTACAACTTGACCAGTCATACCAGAAGTAGCAGGCAATCAAACCATTTATATCAAACTTCCTTTTCTATTATCATAAGTATACAACAGTAGATTTATTCCAGACTTTGTCTAGATACCATTCCTAAACCAGGGATTTGGGTTATACAGAAACAAACAGAGCAGAACAAACTGATTGTGACATAGCAATTATAAGCATAGTGATGATCATTCACAAGTAGTAGAGGTAAGAGACTATACCAAAGGCATTGCTGAAAGCTTTGTTCTATTGCATGTGAGAAGATAGGTGTTTAGCCAAACTCAAATCAGCAGTTTTCCCACAGGCAGCTTGGCTATTTAAAGTCTATTTAAAGTCTTACAAAATATAGCATCTGATATTCTCGCATCAACCAACTAGGAGCATCGCAATAAATGACTCCGTACCTGCAGCAGTGCACTCTGGTTGCCTCTCAATGAGTAGCAACCCCTAAAACCTATGGGAGATGAAGAAAAAAGAACATATTTGGAAGTGGATGAACAGTAACAATCTGTAGCGCCGATATACGCAAGCAATTTATGTTGACGTTGCACAAATGCATTATAACATGCGATATATGGTCGAGGCAAGGTACGAAGAGAAAAGAGGATTTGGCGTGGCAAAAAGAACACCTCGAGGACAAGAACCATTACTGTGGCTTACACTCCTCTGACTTCACATTGCGACTTGTTTTAGAGGCCTCTTGCCGACGTGGTGATTCGTCGTCGTCAGACTCCTAAGAATTAAAAGACCCGATTAATATTAATGCAGGTAAGCAAAGATCTGCACATACAGCGTCCTCGTCCTCTTCGTCTTCGTCTTCGTCTTCATCGTCGCTGTTATCATAATCATCGCCTATCATTTCGAGTACATCTGGCTTGCCCGTGAAGAAATCCACTGCACGAGGGATGATTTTGTCCTTAAAATCCTCC
>Ga0153996_1000902_pt1 | contig 12678 bp, 9 predicted proteins | sample TSNC080MetaG_FD_104728 | JGI IMG/M metagenome (GOLD analysis project Ga0153996, IMG submission 104728) | Attine ant fungus gardens microbial communities from North Carolina, USA - TSNC080 MetaG | ecosystem: Host-associated > Fungi > Mycelium > Unclassified | place: USA: North Carolina, Lumber...
CAGGTCCCAGAATTCTTTTAAAAGCGTGCAGGCATTTTGATACAATACCAATGTAGAGTCGGTAGCGGTGTCCAGTGTCATCTGGTGGGAATGGTTTTTAAACTGCCAGTCTTTTAATTCCACGCAGACACAATTGCAGCGCACCCGTTCCGCCCGCAGTCTGGCCCCCACCGTCTCGCTTAAAGCAAGCAATACCTGACAGGCACTGTCATAGTCAGAAATATCCCGGGATAAGGTGATGCTGTTGCCGTAGCCTTTATTGAGCGGTTCCCTGGCAGCGACCGGATCATCATCAATGCCATTGGCGTATTGATGAATCATGGCGGCGTATTTATCCCCCACATGCAGCTTTAATATTTTAACATCACAAGCGGCAATATCACCAATTGTCCGCAGTCCGATCCGCCGCATTTTGTCCGCCGCCGACTGGCCGACAAAAAACAGTTCCCGCAACGGGAGCGGCCACATCTTTGCCGGAATTTCTTCCCGGTACAATGTATGCGTCTTGTCCGGCTTCTCAAAGTCGGATGCCATCTTAGCCAGCAGTTTATTGGGGGCGATCCCGATGTTTACGGTAAAGCCTAATTCCTGGTGCACCCGCTTGCGGATCTGGTCGGCAACGGCTTTTGGTTCACCGAATAAATGGATGGTCCCGGTCATATCCAGGAAAGCTTCGTCGATGCTGAACTTTTCAATATCCGGAGTATATTCCTCCAAAAGGTTCATCAGCTTTTGGGAACAGGGGATATAGAAATCAAAACGGGACGGAACGACGACCAGGTCCGGGCATTTGCGGTAAGCCTGGATTAGTGGTTCGCCGGTAGTGACACCGCATTTTTTGGCCAGGGTGGATTTGGCCAGAACGATTCCGTGACGGGATTTGGCATCGCCGCCGACAGCCGCCGCAATCGTCCGCAGATCCACGGCATCCGGGTCCTGATTCAGCCGGTAAAGGGATTCCCAGCTTAAAAATGCGGAGTTTACATCAATATGAAAAATCAGCCGTTGTTCCTCCATGGGTGCTGCCCTCCTGTCTATCAAAGATTCTCCCTATAGTATAGCAGAATAAAGTTTCTTTTTCCAGAATAGGATAAAGTAATAATGGGGAGGGGCAAAATATGCGAGATCGAATCTGGCTGTGCGGCGTATTTATCAGTATTGGCTTAACCTTGGGATTGTTATGTAATCAGGCCGGGATGGTACAGCCGAATAAAATAGAAATAAGTGCCGTTAGCAACAATAAAGTACAAAGTGAGGATCCGCTTTCGAAGAAGCTAAAGTTATACGCCCAGTCGGCGGTTCTGATCGATGCGGACAGCGGAAGAGTGCTTTATCGCAAAGACTCCGCGATATTTCGGCCAATGGCCAGCACCACCAAGATCATGACCTGCATTCTGGCGCTGGAGAACGGCAGCTCTGAAGATGTCTGCACCGTCTCGGAAAATGCAGCGGCCCAGCCCAAGGTTCATCTGGGTGCCGGTAAGGGGACGGAATTTTACTTAAAGGATCTGCTGTATTCCTTAATGCTGGAATCGCACAATGATTCAGCGGTGATGGTGGCCGAGCAGATTGGCGGGAGTGTGGAAAATTTTGCAGTGATGATGAATCAGAAGGCGCGGGATATCGGGTGTACGAATACCTGCTTTGTGACCCCCAATGGTCTGGATGCGACGGTGACGACAGCGGATGGGAAGGAGTATACTCATGGGACAACAGCAGAAGATCTGGCCCGGATTATGCGCTATTGTATTATGGAATCACCTAAGCGGAAAGAATTTTTAGAGATTACCCGAATGGCTAATTACAGTTTTACAGATGTCACCGGCAAGAAAAACTATAGCTGTGTCAATCATAATGCACTGTTGGCCATGATGGAAGGGGCTCTGAGCGGAAAAACCGGATTTACCAATGGGGCCGGATATTCTTATGTCGGGGCGCTGGAAAGTGACGGCAGAACCTATGTGATAGCGCTGTTGGGAAGCGGCTGGCCGCCGCACAAAAGTTATAAATGGACAGATGCCAGAATCTTGTATTCTTATGGCATGGAACAGTTCTCCTATCGGGATGTATATGAAGAACCGATATTGCCGCAGCTGCCGGTGGAAAACGGAGTTCCGGAGCAGGTGGACTGGAATGGCAATCCTTTGCGGATGGAACCGGCCCGGGTCAGCCTGACGCTTCAATTGCCGGAAGAAGAGCGGCATTTGAAGCTGCTGCTTAGAGACAATGAGCAGGTGACCTGTCAGCTGGAGCTGCCCAGGCGGCTGACCGCACCGGTGACTGCTGGCCGGCAGGTTGGTTATGTAACATGGCTGCTGGGGGATGAAACCGTCAAAACCTGTCCGGTATATGCGGCCGATACGGTAAAACGCCGGGATTATTTCTTTTGTTTACGACAGATTTGGTCACTGTTTATCTTGCCTGAATAACGCGCCTGTGATATAATTACTCCATTTATAGCGGAAAATGGAGGGAACAAGAATGGACAGCAGATCAATGATTTGGGTTTTAGTTGCTTTTGGGGCATATTTGACAGGAATGATTTTAATCGGTGCCAAATATGCAAAGACAACAAAAAACACAGAAGATTATTTTTTGGGTGGCCGCGGTTTGAACGCCTGGGTGGCCGCGCTTTCGGCGCAGGCTTCGGATATGAGCGGATGGCTGCTGATGGGCTTGCCGGGAGCTATTTATGTATCCGGCATGGGTGAGTGCTGGATTGCAATTGGGCTTTTTATCGGTACGGTCTGCAACTGGATGCTGATTTCCCGGCGGCTGCGCCGGTATACGATCGTTGCGAATAATTCGCTGACGCTGCCGGCATATTTTGAAAACCGTTTTGAAGATCAATCCAAGGTTTTATTGACGGTATCCTCCGTGTTTATTGTTATCTTCTTTCTGGTCTATACCGCTTCCGCGCTGGCGGCAGGAGGAAAGCTGTTTAATGTAGTATTTGGCCTGGATTATCATATTGCCCTTACCATTGGTGCGGTTGTTATCCTTGTGTATACCTTCCTGGGGGGATTTATGGCGGTCTGTGTGACGGACTTTATTCAGGGGCTGTTAATGTTAGCCGGATTGTTTATTGTACCGCTGATTGCCCTGGCGGTGGTGTCACCGTCCGGTATGCTGGAACTGATTGGCGAGAGCGGGGTTGCCGGCGGCACTTCCTCTTATCTTGACATTATGCAAAATGGCGGCAAACCAGTTGGGGTGGTGAGTGTTATTTCCAATCTGGGCTGGGGACTGGGGTATTTTGGCATGCCGCATATTTTGACTCGCTTTATGGCGGTCAGCTCGGAGAAGGAACTGGAAAAATCCCGGATCATCGGGATTGTCTGGGTGGCGATTTCATTAGCTATGGCTTGTTTCCTGGGAATTATCGGCCGGGCTTATCTGATGCCGGTGGTGCTGGGGACAGAGGCAGCCGGTTCGGCGGAAAATGTCTTTATCAGTTTGATTGTGAAATTGTTTACCAAGGATATTGCCTTACCGTTTATCGGCGGCATTTTCCTGTGCGGAATTCTGGCTGCGATTATGTCAACGGCGGATTCACAGCTTTTGGTGACGGCGTCCTCGGTGGCCGAGGATCTTTATAAAGGGGTATTAAAGCCGCAGGCAAAGGATGAGAAAGTGTTGGCGATCAGCCGGGTTACGGTTATTGTCGTGGCGGTGCTGGCTTACTTTATCGCCTGGAATCCGGGAAGCAGTATCATGGGACTGGTGTCCAACGCCTGGGCCGGATTTGGTGCAACTTTTGGACCGGTGGTTCTGTTATCCTTGTTTTGGCGGCGCAGTAACCGTCCAGGTGCGATCGCCGGCATGATTGGCGGCGGGCTGACGGTTATTATCTGGGATTATATTCCTTTGATCAGCGGGTTGACCCTGGGGAATGTCACCGGTTTGTATTCGCTGGTAATTGGTTTTGCGGTAGGGCTGGCGGCAATGGTGACGGTCAGCCTTTGTACCGCTGATCCGTCGGAGACGATGGTGGCGCTGTTTGAGAAAGTTGCGGCAGGAAGTGTGGATGAATAATTTGCAATACATAGTATCAGGAAAGCCAGGGTTGAAATAGCTTTGGCTTTTCTTAAACTTACAAAAAATTAACTTGTAATTAACGTCAGTTCATTATACAATTATAATCGGCAGAAATTGGATTTACGAAACGTATTTTTGTCGGAAAATGAACGAAGCGACAAAAAGCGTGAAAAAATTTTATAATGGAGGATTGCAAAATGAGTATTTCAACACGATCAGCAAGTAACCGAATTCAAACATTACTTGATGAGAACAGTTTTGTTGAAGTCGGTTCTTACGTTACCGCAAGAAACACCGATTTTAACATGACTGCCAAGGAAACTCCGGCAGATGGTGTAATCACCGGTTACGGTACCATCGAAGGCAGCCTTGTGTATGTGTACAGCCAGGATGCTTCCGTACTGGGAGGTTCCTTGGGTGAGATGCATGCAAAGAAGATTTCAACCATCTATACTATGGCGATGAAGATGGGCGCACCGGTAATCGGTCTGATTGACTGTGCCGGACTGAGATTGCAGGAGGCTACCGATGCCCTGCATGGCTTTGGCCAGTTGTATTTGAGCCAGACCATGGCATCCGGCGTAATTCCGCAGATTTCTGCAATATTTGGCACCTGTGGAGGAGGTATGGCAGTATCTTCTGCATTAACCGATTTTATTTTCATGGAAGAAAAGAGTGCTAAATTATTTGTCAATGCACCCAATGCGATTGAAGGAAATCGCGTGGAGAAGTGCAATACCGCCAGTGCGGCATTCCAGAGCGAGAATACCGGACTAGTTGATTTTGTCGGTGATGAGGAGACCGTTTTAAGCGGGATTCGTGCTTTGGTTACCATCTTACCGGCCAACAATGAGGACGATTTGTCCTATAGTGAATGTAATGATGATCTGAACCGCATTTGTACTGATCTGGAGAATTATGCCGGAGCAACGGATGTGGCATTCGTGATGATTTCTGATAACAATTTCTTTATGGAAGTAAAGAAAGACTATGAACCGGCCATGGTAACCGGCTTTATCCGGTTGAACGGAACGACGGTTGGCTGTGTGGCAAACCGGACCGAGCTGTATGGCGATAACGGACTGAAAACCGCCGACTATGAAGCTGCTTTGACGGCTCGGGGATGTGAGAAGGCAGCGCAGTTCGTGAACTTCTGTGATGCATTCCATATTCCGGTGTTAACTTTAGTCAATGTAAATGGTTATAAAGCAAGTAAATGCACAGAGAGTAAGATTGCCAAAGCAGCCGGCCGGCTGACCTATGCTTTTGCCAATGCCAGCATTCCGAAAGTGACAGTCATTGTCGGTGCGGCTTATGGTACTGCCGGTTTGACGATGAACAGCAAGTCGATTGGTGCGGATCTGGTTTATGCATGGCCGGGTGCAGCGATTGGAATGATGGAAGCAGAAGCAGCTGTCAAGATCATGTATGCCGAGGAGATCGGCAAAGCAGATGACAGTGTTGGTTTGATTCGTGAAAAAGCAGCAGAATATCAGTTACTGCAGTCCAGTGCTGCGGCAGCTGCCAGGAGAGGATATGTAGATGACATTATTCCGGCATGCGACACCAGAAAACGGGCAATTGCTGCTTTTGAGATGTTATTTACCAAGAGAGAGGATCGGCCAGATAAAAAACATGGCACGGTTTAGAGCGAGGTGACAGGTATATGAAACAAAATATGAAACGGGTATTACTGGTCTTATGTATGATAACCTGCCTCTTTTCATTGGCTGCATGTTCTAAGAACTCCGAGGCAGAGGAAATAGATGCGGCGACAGCCGCCGAAATTTGCCAGGCTGCCGAGGAAATGCTGGAGCGTCTCGCCACAATGCCTCCGGAAGAGATGGCAGCGGAAGAAAAAAGCTGGACCAAGAGTAAGGATAATGTCATGTTGGAAGGCCTGTCCGGCTGGAAAAATATTCAGAAGGATAGTGGTGACTTTGTCAGCATCCTTTCATCGACAGCAGAAGAGACCCATGGTGGTTACATCGGTATCGTTCAGGCGGATTTTACCAGGCGCCGGGTCGAATATAAGCTTTATCTTACTTCTGATTTACAGAACAAATCAATGTCATTTACGCCGGAATATACGGCTTCGGAAAAGATGGCCAAAGCGGGCATGAATACGTTGATGGGTATGGGAACTGTATTTGCAGTACTGATTTTTATCAGTTTTCTGATCAGTTGTTTCAAGTATATCAATGTATTTGAACAGAAGATGAAAGATAAAGGAAAAGTCCAGGCGGCAGCGCCGGCCCCGGTTCCGGCTCCATTACCGGTGGCTGTGGTTGACCAGGAAGAAGAACTGGTGGATGATCTGGAGCTGGTGGTCGTTATCACGGCGGCGATTGCGGCCGCCGGGGGCACTGTGGCTGATGGTCTGGTAGTACGTTCCATTAAACGTGCACCGGCATCAAAATGGAAAAGAGCGTAATCAATTTAGGAGGATTTCTTATCATGAAAAATTATACAATTACAGTGAATGGTAATGTTTATGAAGTAACCGTAGAAGAAGGCGTTTCCACCGGTGCAGCAACCGCAGCGCCGCAGGCAGTTCGCAAAGCAGCACCGGCAGCAGCTCCGAAAGCAGCACCGGCTCCGGCAGCAGCACCGGCAGGTGCAGAAGGCGCAGTGAAGGTAGCCGCTCCGATGCCGGGCAAGGTTCTGGCTGTTAAGGCCAGTGCTGGTCAGGCGGTAAAGAAAGGCGATGTCCTTCTGGTTCTGGAAGCGATGAAGATGGAGAATGATATTGTAGCACCTCAGGATGGAACCGTTGCAAGTATTAATGCAGCAGCAGGTGATTCCGTTGAAGCAGGCGTCACTCTTGCGACATTAAACTAATAGCTTGCCGATAAACGCAAGTTCCATATGGAGGGATTAAAATGGATTATATTGTAACAACCTTAGATAATCTTCTTCATCAGACGGCATTTTTTAATCTGACCGGCGGCAACTTTTTGATGATTATTGTTGCTTTCGTATTTTTATATCTGGCGATCCGGAAGGAATTTGAACCGCTGCTTTTGGTTCCGATTGCATTTGGAATGCTGCTTGTAAATATCTACCCGGAAATTATGGCGTCTCCTGAAGATACATCAAATGGCGTGGGTGGTTTGCTTTACTATTTCTATTTACTGGATGAGTGGAGCATCATGCCTTCGTTGATTTTTATGGGTGTCGGAGCAATGACAGACTTCGGTCCGCTGATTGCCAACCCCAAGAGTTTCCTGCTTGGTGCAGCCGCACAGTTTGGTATTTATGTCGCATATTTCATGGCTATTATAATGGGCTTTAATGATAAGGCAGCAGCAGCTATCTCGATTATCGGTGGTGCTGATGGCCCGACCTCGATTTTCCTGGCCAGTAAATTAGGACAGACAGAATATATGGGGCCGATTGCAGTGGCAGCATATTCCTATATGTCACTGGTGCCGATTATCCAGCCGCCGATCATGAAGCTGCTGACCACAGAAGAAGAACGGAAGATCAAGATGGAGCAGTTAAGACCGGTTTCCAAGCTGGAAAAAATTCTGTTCCCGATCATTGTTACCACCGTTGTCTGTCTGATTCTGCCATCGGTTGCTCCGTTGGTAGGCATGCTGATGTTAGGTAACCTGTTCCGTGAATCAGGAGTCGTTAAGCAGCTGACCGAGACAGCCAGCAATGCGATGATGTACATCGTCGTTATCCTGCTGGGAACTTCAGTTGGTGCAACCACCAGTGCAGAAGCGTTCTTAAAGGCGACAACGTTGAAAATCGTAGTTCTGGGCCTGTTTGCTTTTGCTTTCGGAACTGCGTCCGGAGTATTGTTAGGTAAGGTCATGAACAAGGTAACCGGCGGTAAAGTAAATCCGCTGATTGGTTCTGCCGGAGTATCCGCCGTACCGATGGCGGCCCGTGTATCCCAGAAGGTCGGCTCGGAAGCAGATCCGACCAACTTCCTGCTGATGCACGCAATGGGGCCGAACGTAGCGGGGGTTATCGGTACAGCCGTAGCTGCCGGAACCTTTATGGCAATCTTTGGTGTTAAATAAAAAAATTGGAGGAAAAACATGGCTGTGATAGAGAAAAAGCCGGTTAAGATTGTGGAAACCGTCCTGCGTGACGCCCATCAGTCCTTAATCGCAACCAGAATGAGTACCGAGCAGATGCTCCCGATCATCGATAAGATGGATCAGGTCGGCTACTATGCCGTAGAGTGCTGGGGCGGCGCAACCTTTGATGCGTCCCTGCGTTTCCTGAAAGAAGATCCCTGGGAGAGACTTAGAAAGTTAAAAACCGGATTCAAGAATACCAAACTGCAGATGCTGTTCCGTGGCCAGAACATCCTGGGCTACAATCACTATGCCGATGACGTAGTAGAGTACTTCGTCCAGAAATCCGTAGCCAACGGCATTGACATCATCCGTATCTTTGACTGCTTAAACGACCTGCGCAACCTGCAGACCGCCGTAAACGCAGCCAACAAAGAAAAAGCCCATGTTCAGATCGCCCTGTGCTATACTCTGGGAGATGCTTACACCATGGCTTATTGGAAAGACATTGCTAAAAGAATCGAAGACATGGGTGCAGATTCCATCTGTATCAAAGATATGGCCGGTCTGCTGATCCCATACGCCGCCCAGGAGCTGGTAAGCGCCTTAAAAGCTGCTACCCGGCTGCCCATCGACCTGCACACCCACTACACCTCCGGTGTAGCTTCCATGACATACCTGAAAGCGATAGAAGCAGGCTGTGACATCGTCGATACCGCAATGTCCCCATTTGCCCTTGGCACCAGCCAGCCGGCAACGGAGGTTATGGTAGAGACCTTCAGAGGCACACCGTACGATACCGGTCTGGACCAGCTGAAATTAGCCGAAATCGCTGACTACTTCCGTCCAATGCGCGAAGAAGTACTTAAGAGCGGCCTTTTAGACCCGAAGGTATTAGGCGTAGACATCAAAGCGCTCCAGTATCAGGTACCCGGCGGCATGCTGTCCAATCTGGTTTCCCAGTTAAAAGAAGCCGGACAGTCCGACAAATACCAGCAGGTACTGGAAGAGATTCCGCGCGTAAGAAAAGAGTTCGGTGACCCGCCATTAGTAACCCCATCATCCCAGATCGTCGGAACCCAGGCCGTGATGAACATCCTCGGCGGCGAACGTTACAAAATAGTTCCCAAAGAATCCAAGAAGGTCATGATGGGCGAATTCGGCCAGACCGTAAAACCCTTCGATCCCGAAGTTCAGAAAAAGATCATCGGTAACGAAACCCCAATCACCTGCCGCCCGGCCGACTTACTTCCGCCGCAGCTGCCGCAGTTCGAAAAAGAATGTGCCCAGTGGAAGCAGCAGGATGAAGACGTTCTTTCCTACGCCTTATTCCCAAAGGTAGCCGAAGAATTCTTCAAATACAGAGAAGCCCAGCAGACAAAAGTAGATGCAACCATCGCAGACACCGCCAGCAAGGCTTACCCGGTATAGTCAAATAGCACCAGCAAAATAAAGTAGTAAAACGTGAAAAGCTAAAAGTAATCTGTCGACAATCAAGGATCTTTTAGCTTTTTACTATTAAGCTCCCCCCCAAAAAAGAAACGTTTTTCTATAAGCAGCGCAGCCCGTTCCGAGCGGAAAAATGGCGGAGGTGGTGGGGGCGGTGCGGGGGGGCCTGGGGCTAACATCTACAGAAGTTGTACAGATCTTAGGTCGCGAGACTTGGCGTTATGTGGACACGGACTGCATGTTTGAGCGCAGCGAGTTCAGGGAGTGTCCACATGCTTTTAGCCGAGGCTCGGGACCTTAGATATGTTCAACGCCGAAGCCGTTAGCCCCAGGCCCCCCCGCACCGCCCCCACCACCTCCGCCATTTTTTCGTGACCCTCCCATTTTTTAAACAAATTCTTACAAATTATTCCGAATTTTTGAACTTTTCCCGAATTAGTTGACTATCCCATAATTTGTCATTATAATAACAGTAATGTCAAAATTGGCTGATTTATGTAAAAATATAAACAAATGAAAGTGTGCCTCAAAACTTGCACTAAGGAGACCGACGAATGAAAAAAAGATCATGGAAAAAAGGACTGGCTGCAGTACTGGGCCTGGTTCTAACGATACATGCCCCGGTGAGCACCCTGTTTCCCACGTTTGAAACATATGCTTACACCGAACGTGTCGCCACCGTCAACGCCTCAAGCCTGAATGTCCGAAGTGGTCCCGGTACCAGTTATTCCCAGGTGACCAGGCTGGATAAAGGAGCATCTGTAACCGTAATCGGTGAAAGCAATGCCAGTGATGGAAAACTCTGGTATCAGATCCGTTTTACCGGCAGCGGCGGCGTTCAGACCACCGGATATGCGCTGAGCACCTACGTCCGCTTTCCGGTAACCTATACCCACGATGCCAATTTCGAATCCCACATGAATGCCCAGGGATTTCCGGATAGTTATAAAGACGGCTTGCGGCAGCTTCACGCCCAGTATCCCAATTGGGTATTTGTCGCACAGCAAACCGGCCTGGACTGGAACACGGTAATTGAGAACGAGACAATACTGGGCCGCAGTCTGATTCATAAAAACAGCATTTCTTCCCATAAATCCATACAAGACGGTGCCTATGACTGGGACAACGGTACCTGGACCGGCTTTGACGGCAGTACCTGGGTAGCCGCCTCCGATGATTTGGTCCGTTATTTCATGGATCCCCGGAATTTCCTGGATGATGTCTATATCTTTCAGTTCCTGGCCCAGCAGTACGATGCCTCGATTCATACCAGCGATGGTTTGGAAGGCATGCTAAGAGGAACCTTTATGCAATACAATGCGCCGGCCGGCGGTGATTCGGGATCCGGCGGCAGCAGTAATGTAGTGGAACCTGACGATTCCGCCGTTCAACCCACCAGCGGGGTGATCGTAGCACCCTCCGGCAATACTGGCCCCGGCAATACCGGCTCCGGCAGCAATTCCGGTGAAGACACCGGCAACTCCGATCCCGGCAGCGAAACCGGCCAGGGCAATGTCAGCCTGGAAGCGCCTCAGGCTTCCATCAGCAAACACAATACGGCAATTGTGGCCACCTCATATGGCCCGGGTGTCGTCAGTGACGGACCAGGCGGGCCATCGGGCGCAAGCGGCGGCCAGACAGCCGATATTACCGTTACCGGCAGCGGATCCTATGTAGATATTATCATGAATGCAGCATCGCAGTCGGGCGTGAATCCTTATGTACTGGCCGCGATGATAATCCAGGAACAGGGCACTCAGGGAGCGAGCGGCTCAATATCCGGTACATACTCTGGCTATGAAGGCTATTACAATTATTTTAACGTTGGTGCTTACCAGGACGGTGGTATGTCGGCAGTCGAGCGAGGCCTTTGGTATGCCTCACAGTCTGATATTTACGGCAGACCATGGAACACTCCGGAGAAAGCCATTGTCGGCGGTGCCCAGTTCTATGGCAGTACTTATGTAAACACCGGCCAGGACACTTTCTACTTAAAGAAATACAATGTTCAGGGCAGCAATATGTACAAACACCAGTACATGACCAATGTCGATGCAGCAGCAGCTGAGGCATGCCTGTTTGCGGAAGCTTATAACGATGGTCTGCGCAGCAAGCCATTGCAGTTTAAGATTCCGGTTTATACCAATATGCCTGCGTCTGCCTGTACCAAGCCAACAGGAGACGGAAGTCCCAACAATAAACTCCGTGAACTGGGAGTGGAAGGCTTTACCTTAACGCCGACCTATCATCGTGATGTATTATCCTATGATCTGATTGTTGATCATTCGGTACCAGGTGTGAATGTTACTGCCAACGCCGCCGATTCGGCCGCAGTGGTAAATGGCAAAGGAACCATACTGCTGGAAAGCGGCAACAATGATATTACAGTTTCCGTTACAGCGCAAAATGGCTGTGTACGTGACTATATCATTCATGTAGTCAGACAGAATGGCGGACCGACATATAACTCCGGTCTGGGCGGCGGTACCGGCAGTGATACCGGCGGAAGTACGAACCCCGGCAGCATCAGCGGCGGACCGGGAGCAGCTGGTCCGGCGGGCGGCAGTGATCAAGTTGTTACCCCGGGCGGTGATAATATTGTCATTATTGACCCTGGCGGTTGAGAGGGATTTTTCTTATAAAATCAGAAAAGACAGGAGATAATATGAACAGAAAAGTACAAAAGTGGTTTTTAGGTCTGATGATGGCCTTGGTGATGGCAGTAGTCAGCCCTCTATATCTGATTGACGGATATGCGGCAGCCGCCAGAATTTCATTTTCCGACCCGTCAACCAAGGTGGGCGAGACATTTACGGTAACCATGAAATTCACCTGTACCAGCGGTGAAACCCTTGGTGATACCAAAGTAATGCTGAAATATGATGCGGCAATGCTGGAATTCATGAATGACACAAGTAATGCCAGCGGCGGCACCGGTGCAATCGCAGTACGCAGCGGCGTGGAAGGCAAACGCGAGGCGGTGACGGAGCTGCGGTTTAAGGCACTTCAGGCCGGAAGCACTTCGATTACCATTACCGATTGGGATGGATATGATAATAGCGGACAGGCCCTGACCGTTGAAAAAGAAGGCACTTCGACGATTACGATTGCCAGCCTGCCAACTTCTTCCAATGATGCGACGCTGCAGTCGCTGCAG
>Ga0153996_1000903_pt1 | contig 12677 bp, 11 predicted proteins | sample TSNC080MetaG_FD_104728 | JGI IMG/M metagenome (GOLD analysis project Ga0153996, IMG submission 104728) | Attine ant fungus gardens microbial communities from North Carolina, USA - TSNC080 MetaG | ecosystem: Host-associated > Fungi > Mycelium > Unclassified | place: USA: North Carolina, Lumber...
GACCGGAGAATGGAAAGGAGGTGGGATTGAAACTATGTACCAATTAAAAGCCACTTCAAAAAGGGGGCGATCCCCTCTGTAGTTTGTCGTACCATTTTTTAATGATATCGGAACAAATACAATTTATGGAAATGTGATCGGAGTTTATTTGGCAATAATAAATACTTTTGTCTCAAGCTCCTAGCTATTATAAAAATATACACGGGGTAGATGATGAGATTTATTGGTTGTGTCGAGAGATAAGTAACTTTGTAAGTGACAAAAGTTATAGCGAATTAGTGGATCGAATAGGCATGACTCCTATCGTTGCTCCTGCTGAACTTATTAAAAAGGGGAAATGGAAAGAAGAAACGAAATATGCTATAAAATCTAATCTAATTATATAAAAATATGTGTTTAAAAAAAAGAATAATGGAAGAGGACAGCAGACATGACAATATCGTTACTGATTGCAGCAATTATTATCTTGCTTTGTGTGGTTTTAAACCGTGTATCTGATAAAGCGGGAGTTCCGCTTCTGTTATTTTTTATCCTGCTGGGGATGACATTTGGCAGTGACGGCATTTTTCGGATTCAGTTTGATAATTACGAATTTGCCGAGCAGATCTGTTCGGTGGCATTAATCTTTATCATGTTTTACGGCGGCTTCGGAACGAACTGGGAACATGCAAAACCGGTGGCACTGCAGGCCGGTTTGTTGTCAACCTTAGGTGTGGTATTAACTGCCGGCCTGGTTGGCATCTTTTGCTATGGGGTTTTGGGCATGGAATTATTAACCAGTCTTCTGATCGGTTCGGTTATCAGTTCCACTGATGCGGCATCGGTATTTTCGATTCTGCGTTCCCGGAAGCTGGGCCTGAAAGAAAATACGGCATCATTGCTTGAATTGGAGAGCGGCAGCAATGACCCGTGCTCTTATATGATGACGTTTCTGGTTCTGTCCGTTATGGAGGGCCAGGCGACGGCCGGAAGTGCGGCACTGATGGTCTTTAAGCAGTTTTTCTTTGCCATTTTGGTAAGTGTCCTGGTGACGTTATTTGCCCGTTATATGTTTAAACGGTTTTCGTTTTCCGCCGCCGGTTCTGATACCATTTTTGTAATCGGGCTTGCCCTGTTTTCCTATGCCGCGGCGGGCGCATTGGGCGGCAACGGTTACCTGAGCACGTATTTTGTCGGAATCCTGTTAGGAAATTCGGATATCGGGAATAAAAAGACGCTGGTTCCGTTTTTTGACGGTGTGACCGGATTGATGCAGATTCTGGTGTTTTTCCTGCTGGGCCTTTTGGCGTTTCCGAAAGTACTGGGAGAAGTCTTCGTAATGTCGGTGCTGATCGGTTTATTCTTAACCTTTATCGGCCGGCCGGCTGCCGTATTTTTAATTCTGGCACCGTTTCGCTGCAGTACCCGGCAAAAGCTGCTGGTTTCTTTTGCCGGACTTAGAGGCGCGGCTTCGATTGTATTTGCGATTATGGCAGCCGTCAGCCCGGCCTATGGGCAGGACAATGTCTTTCATATTGTGTTCGGGATCGTCTTATTATCCATTGCCATTCAGGGAACCCTGATTCCCTGGGCCGCGAAAAGACTCGATATGATTGACAAGGATGCCAACGTTCTGAAGACCTTTAATGACTATGAAGAGGCCAATGTACAGTTTGTAGAATTGCCGCTGCATAACCGTCATCCATGGAACGGCAAGACGATTTCCGATATATCTTTAGTTCCGGATATGCTGATTATTTTGATTCGGCGGGGAGTCGAAGCCTTGATACCGGGAGGTGATACCGTTTTGGCGGAAGGTGACCGGGTGGTTTTAAGTGCCCCGGCTTTCCAGGGGGATTATGCCATACTGCTCCTGGAAAAAAAGATTGGTTTGAGAAGTAAATGGGTTGGAAGAACCATTTCCGAGTATTCCACCAATCCCAGGGAACTGATTATTTTAATCCGTCGTGGAGAGGAAACCGTAATACCGCGGGGGGATACGGTGCTGGAAGCAGAGGATGTGTTAGTGATACACTCCGACAAGAACAGATGAACAGAATCATTTATATTTCAGGGGAAATATAAATATAATAGTAAAAACCGCAAGAGGTGGATGACTTGTACGCAAGTTCAGTAGTGACAATTGGTGGGAATTATACTTATGATCTGTTCAATGCCAATCTCGCAGCATTTGAGATGAGATATCCTTTTTTAGAAATCGGCGAAATTGGCAAGAGTGTTCTGGGGCGGCCGATTCCTTATGTCAGGATCGGAACGGGGGAAAAAGAGGTTTTTTACTGTGCTTCTTACCATGCCAACGAATGGATCACCACGCCGGTGTTGATGAAATTTATTGAGGATTTTGCAGATGCCTGTATCAATGACCAGAATATTTACAATTATTCGGCCAGAGAAATTTATAATCAGACAAGTGTTTATCTGGTACCAATGGTAAATCCCGATGGGGTGGATCTGGTAACCGGTGCATTGCATCCGGGGGACAGTGCCTATGAAGCGGCAAAACAGATTGCCGCAGGGTATCCGCAGATTCCGTTTCCGAATGGATGGAAAGCCAATATTGACGGAATTGATTTAAATCTCCAGTATCCGGCCGGCTGGGATCGGGCCAGAGAAAACAAAGCAATGTTGGGGATTACCGGGCCGGCACCGCGGGATTTTGTGGGCTGGGCACCGCTGACGGCCCTTGAAGCAAATGCTGTTTATCATTTTACCCGACGGCATGATTTTAAATTAATGCTGACCTATCATACCCAGGGCGAAGTGATCTATTGGAAATATCTTGATTATCTGCCGGAAAAATCCTATGAGATCGGCAGAATGTTCTCCGCGGCCAGCGGCTATGCTTTGGAAGAAACACCGTATGCATCCAGTTTTGCCGGATACAAGGACTGGTTTATTCAGGAATATGACCGCCCGGGATATACCGTCGAAGCCGGTCTTGGCGTAAGTCCGCTGCCGGTGGAACAATTTGATACCATTTATCGTGATAATATAGGTATTTTGGTGCTGGGTGCAGTTTTGATATGAAATAAACGGATATGGAAAGCCTGTTTCAACCGGTGCTTTTAGCACTGGTATAGAAACAGGCTTCCTTTATGGATTGCATTTCTTACAAGCTTCATATCCAGATGCAATGATCTCATTACGGCTCAAATCAGAATCCACCCGGTCGGCAGCAGGCAGATAGCTGCAGGTTGGTTTATGAAATTTCTTTGTTTTACTGTTCAATACATAAATCAGCTCTATAGAATTTGCAGCAGGAGCAGAAATAGTGCCGGTTGGCTCACCGGGCCGCCAGGTTTCTGATGCCGGAATGTCAAATGACAGATTGGTTCCATCCGAAGCAGCTATCATGGTGCCATCTTCATCGGTCCGAAAAACTTTAACTCCATTCATGCGAAGCGTGTCTAGTGTCTGGGCATGAGGATGCCCATAGCTGTTATCTGCTGCACAACTGATGACTGCGTAAGCAGGCGAAACCGCTTCAAAGAATTCTTCCGAAGTCGATGTCTTGCTGCCGTGATGCCCAACCTTATAAACATCAGCCTGGATGCTTAATCCATTGGCGAGGATATCGTTTTCGGCCTCCGTCTCGGCATCCCCGGTAAATAAAAATCGGTGGTCCCCATTTTGAATCAGCAATGCAATTGAGGCATTGTTCGGATCACTGTAGGTGGTATTTGGGGCAAGGATTGTAACGGTTGCATTTCCCAGCTGGTAGATACTGCCGACCGCGGGAGTGGAGTATTGATAGTTTTTGTATTTGATCGCCTGAATCAGATGATCATAAGTACGGTTATCCTTTGTATAGTTGGACATGAATATGTTATCAATCTCAAACTTTGTCACAATTACATCCGCGCCGCCGATATGATCGGAATCCGGATGGGTCAGCACCAGATAATCCAACTTATGAATGCCCTGTTTTTGCAAATAATTCTGGAGCAGAGTTCCCTTACTGTTATCTCCGGCATCGATCAGCATGCAGCTGTCGCCGGATTTAATCAAGGTCGAGTCCCCTTGCCCGACATCAATGAAATGTACTTCTAAAACAGGATCTGTTTCCGCAGCAGCAGTGAAGGAGTCGGCGGTGTGGTTTGTGCTGATAGAGCCACTACAGCCGCTGACAACACTGACTATCAGAAATAAAGCCATCAGAAAGCTTGAAATGGAACGTATTTTCTTCATATTTTTTTATCCCCTTTACTCTAATTCTAGATTCTACCATAAAATATGCAAAATCGCAAATTAACCGGAATGGTGGTTAATTTAAACTCTGTTCCGATATCTTTGCTCTGATGAGAATGAGAGTGGTGAACCGAAATTGCATGATAATCCTTTTGAATGCCTGCGGTTTGTCAATGCCAAGATGGTGTTCGAGATCTTTACAGAAACCGGAATGCGTGCTAAGGAAGAGGCATTTTTAGGAGCGGGTTGTCTTGAGGAGGCTTGTTATGAAAATATGTTCAAGTTAAAATATATCCCCGTATAAAACGCTGAAGGCCCGCCGCAAAAACGGACTGAGTGAATATCACAGTTTGTATATTTCAATGGAACTGGCGGGAAAAATCAGAAAGCAAATAGCTGTAAGTGTGCGCCTCCGTAAGGAGCATGGCCTGCCATATATTTTTCTGCATCAGCACAAGGGATATAGGGCTTCTATGCTAAATGTTGAATATTTTATCGTTAAAGTCAACGAGTTATTCCACAAATATCATATCTGTGATGGCAGTGAGCAACCATGGAACTTTACAAGCAGGCAGTGCAGGAAAACCATTGTGGTGAAGATGGTTGAAAATGGCGCTACGGTAACCGAGCTTGTTTACCAGCTGGGACATTTAAACCAGGGGACGGTGATGCAATACTATGCCGATGTAAAGTCGATCAAGCTGCGGAACTGAACAGCGAGTTCAAAAGGTAGGTTATTTTTGGCAATGCAAAGGTAAAATGAAGAAAAAGACTTTTGGATAGTATTATCAATTTATAAATAAAGAACCAAGAACAAATGAAAAACAAGATATTGACGATTAAGCAATATTTTGAGTAAAAATCAACACATAATTTCGATAAAAACAAAATTAGGTGTTGATTTTTATTTTAAATCGCATATAATATAAATACAGGACAATTTTAAATCCCAAAACAAGGAGAATTTATGCTGATACAATTTAATTTTAAAAATTACAAATCATTCCGTGAAGAGGTTTCATTGGATTTGTCAGCCACCAAGATAACAGAGCATGAGGAACATGTTGTCAATATTGCGAATGATAAACTGTTGAAAGTGGCTGCAATTTATGGTGCCAATGCCAGCGGAAAGTCAAATGTATATGATGCTTTTGAATACATGAGTTATTATGTCCAGGAATCGTTTAAATTTGGCGATGAAGAGGAGGGACGTCGTAAGGCAAAAGCTCAGTACACAAAAGTATCACCGTTTTTATTTGATAAAGAGAGTCGAAACGAGGAAACTACGTTTGAAGTATTCTATGTCGATAACTTAGAGAAAACAGGAAAGACCTATCAGTATGGATTTTCTCTCAAAGAGGATGAAGTGGTTGAGGAGTGGTTATTTTCTAAAGCTAAAACAGCAAGAAATAATTATAAGACAATTTTTTATCGTAAAAAGGGAGAAGAAATGGAAATGAATGGCTTTTCTAAAAGCCATGTGGAAAATATCAAGGCATCCTTGAATAAAGAATCTTTGATTGTTTCTTTAGGGGCCAAGTTGAAGGTTGCCAAATTGAAAAAGGTAAGAGAGTGGTTTTTAAATAACGAAATTATCGACTATGGTGATCCGATTCAAAACTATTTCCATTCGACAGTGCTGCCTGATGATTTTGTAAAAAACAAGGAAGTGCAGCAGAACGTGGTGGAGTATTTTGCCTCTTTTGATGAATCCATTCGGAGTTTTAATGTAGAAGAACTGCCGGAAGAAGATGATAAAGAAGAAACAAAGCACTATAAGATTGATGCGCTTCATAAAATGGCGGACAGTGATGAAATGGCGTCGATTCCTTTGAAACTTGAATCCAGTGGCACACTGAAAATGTTTACCCTATATCCATATTTAAAGGATGTGCTGGAAAGAGGTGCAACTTTGTTCGTTGATGAGTTAAATGCCAGACTCCATCCGTTGCTGGTCAGAAATATTATCTTGACGTTTTTATCGCCGGAAATTAATACTCAGAATGCACAGCTTATTTTTACCACACATGATATCTGGCAGTTTTCAAATGAATTGCTGCGTAGAGATGAAATTTGGATGGTAAGTAAGAATCAGGAGGGGGTATCGGAGCTCTATTCTCTGGCAGATTTTAAGGATGAGGATGGCAACAAGGTTCGCCGGGATGAGGCTCTGGCAAAGAATTATCTCACGGGAAATTATGGTGCGATTCCTGCACTAAAACCGATGCGGATGCTGGCAGGGAGGAATGTGGATGGCGAATAAAAGCGGAGGAAAGCCCAGTGATCGCCGGGCGGGAAAACGGAGAGACCGAAGCCAGCGCGAGGGAACAAGAGTACCGGAATTAGGATACTATCTGATTGTGACAGATACCGATGAGACTGAGAAAAATTACTTCGAAGGGCTAAGGGACAGTATACCGGAAGAATTAAAAGACCGCTTGGTTATTAGGGTTGAAAAAGCAAAGACAGTGGATTTGGTGAAGAAAGCATTGGAGCTTACAAGTAAAGAGTCGCAGTACCGGATCCCCTGGATTGTTTTTGACCGGGATGAGGTAAAGGATTTTGACGAAATTATCCGTACTGCAGAAAAAAGTGGTGTCGGTGCCGGATGGTCTAATCCTTGCTTTGAGATTTGGATGTATGCCTATTTTGGGGAGATGCCGGCGATTCTGGAATCTTATATATGTTGTGACCGGTTTGAGGAGAAGTTTGAGAAAGTTACAGCGCAGAAATATCTTAAAAAAGATAGAGATATTTATCGGAAGTTGGTGCAGCATGGGGATGAGGGTAGGGCGATTCAGATAGCGGAACGTTGTTTCAAGAAATGCTTAGATGATGGGAAAATCAAGCCATCAGAGATGTGGCCAGCTTGTATGGTGCAGAAATTGGTAGGAGAAATAAAAGAAAAAATATCAGAAAGATAAAGAGGTAAAAATATGGTAAATTTACAAAAAGAATTTTTGGATTTTCACAACGAGATTAAATTAGATGATGAGAACAAGACATTGCGTGAAAAGAGAGATATCTTATTAAAAAAGCTGAAAGATAATATAGCAAATGACGCAGCAACCTATACAACTTTTAATCAAGGTAGTTATGCAATGGGAACGGGCATTTTGCCAGAAGATGAAGATTATGATATTGATGTTGGAATTAAATTTGATATTTCTAAAGACGATTATGCGAATCCTATTGAGCCTAAGAAATGGGTTAGAAATGCTTTGGATGGTCATACAAAAAGTGTTGAAATAAGGAGATCTTGTGTAACAGTCACATATCAAAAGGCTGGAGAATCGTTATATCATGTGGATTTTGCGGTTTATGCTAATCAAAATACAGATGGTAACATGTATATTGCAAAAGGAAAGGAGTTTTCGAGTACGGAAAGTAAAAAATGGGAATTGAGTGATCCACAAGGATTGATTAAGGCAATAAAAGATAAGCATAGTGGTGAAGAGGCAGCTCAATTTCGCAGAGTAATAAGATATTTAAAAAAGTGGAAATCACATATTTTTAATTCAAGTGGAAATGCAGCTCCAACAGGCATCAGCTTAACTGTATTGGCATATAATTTGTTTTCTGTTAATAAAGTAATTGATTGGGCAACGGGTAAGGATACATATAATGACTTTGAGGCATTGCGTGATTTGGTAAAGGGCATCAAAAATAAGTTCTCATATGTATGGAATAGTGAGGATGCAAATTATTACCATACAATTTCAGAATATCTTCCGGTTGAGCCTTATAGTAATTTGTTTGAAAAAATGACGGAAAAGCAAATGGAAGGTTTCTATCAAGAAATAGATACTATGCTAACTACGCTTAATGAAGTGGCGGGTAAAAATAAGCGTTCAGAAGCGACTTCATTATTAGTTGATCTATTTGGAGATGAATTTCCTGTAACTGTTGATAAAAGTACTGTTGGAACATCCGAGTCAGCATAGACATATGGAAAAGGAAAAGATCGACGATATTATTAAAATGTTAAATAGTAAATTCTCTGTTCATTTTCAGGAGAGTGTAGACAACAAGAATGTAAAGCATTTGGAATATAGAGGAATTGTTTTAATCAATGATAATGACAATATCCCGTTGACAATATCATTTGGTGAGCATTTTCCTCTGGCTTTACCAGAGTTTGTCGTGGAAAATAAAGAAAAATTTAGAGCTCATGTTGGAAGCGATGGAAAAATATGTTTGCTTGATACGAGTTCTATATTAATCGATCAGGATATGCCAGAACAAATTGTGTTTGATTGTTATCAGCAAGCTATTAAAATACTAAATATTGCACAAGGCAGCAAAGAATATAATAATGAGGTGATTAGAGAGTTTGAATCTTATTGGACATCTGTAGTAAATAAAAAAGCATATTCCAGTGTGGATATTGAAACTGTGAGTTATAGAGAGTATCCAATGGTTTGTATGAATGGAATTAGCATGATTTCTGAAACATCCGATGATGCAAAGGCAATATTGATAAATACATTTGGTTTGAAGCAGGATGAAGATGGGTTTGAGAAAAAATGCATATTTATTCGAATTAGAGATGAGAGTCCGATAATTCCTTTATCTAAACAGTTTAAATGGAATACTGTTCGAAAATATATAATGAATAATACATCAGCGTCTGTAAAGCGTAAGTTCCAAAGTTTTCTTGATTTAAAAGTCAAAAATGCTGTAAGGTTTGTTCTGTTGATTTATCCAACACCACAGGGACAAATATTGTTTGGGTTTCGCCTGCAGTTTAGTAGCCAAAGATACTGTAAAATAGAAAATCTAAGTAACTGTAAAGTGGAAAATTTATTAATAAAACGTATAGACTATCAATATTTGCTAATGCGTGGAGGCGGTAGTAATACTTTAAAAGAAAAAAATGTATTACTTTTGGGTGGGGGATCAGTAGGCGGTTATATTGCGAGTAATCTTTGTCAATCGGGTGTTACTAATATCGATATTTTAGACAATGATATTTTTATGCCAGATAATATGCACCGCCACATTCTTGGATTTGATGCCATGAAGTATTCAAACTCCCAGTATAAGTCAGATTTACTCAAAAATATGCTGGAAAGCCAGTATCCATATGCAGATATTGATTCATTAGGTTTTGAAGATCGGAGCGTAGAAAATTTCATAAGAAGGCACGATAGATTTAAAAAATATGATATTATTGTTTCGGCATTAGGTGAACCAACAATAAATCTGGAAATAAATCGCTTGCTCATAGAAAATAAAATACAGATTCCATTTGTTTGTTGCTTTAATGAACCCTATGGAATTGGTGGTCATATTATAGTGACAAATTTAGAGCAAACGTCATGTCTGCGTTGTTTGTACACAGATATTATAAGTGGAGATCTTGTCCCTTTTCGGGGAAGTTTTGTTATGCCGGAACAAAATTTTAAAAAGAATATATCTGGGTGTAGAAGTGCATTTGTACCATATAGCTGTTTAGATTCTCAACAAACTGCTATTTATGCTACAAGAAAGATAGTGGAAATATTAGCGATGAAGCTAAGTAAGAATGGTGTATATTCCTGGCTTGGTGATTGTGCCAGTTTACAAGCAAATAGTTTTCAGGCATCGCAACGATATATTAGAAATAGAGAATATGCATATATACAAGAAGAAGCTTTTGCAAACAAAAATTGTAAGGTTTGTAAAGTGCGAGAAAAGGAATGTATATGAGGTATTATTATGGGGAAAAGATTTCTGTAGTTATCGAAAAGGCAGTGGAGGAGCAGTTGTTATATTATATTAACTGCTTTGATTATAATGTAGAACATGGCGGAATTATAGTCGGAAAACTGGAACCTGATAAAAAACAGATATTAATTACAGATATTACTTTTCCCCAAGAAGATGATATTTGCAAAGCATTTTCTTTTTGTAGACTTGAAAAAAAGCATCAATTGATCATGGACAATTTATGGAAAGAGTCCCAATTTACTAAAACTTATTTAGGTGAATGGCACACTCATAATGAAAAGAATCCAATGCCTTCTATGGTGGATAAAAGAAACTGGCATAATATTATAAAACGAGATAAAAATTCTGATTGGCTTTTTTTTATAATTGTGGGAACGAGAAATCTTGGAATATGGACGATTGATAATGGGAAGATTGTAAAAATGTCGGAAAGGAATACGATCCAAAATGCTTAAAAATAAAGAAATTTTATTTAAAATACCAAAGACTGTATATAAATGGTTGTTTTTTTTGTTTCTCATTTTAGATGCAATAGGCTTGGGCTTATCGCAATTGTTAGAAAAAATAGAATTGTTTGATATTTCAGCCACGTATAATTCGATTCTTGCCATAATTCCACCAATAGTGCCTTTTACAGAAAAATATATCTTGGTTTTTATTGGATTGACAATCTTTTTCCTTGTAATGTGGTTATATCGACCCCGCTTATTATTATTAAAACATGTATCTTTTTCACCTGAAATAGCGAGGGTTGAGCCGGATTTTCTTAAAGAATACTATGCAAAAATAATAGAGATTAACGAATGTCAAGAGATGAGTCAACAAACGAATAATACCATTAATGCAGCTGTAGCTTATCAAGATAAAATTATTGATAAAGTAAAATTGAAAATAAAAAAGAATAATTTATGCTATTATGGAATTGCCCATACACCGCTTGTGTTTCGTTTAGGTTTTAAATTAGGGGATCAAAGTAATTTAAAATTTTTACATAAGTTGCGTTCAAATGAATCATTATTTCAAGAGTGGACATCTGGACAGACTTATGCCGCAATTCAATCAGATGAGTCTAATGAAACAGCTGACTCACAAGAACTTATAGTTTCGATATCAACTTCACTGGAAATAAAAGAAGAAGATTTGATATCACTGAAATCTTATGATAAACATATTCTAATGTTTAAAACGAATAGCTTTTCATTTGATAATATAACAAGCTATGTAGTGGCAGAAAATTGTCGAAATGGCATTATGATCAAGATTAGAGAATGTGTAAAAAAGTATCACATAAAAAAAATACATTTGGTAATATCTTCATCGGTTGCATTTACTTTTTTTTTAGGTCAAGCTTTTAGTGCTCAACATGATCCAATAACAGTAGTGTATCACTATCAAAATAATGAGTATAGCTGGGGCATTTGCATTAATGAAATACCGGAAAATGCTGTGGTTATAAATAATGTTTGAAGTTATAACAACCACTTGTGTGTAACAAAGCATAAAAGTTAGTCCGATTTCAGCTACGCTTGCCACAGAATGTGGAACTATGTGGCTATTTCTGTGCGACCGTAGGGAGCGTTACAGAAGAGACTATCCGCAGGTATATTGAGAACCAGGGAACTACCGGAAACGATGTGTTCAAGGTAGAGAACTGAGTTTCAGTCAACAATTCAGGTTGCTTCCAGCGACGGGTCTTTCAGATGGATTAATCTTTTGCCACCGACTTTTAGTCGGAAGCACATTTATGTGCGAAACCACCCACTTTAGTGGGTGGTAGTTTAGTTTCATCCGGATTTCGGACAAAAAGCTTCAGAGCTTCATATCCGATGGCCTTGATATCGGTTATGTTTTGCTTGAAATTCCCGTAAAAGGACATCAGGGGATCCTGCGACTTCAGGGGTAGCGACAGAATAAGCCAGTTTCATATGGACTCCGCCTGCAATTCTTCACAAGTGCGGCGAACGCTTAAAAAGCCTTGCGTCAATAAATCCGTATCAGTGGAAGACATAACAAGGTTCAGTTCCTTCGCGAACCTTTGAAGCAACGGTGCTCCCGAATGGATACCGAATGCCTTCCCATGCTTTTTACAGGCCAGAACAACCTTTTCGATCGCCTCCAGCTCAAGGGGATTCATCATGTCTCCGGGAATTCCCAGCGACACGGACAAATCGTTGGGGCCAATCAGCAATGCGTCGATGCCCTCAACCCCCGCGATCTCGTCGGCGTTTTCAACGGCAAGCTTCGTCTCTACCTGCGCAATGGAAATAACCTTTGCGTTTCCATCTGCCATTACCTGGGCGTGTTTACCGCCTTTATAGTCCATATGCGCACAACTGGAGGCATAACCTCTGGCACCGACAGGCGGGTACTTTGAATATTTTACGAGCATTTCCGCGTCTTTGCGGGTTTCCACCATCGGAACCATAATGCCTGTGGCTCCCGAATCCAAAGCACGCGAGATATAATCCTTTGTACCCCATGGAACGCGGACAAATCCCGCAAGTCCAAGAGCATTGGCGGTGATAAAGGCATCGTGCAGGGTTTCAAAATTATAATTACCGTGCTCACAGTCAAACATCACAAAATCAAGGCCGGCATTTTGTGCCAGATAACAAACTGCGGGATTTCGTACGATACGCAGCATGGTTCCGGCAATTTTGCCGCCGGACAGCATTTTTTCCTTTACAGTCATTGGTCAGTCTCCTTTTTGGCTATCAGTTCCTGCTTCAGTTGGATTCCCCTTCTCGCAGTAAATGTGGAAAGATCACGGTTTGGAC
>Ga0153996_1000905_pt1 | contig 12666 bp, 16 predicted proteins | sample TSNC080MetaG_FD_104728 | JGI IMG/M metagenome (GOLD analysis project Ga0153996, IMG submission 104728) | Attine ant fungus gardens microbial communities from North Carolina, USA - TSNC080 MetaG | ecosystem: Host-associated > Fungi > Mycelium > Unclassified | place: USA: North Carolina, Lumber...
GCTTGACAAGGGCCTCCGTCGCCTCCATGCCCGACGCGGACACGAGAAAACTGTTGATGTGGACGGCCAGGAACGCGCACAGCAGACCGGCGGTAAAGAACCCGACGAACTGCCGCACCTCGCCCCGCGCCAGAAACAGCGCAAGGCACAGGGGCAGGGCCAGCGCGATAAGGATTTTTGCCGTTTCAATCATGCGTTCGCCCCCTCCCTCGCGGCGGCTATCAGGAAGAACCATACCGCCATCTGCGTAAAGGAAACGACATAATAGCCAGGATCCCAGCCCGAAGAACCAAAAAGGTAAACCATCAGCTCCAGTATGAAAGCGACCAGCGCGACGCCGTGATAACGCCGGTACGGGCCTCCCGCGAAAAAGCCCAGCAGGATATGATAGAACAGCAAAGACAGAAACACGCAGAAAACCGTTCTCATCACGGGCCGCCCGCCCAGCAGTATGTAGGCGATATGGAACACCACCACCACGGCGGGGCCTATAAGCGCGGTTTTTTCGTGCCGCCACGCCGCCGCCCGCTGTTCGTCCGTCCATTTTTCTTTCAGCCCGGCCTCCGCTGCGAGAAAGAAGCAGTAAAAGCCGAGATAGGACAGGTACGATGCGCTGAACCCTTGCGGCCAGCCGCCCGTGACGAAAAGATGCAGCGTCCAGAACAGCGAACCGAAAAAGAAACAGGCGAACGCGCAGGTCATCAGCCGGAACAGCCATACTTCTTTTGTCTGCCGCGCCGACCATACGGCAATGAACGCCAGTACGCCAAGCTGTACGAAGTTGTCCGCGAGTTCGATTATTTTTTCCATAGCCCGCGCCCCCTCTTTTTCCAGCGGTACGCAGCCGCCGCGAAACAGGCCGCAAGGATACACACGGCGATTAACGCGATCAGGCCGATTACCGGGTCGCCGTCCGTCAATGACGCGGTATGCGTCCATGTCGATTCCTCTAACACCGCGTCCGGGACAAACAACGGCACACAAACAGAAACGCCGATCATCAGCGCAAGACACGCGGCAACCGACAGGCGGGTATAGAGCTTACGCTTCCGGGCCTCCCGGCGTTTTTTCTCAACCTCCATGCGGCGGAGGATTTCCACAGCTATGTCATGGTCATTCATTTCCATATGTAAATCCCTCGCTTTCCAGATTCTTTTTCAAGGCGCGTTTCGCGTTGTACACAAGGTCGTAAACCTGTTTTGCCGTCCTGTTCATCTTAGCCCCTGCGTCGATAAAGCTCGCGCCCTCAAAGTACAAAAGGCGCAAAACCTCGCGGTATTCCCGTTTCAGTCTGTTCATGGCCCGGTCAAGCTGCGCGCTCCGCTCCCGCTTGATAAATTCGTCCTCCGGCGTGTCGCCCGCCGCCACGCTTTCCAGTATATCGTCAATGGGCTTTAGCATACGGCGGTCACGCTCGTTGTACTTCAAGCGGTTCAGCGTAAGGTTTTTCCCTATGGTGAACAGATAGGATTTCAACGCGGCGGAATTGTCAAACGCCGCGCCCGATAAGCCCAGCTTGACAAAGGAATCCATCATCAAATCGTGCGCGTCGTTTTGATTGCCGACGTACCCGGCGATAAAGCGCGTCAAGTCCGCGCCGTACAGCCCGACCAAGCCTTTCAAGTCCGACAACGATTTCGTTTCGCTTTCCAAAAAGCGGCGGTATAATTCAAGCCCTGAATCGTCGCAGGGCTTATCCTCCGTCATGTCCGCCGCCCCCTTTCTTTTCAACGTGGAATCAGCTTGCGTAAATTATTCGTTTACAGAGTTTCCTTTTGGGGTCTTTCTGTATTTGCCGCTTTTGATCCTCGCATCAGACGGTTTGTCCGCCGCCTTGGGTATCATCCAGGCGTGTCCGAAGCGCAACACTCCGTCTATGCGATTGTCTTGCAGCAGCTTTTGAACCCAACGCTCCGATTTGCCCCACTTGGCCGCCGCCTGCCGAACCGATATGTAATCCATATGATGCTCCCCCATGTTGACGAATTATGTAGAATTACAACTACAGTATATGCGCTTCCACGCATAGGGTCAAGTGATTTTTAGTGGGGAGCGGCGTTGCATTTCCGATTATCCGCTTCGGTGCCGCGCGTTCTGTATTGAGAAAACAAACTGCGTAGTATTGATTCTTGCTAGGCATTCATCGAATTGGATATCAACCAAAATACAATGTAGTTATGATACGTTGAATCGGCGTAGCCTCGGAAAAAGTGAGGCTACGCCCTATCTATTTGATAATAGTGGTTAAGTTGCCGCAAGTATAACTATCAATATACATAAATCAGTTATTTATGTAGAGCCAATATGCCTTGTTTATCATAAGTACCCCTCATTTCCCCTTGGGCTCTACATAACAACTCACTGGACATAACCGCTCTTATGAGTGATATATAATAGGGAAACTGCAAAAAGCCTTGTATCAAGCGGTATAAGGAATATAAAAAATAAAATTAAAGCTATCACATTACGCAAAATGCCGCCCAACGGACAAAGGGCGGTATTTTTGCGCGGTAGCGAATAAGGGGGGATGCTCCATTATCGCGGGTCTGACCAACGGTTAGGCCCTTTTTTAATTGCAGGAAATTCAGACGGGAGGTAAAAAGCACATGGCGACAAATGAGCCAAACAAGCCGGACAATGTAATCAACATTGATCCGGGCAATAAAACACAGGCGGAGGAAAAAGCCGCGCCCGATCAGCCCTTGCAGGCTGGCGGCGAGGCCCCCGGCGATGTGGTTGTTTCTTCTGATAAAATCAATGAGATTATATCGGAAAAAAAGGCTGCGGCGCGAGAGGCGGCGCAGACCGCCGAAAAAGCGGCCCCGGAGGAAAAGGCCCCGGAGCCTGCAAAGCAGGCGCGGCGCGGCAGGCCCCCAAAAGCTGAAAAAGCCGACAAGCCAGATAAGGAACCGAAGCCCGTAAAAACGGCCAAAACTGAAAAATCGGCCCGGCCCAAAAAGGCCCCGGTAAAAGAGGAGGCCCCGGCCCCGAAGCCGGAACAGCCTGCCGAACCGCGTGAGGCCCCGCGCCCCGACGAGCAGGAGCAGATCGTATTCATAAAGCTGTCCGAGCTTCACGCTTTCAAAAATCACCCGTTCGGTGTCCGGGATGATGCCGAGATGCGGTCGCTTGTGGAAAGCGTCAAGGAAAAGGGCGTAAACCAGCCCGCCCTTGTACGCCCCCGCGAGGATGGCGGTTATGAGATCATAGCCGGGCACAGGCGGCAAAAGGCCAGCGAGCTTGCCGGTTTTACCGACATGCGCTGTATTGTTCGCAACATGACCGACGACGAGGCCATCCTTGCTATGACGGACGATAACCTGCGCCAGCGTTCGGAAATTCTTCCGAGCGAGAAGGCCGTTTCCCTCAAAATGCAGATTGAGGCCATCAACCACCGGGGAGCGCGTGGACAAAATGTCCACAACTCCGAGGCGGGTAAAAAATCAATCGAGATCGTAGGGGAACGCAACGGCATGACCGGGAAACAGGTGCAGCGTTATGTCCGGCTGACCGCGCTTGTTCCCGACATCAGAAAAGCGGTGGACGAGAAAAAAATAGGGTTTACGCCCGCCGTGGAAATTTCGTTTATCAAACCCAAACATCAAAATATGATCGCTGTTTCCATTGACGGGCAGCAGTCGGCCCCGTCCTTGTCGCAGGCAAAACGGATGCGGGAGCTTGACCAGAAAAATATGCTCAACGGCGATGTAATCGACGGTATTCTGTGCGAAGAGAAAAAGGAGGTTGACAGGGTGATTATTTCCGGTGAAGAATTAGGTAAATATTTTGGCAAGGAGAAAACCCCGCAGCAGATGAAGGAGCAGATCATCAAGCTGCTGGACGATTGGAGCGGCAAACAAAAGGAGCTTGCCCCGCCCGAAAAGAAGCCTCAAATGGAAAAATAACCTTTTCACTTGTGGACGTTTTGTCCACAGGTGGGCGCGCCCGCGCAGCATAGCTCTGTGTGGATATCCCCCGTCGCCGCTATTCATTCAGCATAGACGGGAGCGGGCTGTCAAGAGTGGCGCGTATGCGCCACCGCCGATAGGCGGCTTGCTCTTGACAGCCTGCCCCGGCTATGCTACCCCCTGCGGCGCGGCGGGGGATTATCCTCCAGAGCCGCGCCCCTTTCCATGATTGGAAAGGGGCGGGGGGGATAGGTTGACACAGGCCCTACTCCCCGCCCTGCTCGTCCGGGATGTATTCGGCTATGTCGGGCAGCGTGCAATTCAGTATTTTACAAAGTGCATCCAGCGTGTTTGTTGAAACGGACTCGCCATCTTTCAACCGCTTGTATGTAGCACTCGCAATTTCGCCTTTGTTAATTAACGTATATGAAGTTGCGCCTTTTTTCTCCATCGTTCTCCACAGTGGAGCGTAGGAAATCATTTAATCACATCCTTTACATGATTAAATTATTGCTTATAATAGACATAAAGCGTTATTGCTTATATTAGCAATAACGCATGGAACACTCTCTAAAGAGTGAATAAGTGGTATGTGGAGGCGATTGTGTGAAAAAAACCTGTTGTGTGATTGGTTATCACAAGGAAATCCCCCCCGACAAGCTGGACGAGGTACGGCGGGAACTGGAGCGGGAGATCGGCGCGGCACTGGAGGACGGGTACAGGGATTTTCTTACGCTCTTTGAAGAGGGCGCGGGGATGCTGTTTGCCCGGCTACTGAAAGAACAGCGCGAAAAGTACCCGGACATATATCTGGAGGTTGTGCTGCATCCAGGACATTTTGATCGGTTTACCCGCGAACAATGGGAACTGCTTTCCAAAAGTAACGGCATCAAGCCGCTTTGTGAGGAGTGCCGGCAGGATTACCCGTTAAGCGTCACCCGGAATCTGATAGGGCAATCCGAGCGGGTCATCGCTGTCTATAACGGGCAGGCCGATAGTGATACCATTTATGCAATGGACTACGCCCGCACAATGGAGCGGGACTTGCGGATCATCAAAATCTGAATAGCTTTTAACGCGGGAGCGTGATGGCTGATACCAACAGCCGCCACGTTCTTTTTTTATGTCAAAATTTTGGAGGTAACGATTATGAAAAGGCCACTTGCATACATTACCGCCGCTTGGAGCGGCGACGAATACGAGGACACCGAACGGGCGGCGCGGTACTGCCGGGAGGTGTACGACGCGGGATTTTCCCCGGTCTGCCCGCTTTTGTATCTGCCTTTGTTCCTCAACGATAAAGTGCCGGAGGAGCATAAAAACGGCATCGACATGGGGCGCGACCTCTTGCGCCGGGCGCATGTGCTTGTTGTCTGCGGGAGCGGTATGAGCGAGGATGTCAAAAACGACATCGCCGTTGCCGCCCGGCTCGGCATCACGGCGACCACGCTGGAGGGCATCCTGACCGTCAAGGGGCAGGGCCGGACGAAGCCGTATAACTAAAACACCTGTGGACATCTTGTCCACAAGTTGGGAAAGGAGGGGTTTTTGTATATGGGCAAGCCCAAAAAGGCGGCGGCCCCGCTTTTGGAAAATGAGCATGTAAAGGACTATCCAACGTGATATTGATAATATATGTAAAGCTGGTATCCCTATTGTATCCATGCAGGGATATGGTGGTGGGATTTCCATTGCAGAAGGTTATAAAATTGATAAAACAATACTGACAGAAAAAGAATTGAGTGCAATTTTTATGGGCCTCAAGAGTATAGACAGCATTTCAAAAGATACTCATTCTCAAAGTCTTATGGAAAAACTCACCAATGAAAAGAGCGCCATCCTCTCCGACCAAAATAGAGTTATTATTCATTTATCTTCATTTCATCAAGTGAACCTAACTGAAAAAATCGATGTGATAAAACAGGCGATTAGCAATCGGGAACTAATTTCGTTCAAATACTATTCTGAAAAGGGGGAAAGCAACCGTATTGTTGAGCCCTACTACATTATGTTTAGGTGGTTAGCATGGTATGTTTACGGATACTGCCTTGATAGGCAAGATTATAGACTTTTCAAGTTAAATCGTTTAAGCGAATTACAGAATACACAAGCAAATTATGAGGAAAGATTTATCTCAGAAAAAGAACTCAATTTTGACGATTATATTTGGATTGATGATATAAAGTTGGTAGCTCTTTTTGACACTTGCGTAAAATATAGACTGATTGATGAATATGGCCCTGAATGTATAACATTCGATAATCAATCCGGCAAACTTCGATTTGAAAATGTTTTCACCAATCGCAATCACTTAATCCAATGGATATTAAGCTTTGGGGATGCCGTGAGGGTTATAGAACCTCCCCAGCTAATTGATGAAGTTTGCAGAAATGCAAAAAATATTTTAGTTCAATATGAGTGATACGACATACAGTTGTCGTATTGCGTTTGTTATTATAAATAAAAAAGAGGAGGAACTCGTTATGAAAAAGGAAGTATCTATTTTTGAAAGACCGGAGAAACTTGCCGGATATGAAACTGAGCAATATTTAGCATACTGTGGCAATCTGTCGTGGTACGATTTAGTTACATCCATGCCTTCGTTGGTATTTGTTGTTACAGGTTGGAAATCAAACGGCAAAGAAAATGCCTGTCTGCATTCTTGGTCAAGCTTTGCGGGCAGCGGAGCTGACAACTTCATCTGTATTTTGGGAAAAGTTAATAAAGGTGGACATATGTATCAATCGCTAAAAGAAACGGGGGTATGCGTATTAAATTTCCCCTCAAAAGATGTTTATGACCGCTGTGTCAAAACGATTGGGAACAATGAGTTTGAAACGGATGAAATTACGGCTTCCGGTTTAACTGCGGAAAAAGCGTCAAAAGTCAATGCACCACAAATCAAAGAGTGCTTTTTGAATATCGAATGTGAATATTTATGGGAACAGGAGCTTTTTGAGGGGAGCAAAGAAGTGGTGATTGGTGTGAAAGCCGTCAACATTTGCATGGACAGTGAGCACTACGACCAAACTAAACTCGGCAGATATGGGAAAAATGGTTTTACGTTCTACATTGGCCTGCCTACCAACCCGGAAACTGGAGAGATTACGACAATCGATTACGGAAATGTGGAACCGGGCGAACCCATTGAGTGGATTACTTGAAAAATGTAGAAGTCACTTGTGGACATTTTGTCCACAAGTGGCCTGCATAATATAAAACCAAACATAAAAAAATCCCGCCGCTCAGACGGTCAACAAAAAAACCGTGCGGCGGCGGGCGTTTCCCCCTGCCTGTCTGACTGACTTGTGGACATTTTGTCCACAAGCGGCAGAACGGCAAACGCGGACGGTTTAATTACCGTCTGTTTTTTTTGCGCCCTTTTCGTCCTGCACAGCCCGTATGTAAGCCCTGGCAATGTTCATAAATATCGCCTGATCCCGTTTGTCGCAGGAGTGTAACGCCCTGCATAGCTGCTCCTGCTCCGGCGTACAGTGGATTTTTTCGGGGCGGAAAATATGATCCGCCGATAGATCGAGGGCATGAATGATTTTGCCCAGGACTTCGTAAGACGGACGCCGTTTGCCGCTCTCTGCTCCGCGAATGGTACGGACTGAAATATTCGCCGTTTTTGCCAGCGCGTTCTGTGTCATTCCCTTTGCTTCACGCGCCGCCCGGATGACCTCGCCCATTTCTGATACGTTATCGCGCATTAGGTTCACCCCTACTAATATTATACCAAAAAAACGAGGGAAATGTAATAGGTATTTGTTCATTATACAAATGACAACCGGAAGTTAGAAAGAGGATCACTATGTTGCTATTTGTTTTTAGTCCCGCCACGGAGGGCATGTAGCCAAGGGCATCATCACCAAAACAGGTAAACGGTTAAAAAAAGCATTTGCCTGCCTTTGGCCTTTTGCGGCAATGCACAGGTAACATGTTGCCTGTATGCAGGTAAAGTTAGTCCTATAAACAAACGCGCCCCGCAGCTATCTTGCGTGGTCGCGTTTTTTGTTTCCCTTTTTTCGGACAAGCCCCGCCACTTGTGGACGTTTTGTCCACAAGTGCGCGACGGTTGCCCCGGTTGCCGATCCCCGCCGCGCTCCAACTTGATTTTTCGCATACCCCTAAAAAATCATGTTGGAGGTTTACTTATGACAACAATCAATTTGCGCGATTTTTACCCGTGGTATACATGGGACGAGTTTGTGGAGGTTCCCGACAAGGTGGCGGAGGAACTTTTCGCGGACAAGCGGTATCAAAAATCACACAGGCAGCGCATGAAACGCAACAAGGCATATTACTCGCTGGATGCCGGGGACGGGATAGAGAACGCAGCCGTGTATACGGCGTTATCCCCCCATGAGGTTTTAGAGTTAAAGCTCAAACGATGCCGGTTGTGCAGGGCGCTCAATTCCCTGCCCGAAACGCAGGGCCGGAGGATCGACGCGCATTATATTCTCTGCATAAGCCGGAAGGCGATTGCCGAGGCTGAGGGCGTTAGTGAAAATGCTGTTAATGCATCTATTCAAAGGGGCCTGCGGGCTATGAGAAATTATTTGAAAAATAATTTCTAAACCCCGTTGTTTTTCGGCCCTAAAGTGAAGCTGGTTATTAGAGAGGGTTACCTTAGATATGATTTTGAAAAATCCCGTATATGTCGGGGATATGGCACAGGGCCGATACCGCATGAAAAGCTACAAAATCCATGTAAAAGAAGTTATCCCGGAGGAAGATTGGATTGTCGTTGCTAACACCCACGAACCGATCATTGACCGGGAAACCTTTGACAAGGTAAAGCAATTACTGAAACGCGATACCCGTACCGCCCCGGCAAAAAAACAGCTTTACCTGTTCAGCGGTTTCCTGCGATGCGCCGATTGCGGCAGGGCAATGTCCCGAACATCAAGAAAAGACCTGTATGTGTACTATCAATGCGGAACATACAAAAGCCTTTCCAAAACGGCCTGCACGATGCACTCCATCAGGAATGACAGGCTGGAGGCGGCTGTACTGTACGCGATCCGGCAACAGGTACATCTGGCCGTTACTTACTCCGCAATTGTTTCCGAGATCAACGTCGCTCCGCAGAGAAAAAGCCAGTCGGCGCGTCTGGAAAATCTGATTACCGCAAAGGAAAAAGAGCTTGCAAAAATCCTGCGGTACAAGCAGGCGCTTTATCAGGATTGGAAGGACGGGGAAATTACCCGCAACGATTACCGCCACATGAGCGGGGATTATGACGAGCAGGCGGCGGCGCTGGAGGCGGTGCTGGACAATCTGAAAGCGGAGCGGGCCGAGCTTGAAAAAGGCATTGATCCCGAAAACCCGTTTTTAACAACATTCCGAAAGCATGAGAACATCGACAAGCTGACACGCGAGATACTGATTGAATTGGTTGACGTTATCAAGGTATACGAGGGCGGCGGCATCAGCATACGTTTCAAGTTTGCTGACGAACTGCGCCGGATTGCCGAATATATTGAGGTAAATGCTCAATCACAGGCGGGATAAATCCCGCGCACCTACCCAACAGCTTGCTTGTTTCCCTAATATATAACGCTCATATGTAGAGCTTCACATAACTCCGGCATGATGACGTCATATTGATCTATATCTTCGACATGAGCCGCAAGTTCAGGCCGAGCCTGATTATTCTGATCTCGCTGTACATATCTGACCACGTTTTGATGTTGTCAAACTGCTTGGAGAGCGCCGTTTTCATCTGTTCGCTGTTTTTAAGCTGTTCCTCAAGCTGCCGGACAGCCTGTTCGGACTGGGCGGATTTTTCTTTGGCTTCTTCGTACAGCTTGTTGAGCAAATCGGAATTGAGCTTGCTTTCGCCGCGAATAACTTTAAGAACCTCGGCCTCATACTCCATCATTTCAGCGGAGTGCGCCTGATATGCCGCCCGTGTGTTGGTCAAATTTATTCGGCACTCGGCAATCTGCTCGGCGTAACGTTCCTTGCTCTCGCCGGACGCCTGCCAATAGCGGATGTAATTGGTGAGCTTGTCAACATGGTGGTCAAAACGCTGCTCACCCTCCTTGACGCTCCACACCTCAACGCCTTGCCGGACGAACCACTCCACAATAAACCATACACTGTAAGCCGACGCTTACAGCAAGGGCGTGGTTGACTTTTGCTATAACCGCTTCATCCAAAGCGCCTATGTAGCCTTTCAACCGCTGTTTGTCGATTGTCCTGATCTGCTCCAGTAATACGATGGAATCCGCCCGCAGCAGTTCCACCCTGGCCAGAGGTACATGGGTGGGCAGCACCGCTTTTTTCTTCGATGTGACCGCTGCTATCTTGCCTCATCCCGCCACCGCCTCTTTTTGGCGGGCGCGTCAATCACCTTGAGAAGCACATCGTCCACCGCGTCGGTGGGGCGCTGCTCCTTAAGAAGCTCGTTGCGCTTATCGTTGAGGGTGCTGAACACCACGCCATATTCGTATTTGTCGAGTTCCAAAATACGCTTATCATCTTTCATGACGCACCTCCATTACCTCTCATGCCCCTGTTGCCGCGCTGACTTTCCCTGCTCCAGCACCTTTGCCATGGGCAAATCGAAATCAGATGGTTCTCGGACAGGTGCGAACGGATGAAAAATCCAATGAAATAACGGCTATTCCCGAGCTTTTGGAGCTTTTAGAGCTTACAGGGTGCATTGTGACAATTGACGCAATGGGATGCCAAAAGGAAATCGCAAAGAATATTATGCAAGCCCATGCCGACTATGTGCTCGCGTTAAAAGAGAATCATCCCACCGTATATGACGAGGTAAAAGTGTATTTTGAATCCGCGTTGAACGAGCCGCATTTCTATGGGGATATCCAAAAGGCTAAGACGTTAGAAAAAGGCCATGGCCGTATAGAGAAGCGGGTTTATTATTTGACCGATGAAATCGGTTGGATGGAGGACAAAGCCCAATGGAGTGGGCTAAAGGCCATTGGAATGGTGTGCTCCCGCGTAGAGAAAGCGGACGGAATTCACGAACAAACCCGTTTCTTCCTGTCTTCCGTGGATGATATGGCGCTATTCTCCGAGGCTGTACGTTCCCACTGGGGAATAGAAAATTCCCTTCATTGGTGCTTGGATGTTGTTTTCAATGAAGATAAATCCAGAACCCATGTAGATAACAGCGGAGAGAACTTCGCGGTTATCCGGCATATTGCACTGAATCTTCTGAAAGCCTATCCCGCTAAGATGAGTTTTGCCAGAAAGCGCCGCAAGTGCGAGTATGACGCGGATTTCGTCGCTAATGTGCTCTTTTCACAAATTGCTCTATGATCTTTCATGCGTTCGCCCTGGCTTTGTCAAGAACGCGGTTGACGAAAACAGATTTATCTGATAAAATTATCTGGTGCCATTAAAAGCGGGATAATTGTATTAGGTAATACAAAAGAGCTGAATATATTCAATTAGAAGATGTACCCAAGTGATTGAAGGGGCCGCACTCGAAGGATATATAGCGAAAGCAAGCCTCCAGATCGCTGAACCCCTGATGAATCAAGCACTTTAATTTTACTTTTTTCCGTTATTTCTTAACTTATTTTGAACACAACCGAAGCTTCCCACAAGACCTTGGAATGTGCATATAATTTCATACTTGGAGGGATGTCCGAGTGGTCGAAGGTACAGCACTCGAAATCGTGTTGGTCACCGGACGGCTTAATCTGCAAAAAGCCTTTACTCATGCGGTTTCTACGCTTGCCGCTACCTTGAGAAATCAGCGTATTTCTACGCTTTTTCTACGCTTCGATGGAAAATGGTTTTTCATCGCGGCACTATAATTGAATACGGAGGCGTATCGAAGAGGTCATAACGAGAACGACTCGAAATCGTTTGATCGGTGATGAGCCGGTCCGTGGGTTCGAATCCCACCGCCTCCGCCAGCCCATTCCGGCTTGCAGCGTTTACCGCGCTGTGAGCCGTTTTAATTGTCCGAAACCGGCGGTTCCGTGGCTGTGTCATACATGCCGTCCATCATTTCAGCGGATTCGATTTGGGCGCTGTAATCGAGGTGTGCATAGATATCGGCAGTGGTTGAAAAGGTCGAGTGACCGAGCCAGAGCTGGATTTGCTTCATCGAGATTCCGCTTGCCAGAAGAAGGCTTGCGCATGTGTGCCTCAGATCATGGAAACGGATGCGTTTAAGTTCATACTTGTTCAGCAGCCATGTGAAATGCTCCGTCACATAATTGGGGCGCATGAGCTTGCCGGTCTGGTCTACGCAAACATAATCCGAATAAGCCATGCAGTAGCTCTTTTTGAACAGCCTGCGGTACATCGCCTGCTTCTCTTTTTCCTCCAGCAGCTTCTTCTCCACCGCGGGGATCAAAGGGAGCGTCCTGTGACTGGAGCGGGTTTTGAGGACATCCTCTCCCACCGGCACGAACTTGCCATCTTCCTCTACCTCAATCACTTTATGATTGATGGAGATAGTCTTGTTTTCAAAGTCTATGGCGCTCCAGCGCATACCCAATACCTCGCTGCGGCGTAGTCCATAATAGGCGGCGATGGCAACCACAATTTGCAGCGGATCGTCCGTGATCGCCTCAAACAGCGTTTTCATTTCTTCCTTGCTGTAGTGGCCTGCGACAAATGTGTTTTTCTTTGGCTTGTCGACCTTGTCGGCTGGATTCTTTGGGATCATGTCCTTTTTGACGGCGCTGGACAAGGCTTTTCTGATGACGGCATGGTAATGGATCACCGTATTTGTCGTATAGTCCTCATCCAATATCGTCTGATA